>Ga0172365_10001422_pt1 | contig 17300 bp, 18 predicted proteins | sample LakKivSesite48cm_FD_114535 | JGI IMG/M metagenome (GOLD analysis project Ga0172365, IMG submission 114535) | Sediment microbial communities from Lake Kivu, Rwanda - Sediment site 48cm | ecosystem: Environmental > Aquatic > Freshwater > Lake > Sediment | place: Rwanda: Western Province, Lake... | reverse complement strand
TCAGGTGTAGGTATGGGTGTGGGAGTAGGCGTCGGCGCCAGAGTCGGTGTAGGCGTGGGTGCAGCAAGGGGGGTTGAGATGGTTGTGGGCGTCGGCGACGGAACCGGGGCGGGGGTTGTTGCAGAAGGAGTAGACGCGAGATTAGGGCATGCGGAGAATGTAAGCAGCTCTGTCAACAGTAACGCCAATATCAGGAGCGTTGAGTATCGTCTTTTCACCTGCTCTATCCTACAGCGAAACTCTGGGCCGGTAAAGGGGTCCGGCAAAGCGCCCTGTTGATATTGACGTGCTCTGTACGGGATGGTAGAATGCGCCCGGGTGGAGGTGCAGCTATGAGTGCAGGCAAGATTGTGCTTCTGGTTTTTGGGGCCATCATTCTGCTGGTAGCACTTGCTCTGATTGCTGGCGGAGGTGCCCTGATCTGGCTGGACAAAGCTCACTCGGACAGCGAAGGGTTTATCACCACAGATACAATCCAGCTTGATAGAGCTTCTTATGCCATAACTACACATCCCGCTGATGTAGATTTAGAGTCAGGGTGGTTTGGGGACGGACATCACATAGCCACCATCAAGGTGCAGGCCTCAAATGAAAATCCCTCTAAGCAGATATTCATTGGAATAGCCGATGAGGCGGATGTGAACACTTACCTCAGTGGCGTCGATTATGATGAGATTAAAGAATTCAGGATACATCCCTTCAGGGTTGACTACACAAATCACCCGGGCAATTCCGCACCTGCGGCTCCTACTTCCCAGACATTCTGGGTTGTTTTAGACTATGGGAGTGGAACGCAAACTCTGGAGTGGGAGCTGGAGACGGGTAACTGGGTGCTGGTGCTGATGAACGCAGACGGCTCTGCAGGCGTCAATGTGAGCGGTACTATAGGCGTGAAAGCTCCCTGGCTATTCTGGGTCGGGATAGGATTTCTTATCGGCGGTATAGTTTTACTGATAATAGGTGTCGGGCTGATTCTTCTGGGGACCCGCGGACGGAGGGTCAGCGGCGAGGCAGGCGCCGGAACCGGAGGGGCAGGTGTTCCCGGAGAGCAGGCACAATATCCATTCAAATTTAAGGGTGAGCTCACCGAGCCGCTGTCTCAGTGGTTGTGGCTGGTCAAGTGGCTCCTGATAATTCCCCACTTGATTGTGCTTGTGTTCTTGTGGGCGGCTGCCGTGATTGTCTGGATAATGTCTCTCATTGCTATCCTGTTTACAGCCAAGTATCCTCGCAGCTTTTTCGATTTCAATGTGGGTGTGCTGCGCTGGACGTGGCGTGTTGGCTTCTACAGCTATCAGGCGCTGGGGACCGATAAGTATCCGCCGTTCTCTTTAGATGCCGGCGGCTATCCTGCCGATCTGGAGGTTGAATATCCAGGTACGCTCACCCCCGGGCTGGCGCTGGTGAAGTGGTGGCTATTAGCGATACCTCACTATATTATCATTGTCCTGTTCCTGGGTGCTGGTGGCCGGTGGCCTGGCCTGATTTGGGCGCTGGTTTTCTTCGCGGCAGTGGCTCTGCTATTCACAGGCAGGTATCCCAGGGGTATCTTCGACTTTATTATGGGCATTGACCGCTGGACTTACCGGGTAGCTGCGTACTCGGGGCTGATGACGGATCGCTACCCGCCGTTCCGGCTCGGGGATTAGCGATAGCCCTTTGCTTTGCGTGAAGCAGGCATAAACGCAAAACGGGCTTCTGTCTATTGGTGGCTCAGTTTGACTCTGTCTGCGCTGCTGTCCTTGGTCTTTTCGATGAGTAAGGCGGCTATGTCCTCGCGTCTGAACCTGCGGTCGGCGCGAGGGCCAACACGATATGCCTTCACTATTCCCTGCTTGCACCATCTTCGCAGCGTGTTGCTATGTATGCAGAGAATTCTGCAAGCTTCTCCAGTTCTGAGCATACCGCTCTGTTCTTTCGAGTGCTCTCTCTCGTTCGTCTTCGTTACCTGTGTGTACACTGTGCCTCCGATGACTTCCCGACCTTGCGGGGATATGCTGGCTGCTTATTGAACTAGAATGCAGAGCAATTTCTCATTCAATACACGCTTATTTTAAATGAACTGAAGTCGTTTCGATGTGACTTTTGTCTCATTGGTGAATCACCGAAAGATAAATTTGGCCACAAGTCCACAAGCCAGGGCTGGCGTGCTTATTACTGGAAACCAATGGAGGAAGACGCTGGAGAGGGGTGGGAAGAGGCGATCATAACCTTAATTTGATCGGGCGGTTGACAAACTAAATTTTGTCGTATATATTATCAGTGTATTCTGAATTTTCGGAATATACTGATATTTTTAGAAGCGAGGTGGCGAAATGGCCGGGAAAAAGGTGGGTGAATCCTGCTGCGCAGGTACGGGTGAAGGGATAAGCTGCTGCAAGGTCGAGTCGCTGGTGAGCGTGGATGAACGGGGGCAGATGGTGCTTCCCAAGGAGATAAGGTACAAAGCGAAGATACAGGCCGGCGATAAGCTGGCTGTGGTGATTTGGGAAAGGAATGGTGAAGTGTGCTGTATATCGCTGGTTAAAACCGACGCTATCACAGGTATGGTAAAGGACATGCTCGGCCCCATGATGAAAGACATAATTCGAGATTAATGGAGGTATTCAAAGTGAAAGAAGACGAAGTAAGAAAGGCAGTGCGGGAGGGTTATGGCAACATAGCTAGGCAGTCCAGTTCATGCTGTGCATCCTCAGCATCGTGCTGCGGAGGTAGTGTGGCGCAGGATATTAGTAGAGCACTGGGATATAGTGATGAAGAGCTCGAATCGGTCCCCGAGGGTGCTAACCTGGGCCTGGGTTGCGGCAATCCTGTGGCGCTTGCGTCCCTCCAGAAAGGCGAAACTGTACTGGACCTCGGCTCCGGCGCTGGTTTCGATTGCCTTCTGTCTGCCGACAGGGTGGGCAAGAGGGGAAAGGTCATCGGTGTGGACATGACCACGGAGATGCTCGAAAAGGCGCGGGAGAATGCCCGGAAGGGCGGCTACCAGAACGTGGAGTTCAGGCTCGGCGAGATCGAGAATCTGCCTGTCGCCGACAACTCGGTAGATGCAGTCATCTCCAACTGCGTTATCAACCTGTCGCCGGATAAAAGGAGGGTGTTCAAAGAAGCGTTCAGGGCGCTCAAGCCGGGTGGCAGGCTGATGGTCTCAGACATAGTCCTGTTGAAGGGACTTCCCGAGGCCCTGAAGAACTCCGTTCAAGCGTATGTGGGCTGCCTTGCCGGAGCGATGATGAAGGACGACTATATGAAGTCGATAAAAGCAGCAGGCTTCCGTAAGGTCAAGATTATTGAGGAGACCTCTTTCCCTATAGATTACATGGCAAATGACCCCACCGCTGTCGCAATCCTGAAGGACTCGAATCTATCGCTGGATAAAGTGAAAGAATCCCTGAGCTCGGTACTGAGCATAAAGGTTAGCGGGGTCAAGCCTTAGCGAGAGTGCTCTGGCTCTCCTTCTTCGCAGGGCAAGGTCATTGACTGGCACCTACGTCTGGTATACAATGCTCGGCAATAGCTTGAATTCTGAGAATTAGGAACCATTGTATTGTTTTGGAGGCGCTGTGAACGTCGGTACTTCTGGACCTGTGGTGAGACAACAGACCGGGAAGCCGGTTGCCGGGGGAATTTTGGGCATAATAGCCGGCGTCGTCGGCTTAGCCTTAGGCTTTATTTTCATCGCCGGCGGGGCTTCGCCTACCTACCCCTGGGAGCCGGTTGACTGGTCGGTAGTAGGGCTCGGAATATCCGAGGTAGTCTTCGGCCTTCTGGCGATTATCGGCTCAAGCTTCGCCCTTGGCCGGAAAAACTTCACCTACTCGGTTGTCGGAGGTATCTGTGCTCTGCTGTCATTGTGGCCCCTCGGGATACCATCATTGATATTGATAGCGATGTCCCGCCGCGAGTTTCAAGCCGGGTCTGCAAGCACGATTTGTCCCGCTTGCGGTCGAGACAATCCTAGAGGCGCAAGGTTCTGTATGAACTGCGGACACCAGTTGCCGGGATAAAGGTCCGGTGTATTAAGGCTGAAGTATAGCTTACTCCCCCTTCGCCTGCACCACGCGTTCTGCTGCAACAAACCTCCTGCCCCTGATGTGCATCACTGGCTTAGCCTTAGGGACGTCGAACTCGCTTTTTACCATGAACTCGTCTTTGCACTCGGCATGAACCACTCTGCCCACTACCAGAATATGGTCTCCGGCTTCTTTTTCGAACTCAAGCTGGCACTCTATCCAGCCCACGCATTCTTCTATGGAGGGCGATTTCACAATCTTAGACTTCCTCTCGGTCAGGCCTGCCTTCTCAATCTCGCTCACGCCTTTGGGGAACGCCTTGGAGCAGGCCCAGAGCTTGTCCAGAAGCGCTTCGGGCACGATGTTCAGCACGAAATCGCCTGTCTCTCTGGTGTTTGCCAGCGTATGTCTCTGAGGTGCAGAGGCGTAAAGCAGCAGCGGCGGATTTGACGATACCGGCGTCACAAAGCTGAAAGGCGCAGCGTTGGCTCTTCCTTCTTTGTCCACTGTGGAGATGAGCACGGCGCATCGCGGCGATAATATCTCGTAAAAGCCTGGGGGATTGATTTCCATCGTTGCCTCCTCTTAGTGTCGTTGCGAGGAGTCCGCCTCAGGCGGACGACGAAGCAATCTCCGCGTGCTCCCAGCTACTAAGGTGACGATGGGATTGCTTCGCTTCGCTCGCAATGACACTCAAGATTTGTCTTTCAAAATATATGTCAACACTTCCATCAGGTCTTTGGCCTCAAAATCAGGTCTGGGCAGGTTTTCCGCCAAAGCGATGCCTCTGCGGTTGACCCACACCGCAGCCAGTCCGGCGCTCTTGGCAGCGGCTATGTCGTGTTCCAGGCTGTCTCCGATGACCAGAACATCTTCGGGACGGGACTTAGTTGACATAACTGCATTACTGTAATAGCTGCTGCCGTGGCCTTTCAATCCCAGATGGTCTTTGTCGAAGGTATAGCTGAAATAGCTTATGCCCCCTGCTTTCTCCAGAGCTTTAGCCTTCTCCGGCGCATAGTCGCCGGTGGTCAGGCAGAGGATATGTTTCTCCTTGGCTTTATTCAGGAAGGGGAGGGCATCAGGGTAGAACGAGGGATTCCTCCAGGTCTCCTGCTGCGCCTGCCTGAACTTTCCGGCCAGGGTGTGAGCTACTTTATCATCATAAGGCTTTTTAAGGTAGTCGAAGAGAAGCCTCTGGTGGAAAAGGAAGTCATCGTGCTTCTCAGGGTATTGCACGTGGACTATGCCCCGGTGCACATGTAAATATGCCTGCCAAATCTGCAAACCATCCAGACCGAGTATGCCGTCCAGCCTGGCTGCATACTTGGCGTCGGAGTCGTGAAGCGTGCCGTCGTAATCTATAAAAAGCACTTTTTTCATTAAGGCAACACACTGTGGAGGCGCTTTAGAGCCTCCATCTCCTCTCTATAGCCCAGTTTGGCCTGGCGCACTGCGCGGGCCAGTACTTCGGTGCTCTTATCGTAGGTCTTGCGGTCTACAGGGTAAGGTATGCCGTCCTTGCCGCCGTGGGCGAAGCTGTAACGGGCTGGATCGCGGAAGCTGGGAGGAACGCCGTAGACCAGCTCCGAGATGAGGCTCAAGGAACGGATAGTCGCAGGGCCCACGCCTTCCAGTCCCAGCAAATTCTCAAAATTCTCAGGCTTGCGTTCATAAGTATGCAGAAATATCTTCTCCAGGCGCTCGGGGTGCAGGTCTGCCACACTGAGGTAGTGATGTTCGGGAAGGGTGAGCGATTTCAGCTTGTTAAGCTCGTCAATCAGCTTCTCGGGCTTCTCCTCGGAGGCGACCCTGGTCACCACATTGCGCGCCCCCTCGCTTTCCGCAGCGACCATATTCAGTGCAGTGCCGAAGCCCTGCGAGCAGATAGCGGCATGGGGCTCGCAGACATAGTTCTTCACTCCCTCGCTGAGCCAGTGATACCTGCGGGCATAGCGGTTTTTCTCGTTCATGCCCTGCTGGACCACAGCCCAATCGCCCCTGGCAGTGAAGATAAAAGTGTGGTGATAGAGCTGGTAGCCATCCTGCAGTGCTACCGAGTCCACCTTCGCAGTCATCCTGCTGGCGTAGACCAGAGGTTCGGGGTCTCGGGAGAGCAGTTCGCACTGCTGTGAAATCTGGGCAGGGGTCTGCCTTGAGGTCTTGCCCTTGCCTCCGGCGATAAAAAAGCCCAGGTCTTTTTCCAGTCCCTTCGTCCCTTCTTTGAGAGCACCGCAGACGGTGGTGGTGACTCCGCTGGAGTGCCAGTCCCAGCCCAGCACGCAGCCCAGTGCCTGGAACCAGAAGGGGTCGGACAAACGGCGCAGCATCTCCTCAGTGCCGAACTCCTCCACAATGGCTATGGATATCTCCCGGCTCAGCTTGGTCATGCGCTCGAACAGCCAGCGGGGCGCTTTACCGTAGTGAAGGGGGAGGTTGGCTACGCCGGTCCTGTTTGCCGGATACATATTTAATAATCTTTCCTTTTCTCAAGCTTATTATATCCTTAAATGCAGGGATATTGTAAGGGGCGACTCATCGAGTTGCCCCTTACTACGGGTTGAATCCATCTTACGATGGGGGAGAAATATCAACTGCGGCCTAGTCGGTGTGCAGGTAGGCGTTTTCCATGTACTGGAATACCATGCGCTGTGAGTTGTAAAACGAGGCGTTGAGGGCGATAGCCGAGCGCATTACGCTGGTGTATGCATCCGGCTGTTGATAGAACATAGGCACAATTACTTTCTCCAGCTTGTCGTATAGCGAAGCTATATCCCTGGAAGGGTCACTCTCCGGGGCGTCTGACTCGCCGATAGACCAGCCTGTAACACCCTCCACATTTCCTTCAACCCACCAGCCGTCGAGTATGCTCAGACTGGGCACTCCGTTGAGTGCTGCCTTCATGCCGCTGGTGCCGGAGGCTTCATCGGGTTTCTGCGGCGTGTTCAGCCATATATCCACACCTGAGCACATATACTTCGCTAACGCCATGTCGTACTCCTCAAGATAGACAACTTTTATGGTGTCTCGCAGAGCGTTTGCAGCCTGAAAGATACGCCTGATCAGGTCTTTCCCACCTTCGTCTCTGGGATGGGCCTTGCCGCCATAGATGACCTGTAGAGGTCCGACCTGGCGCGCTATCTTCTTCAGGCGTTCCAGGTCGGAAAACAGCAGGTCTGCCCGTTTATAGGCGGTAGCGCGCCGGGCAAACCCGATGGTCATCACCTTGGGGTCGAGGCGTATACCGCTACGCTTTTCTACCTCTGCAAGCAGGCCCCGCTTGGCCTCGGTATGCGCCTCCCGAATCAGGTCGAGGGAACAGCTTATAACGTAGCGCAGATATAGGCTGTCATGACGCCACTCGGGAAAGTGGTGGTCGTAGAGCTGTTGAAATGGCATCGAGGTCCAGGTGGCGGCGTGCACGCCGTTGGTGATGGAATTGATCGGATAGTTGGGAAACATGCTTCGGGATATCTCCTCGTGCCTCATGGACACCCCGTTTATATAACGCGAGAATATCAAGGCGAGATGGGTCATGTTCAACACCCCGTCCTGGAAAGCCTCAACTTCCAGCAAGGCATTAGTCGGCTCATCTCCCAGCACCTTTCTGACCATGTCCATGGGGAATTTGTCCATGCCGGCTGGCACCGGCGTGTGAGTGGTGAAGACGCAGCGGTGGTGTACCGCATCTATATCTGCTTTGATAACGTTGTGGAGACCCTTCCTTTCGTGGTGCTCTTCAAGAAGCGCCAGGGTGAGGAGCGCGGAGTGGCCTTCGTTCATGTGGTAGGTTTGCACCCTGGTGTATCCCAGGGCAAGCAGCATGGCCGCTCCGCCCAGACCGAGTACCGCTTCCTGACACAAGCGATAATGGTCGTCTCCGCCGTAGAGGTAGTCGGTGAGAGTCCGGTCCCAGGGGCTGTTCTCGGGCAGCGCTGTGTCCAGAAGAAATACGGGTACATCGTGTCCAGTCACACCATGCACAACATAGCGCCAGGACTGGATTTGTACCTTGCGGCCCTCTATGCTTAGCGAAACCCGGGGCTGCATGGGTTCCAGCAGTTTCTCGGGAGACCAGACGGCGGGACTTTCGGTTTGATTTCCCTGTGCATCCAGGTGCTGGCGGAAATAACCTTTGCGATGCAGGAGTGTCACGCCCACCATAGGGATGGCCAGGTCTGCGGCAGCCCGCAATGTATCGCCGGCCAGCATGCCCAGGCCGCCGCTGTAAGTGGGCATGGCGGGGTTCAGTCCCACCTCCATGGAGAAGTAAGCGATTGTAGGTAGATGCATCATCGTGTCAGGTGTATGTTTGTTCAAGAGCGCCTCCGGATCGTTCAGGATTTTGTCAATTGGTTGGAATCATCAGATTGCTTTCGAAGGGCCCGCTTCTCGATGGCCAGAACTTTCTTGAGACGGCGGTGGTGTCGCTCCTCTTTAGAGAAGCGCGCATTTAAGAATGCTGTCGCTAGCTCTACGGCAAGCTCTATCCCGATGACACGTGCGCCCAGGCACAGCACGTTCATGTCGTCGTGCTCTACGCCCTGGTGTGCCGAGTAGGTATCATGGCAAAGGCAAGCCCGCACGCCCGGTACCTTGTTGGCAGAGATACAGGCTCCCACACCGCTGCCGCAGACCAGAATCCCGCGCTGGGCTATGCCCGAAGCTACGGCCTGTGCCACAGCTTCAGCGAAATCGGGATAATCGTCGTCCGGGTCGTACTTATAAGCGCCCAGGTCTGATATGTCGTATTGTCCTCGCAAGCGTGCCAGCAGCTCGTTTTTGAGCGCGTAGCCGCCGTGGTCGGCACCCAGCGCTACACATAACTTTTTACGCTTTTGTAGGGTACCGGGTTGCTTGCCAGCCATCCGCCATCTCCTTCAGTAGTGGCTCTATATTACAATCACGCCTTCACAGAGGCGGTCATATAATAATCGTTGGATGGTAAAGAAGTCATAAAAAGAGCTGGGAAAAGATTAAAAACTTATCACATTTAGGATGTATATGTCATTCCCGCGCAAGCGGGAATCCAGGTGGCGTAGATTCCTGCTTTCGCAGGATAGGTGGAAAAGGCGACACAAACGCCCTGTCTAGATGCTGAGAGTTGCTAGAGAGAACGCAGGCAGGATACTCCAGCTTCTCATTGCCACGGATGCAGAGCATTAGCCGTCTCTCGCCCCACCTGTAAGGTGATGTCTCAACGCATTGAGTTGATCATCTAAAAAATCCATAAACTCTTTCATGGTCATCCATTTCCGAGCAGGCTTGCCATCGATTTGTAACTTCAATTCAACCCTGCCGTCCTCATGTATGTACGTCGGATACTTTCTGAATTCAATCTTCATTTCATCACCTCCTTCCTAGGCTTTTATCTCATCGCTGGTAATCTCCCATTGATCTTCCCAACCAGCGTAGCGTCGTCACTCCTGTGGCGACGAATTCTACTCTTCTTCCTCTACCTGTGTTAGGTGGCGGGCTTTCAGCCGCCCGGCCTGGGTAAGCAGCTTCTTCCTCAGTCTGATGCTCTTGGGGGTTATCTCAACCAGTTCATCCTCTTTGATAAAGTCCAGCGCCTGCTCCAGGCTCAGCTTCACAGCCGGGGTCAGCTTTATGGCGATGTCGGAAGTAGAGGAACGGACGTTGGTTTGCTTCTTTTCTTTACATACGTTAACAGCTATGTCCTGAGTGCGGGAGTTCAGTCCTACTATCATGCCTTCGTAGACGTGAGCCCCTGGCTCGATAAACGTAATGCCCCGCCCCTGAGCGTGGTTCAGCCCGTAGGTAACGGCTATGCCATCTGCGGCTGATACCAGTGCGCCGTTGCGGTCGGATTCTATGTCGCCGTACCAGGGTTCGTAGCCCAGAAATAGTGTGCTCATGATGCTCTCGCCCCTGGTAGCGGTGAGAAAGGCACTGGTGAAACCGATAAGCCCCCGGGTGGGGATGCGGAACTCCATGCGCACGTTGCCTTTACCATCGTTATGCATATTAGTGAGCTGGGCCTGCCGATTGCTCAGAATCTCCGACAACACCCCTATGTACTCCTCGCGGGTATCGATGGTGAGCGCTTCCACAGGCTCCATCAGTTTACCCTCGACGACCTTAGTAATTGCCTCCGGCTTGGAGACTTGAAATTCATAGCCCTCACGGCGCATAGTCTCGATGAGGATAGCCAGGTGTAGCTCGCCTCTGCCCGCCACCAGGAAGACATCGGCACTCTCCGTATCGTGTACCTGGAGGGCGATGTTGGTCTCCAGCTCATGGTAGAGCCTCTCCCTTAGCTGGCGAGAAGTGCAGAAGCGCCCTTCTCTGCCGGCAAACGGAGAGGTGTTCACACCCAGGGTCATCTTCACCGTCGGCTCGCTGATATATATGCCCGGCAGGGCTTCAGGCTGCTCCGGGCTGGCGATGGTTTCCCCGATGCTGACCTTTTTCAGTCCCGTAATAGCCACGATGTCACCCGCCTGCGCTTCCTCCACCTCCAGACGGTTGAGTCCCAGGTAAGTGAATACCTGGCCGACCTCGTGTTGGGTTATGTCGCCATCTCTATTGATTGTGACTACAATGTCATGAGGGGATACCTTGCCGCGGGAAATCCTGCCGATGGCGATCTTGCCTTTGTAGCTGTCGTAGTCCAGGCTGCATACCAGCATCTGAAACGGCCCTTCCTCAATTGTCGGCGGCGGCACCTGCTGCAGGATGCATTCGAAGAGGGGAACCAGGTCTTTGCCCTCAGTGCCGGGCTCGGTCACGGCTGTGCCGTCCCTGGCGCTGGCATAGAGCACAGGGAAATCGAGTTGGTCGGCATTGGTGGCCAGTTCCAGAAAAAGGTCCTGGGTTGCCCTGACTACCTCGTCTATGCGCGAGCTGCTCCTGTCTATCTTATTTATCACCACGATGGGTTTTAAGCCCTTCACCAGGGCCTGGCGCAGCACGAACCTGGTCTGGGGCATGGGCCCCTCCACAGAGTCCACCAGAAGCAGGCAGCCATCGGCCATATTTATCACCCGCTCTACCTCCCCGCTGAAGTCGGCATGACCGGGCGTATCGATGATGTTGATTTTGACTCCGCGGTAGGTTACGGCTGTATTTTTAGCCAGGATGGTTATGCCCTTTTCCCGCTCCAGCACGTTCTGGTCCATGATGAATTGGCCGACCTGCTGGTTATCGCGGAACACTTTGCTCTGCTTGAGCATTGCATCCACCAGGCTGGTCTTGCCGTGGTCAACATGAGCAACTATGGCTATATTTCTTATGTCATCGCGATGAGTTTGCACCAACCCTACCTCCTCGTGAGCTTGACGCTATCTTCGACTCTCCTCCTGGGTATTTATCTAAATGTCATCCTACCTTTTTCGGAAGCCAGCCCCGTCTCCTCACCCACCAGTAAGCCAGCGCCGTAGCCACGACTGTGGAGCCCACGAGCAAGCCCCAGTACCAGCCCACATCCTCGGACGTCATGGCGAAAGCGGAGTTGCCCAGTATTGTGGCCAGGGTGTTGGGGACGAGAACCGCTGTGCCTATGATGGTCAAATAGGTCATGATTAACGCCATCCTGTTGTTGAGGGCCTGTAGCTGGTTATTATAGATGCTCTGCAGTACCTCCAGGCCTGAGGCCAGCACCTCCGACAGGTGCTCGGCCAGCCCTATCTGCCTGTTGACATCCTCGGCCAGCAGGCTCAACCTGTAGAGCAGCTTCTGGTCGTCGGTGATAAGTTCGGCATCACCATATCGCAGAGCATGGAGCACGTCCACAGTATGCCAGAGGGCGTTTAGATAGGTGATGAGGGCGTGTTTCATCTCATAGATTTCAGGCCCTAATTTGTCTCGCGGCGTCTCGGGATTCATCAAGTCTTTGTTGAGTTCGTCGCCCCGCTCCTCAATCTGCCGCAGGTGCTCGAAGTTCTTCTGATTAGTTTCATCTATAATGCGCATGAGCAGCAGGGTCAGTTTGTCTCCGGCGCTGACATTAACAGGTATTTTCTTCAGTATGATATCGGAGTATCTCCGCATTCGGATAAATCTGCGGTCTACGCTGCGCGGGTGAATCGAGAAGACCAGGTTCTTACGCATCAGCATTAATAGAGGGTGCAGGTCCACATCAAACTTGCGAACCTGTATTGAGGGAATCTTTATCCCCATCTCAGTGTCGAAATCCTGGTAGGTCAGGCGGGATGTTCCGGTCAGCGAGGAAACCAGGGAGTCGCTGAAGCCGAGTTGTGCTACGGCAGCAGGGGCGTCTATATCGAAGTCGTCAGTCCAGCGGTCAACCCAGGCGATAACCGATTCCTCGAGTATGTCCCGAAAGTCCGTCGGTGTCTCGGTATCTAACTTGAAAATCGTGCCTGCAGGGGATAGGGCGACGCAGAACCAGTGTTTTTGAAAAACTTCAGGCTGGCCGGGCTCTGTTTTCTGTGCTTTATTACTGGTTTCTAATTCTTCCACCGGAGCACCCCCTTTCGGTTCACGCATGGGGATAAAGTCAAAAACCGCAATTCATCATTATAATATGCCCATACGACCAAAGCAAACTGTTGCCCATATTCAAGCAGGGTGATATAATTCCCCATAACTATATTACTATAGATTTTACTTTCGGAGTACCATATTGAAACTGAGTCGGGAAGAAGTCAAGCACATCGCTCTGCTTGCCCGTCTGGGGCTAACTGAGGCCGATGTGGAAAAGCTCAGGGAGCAACTTTCCAACATACTGGAGAACTTCGAAATATTGAAGCAGGTAGATACTTCAGGAGTCCCTCCCACCTCTCACCCTGTTGCTCTGAAAAATGTGCTCAGAGATGACGAGGTGAGACCGTCTTTCTCCCCTAAGGAAATCCTGGCCAACGCACCGCAGGAAGAGGATGGCTGCTTCCGGGTGCGGGCGGTTCTGGAGTAATTACCTCTTAAAGCGGGAGCAATGACATGAATCTAAAACAGCACCTGGATTATTTATTCAATCCCAGGTCTGTAAAGGAAAATTGATGGTTTCCGAGTACGACCTGACGATTCACGAAGCGCACGACTTGCTTAAAAAGCGTGAGCTATCATCTCTGGAGTTGACCAAGGCGGTGCTCGAACGTATCCATCAGGTTGAGAACAGGGTACGTTCCTTCGTTACTGTCACCGAGGACATAGCTCTTGCTCAAGCCCGGCAGGCTGATGTGAATATCAAGGCCGGCAAGCTATCGCCGTTAACGGGGGTTCCAGCGCTGATTAAGGATGTCATGTGTACCAGGGGTGTGAAGACCACCTGCTCCTCGAAGATGCTGAGTAACTTTATCCCGCCTTACGATGCCACAGTGGTGGAGAGATTGAAAGCAGCGGGCATGGTGATGGTGGGCAAGGGAAACATGGATGAGTTCGCTATGGGCTCCTCTACGGAGAACTCTGCCTTTTTTACGACTCACAACCCCTGGGATTTGGAGCGCGTCCCCGGCGGGAGCAGCGGCGGCTCGGCAGCCTCTGTAGCTGCCGGTGAGGCTGTCTATGCTCTGGGCTCGGATACCGGCGGCAGCATCCGCCAGCCTGCGGGCTTTTGCAGCGTGGTAGGGCTCAAGCCTACATACGGGCGGGTCTCAAGATACGGACTGGTTGCCTTCGCTAGCTCCCTTGACCAGATAGGGCCTTTGACCAGGGATGTAACCGATTGCGCGCTGGTGATGAATGTTATCGCGGGGCATGATGCGTGTGATTCTACTTCTGTTGACCGGCCGGTGCCCGATTATACGAAGTCGCTCGTCCCTGACCTTAAGGGAGTGCGCATCGGCATACCCAAAGAGTATTTCGTCAAGGGCATGGAGAGCGGCGTGGAGCAGGCGATAAGGCAGGCTATCGCCAGGCTTAAAGAGCTGGGGGCTGAGGTCGATTGGGAGGTTTCGCTGCCCCATACCCGGTATGCGCTGGCCTGTTACTATATCATTGCTCCCTCGGAGGCCATGGCTAACCTGGCGCGTTACGATGGTGTCAAGTATGGCTTCTCTGCCAAAGAAGCGGAGAATATGTGGGACGCTATGGAGAAGACGCGCCAGTACGGGTTTGGCCCTGAGGTGAAGAGACGCATCATGCTTGGTACTTATGCGCTGTCTGCCGGTTATTACGAGGCTTACTATCTCAAGGCGCAGAAGGTGCGTACTCTTATCAGCCGAGAGTTCGCCGAGGCTTTCACCAAATATGATGCTCTGGTCACGCCTACCTCGCCCACGGTGCCGTTTCGCATCGGTGAGAGGGCAGATGCCCCCCTTCAGATGTATCTGAGCGATGTCTGCACCCTGCCGGTAAACATCGCAGGCATCCCGGGAATATCAGTGCCCGCGGGGTTTGTAGACGGGCTGCCCGTGGGTGTGCAGATTATGGGCAGGCCGTTCTCCGAGGAGACGCTGCTTAGAGTTGCCTATGCCTATGAACAGGCAACAGGATGGCAGAAGAGGAGGCCGAAACTTTAAATGGCAGAGGGACGGGTTCTGGTCAGTTGCTATTCGGGCCGGACCTACGCTGACCGGCCGGTATCCCTGATATGGGAAGGCATTGAGCGCAAAATAGTAGAGGTTGAAAAAGAGTGGCTGGAGCCGGGCGCAAGGCTGTTTAAGGTACACACCGAGGATGGCAGATTCTTTGTTCTGAGCTATAATGAGCGTGGCGATGAATGGGCGGCATTCGAAGTTACAGGAAGGTCTTAAGATAGAGCAAAGGAGTGCCTCTCAATTTCTAATCTTACCTTCTCCTGAGGGAGAGGGGCAGGGGTGAGGTGAATAACATGAATAAAGAGGTTCTAAAGGCCCTGGAAAAGGATGCCAGAGCAACGCCGGAGCAGATAGCTACCCAGACCGGACTACCTGTGGCAGAGGTCCAGAAAACCATAGAGAAGGCGGAGAGAGACCGCGTTATCGTCAAATACAAAACGGTAGTCAACTGGGAGAGGCTGGGCGAAGAGCAGGTACAGGCTCTTATCGAGGTCAAAATCCAGCCGCAGCGGAATGTGGGCTTCGATGCTATCGCCGAGCGCATCTATCGTTTCCCGGAGGTGAGGTCGGTTTATCTGGTCTCAGGCACCTACGACCTGGCTGTGTTCGTGGTGGGCAAGACCATGCAGGAGGCAGCCGCCTTTGTCTGGCAGAAGCTGGCCACGTTGGAGTCGGTTCAGGGTACGGTGACCCATTTCTTGCTCAAGAGGTACAAGGAGGACGGGGAGATTCTGGACGGCGGCGGAGAAAAGGGGCGGCGGCAGCCGCTGACCCTGTAGGAGAGGAGGTTACACTATGTCACCGAGGTCCGGGCCTAGCTCTAAGCGTGTCCGCAGTATAATCTCGAAGCGGGTTGAAGGCATTTCCCCTTCCGGTATCAGGAAATTCTTCGATATTCTGTTGACAATGGAAGGTGCCATATCGCTGGGGGTCGGTGAGCCCGACTTCGTTACACCCTGGCATGTCAGCGAGGCTGGCATCTATAGCATCGAGAAGGGCTATACGATGTATACCTCCAACAAGGGGTTGCTGGAGCTGAGGCAGGAACTGTCACGATACCTGGACTCGCGTTACGGGGTTGAATATGACCCCGATACCGAGTTGCTTATCACTGTGGGAGTTAGTGAAGGCCTGGACCTGGCGATGAGGTCTATTATCGACCCTAAAGACGAGGTGCTCTCCCCGGACCCTACGTATGTTTCCTACGGCCCGTGCACGGTGCTGGCCGAAGGCGTGTTCGTTCCCGTACCCACTGTGGTAGAGAACGATTTCAAAGTCAAAGCAGTTGATATTGAGAAACGGGTAACGCCCAGGACCAAAGCCATCCTGCTGGGTTATCCCAACAACCCTACCGGAGCGGTGATGGAAAGAAATGAGTTGTCAGAGGTGGCGGAGGTTGCCCGAAAACATGACCTGCTGGTGGTCTCGGACGAGATATACGACCGGCTGGTATACGGAGTTAAACACACGTGCTTTGCCTCGCTTCCCGGGATGAAAGAGCACACTGTTCTTCTCGGCGGGTTCTCCAAAGCCTACGCTATGACCGGCTGGCGGGTAGGTTACGCCGCAGCCAGACGTGAGATTATAGAGGCGATGACCAAGGTGCATCAATATACCATGCTGTGCGCCCCGATAGTAGCGCAGATGGCAGCCACCGAAGCCCTCAGGGCGGGTGACGCTGTGGTCAAAGAAATGGTTGCCGACTATGACCGTCGCCGCAGGGTGATGCTTAAGGGCTTTAACGATATCGGACTCGCCTGCTTCGAGCCGAAGGGCGCGTTCTACTGCTTCCCCTCGGTGAAGGTAACGGGGTTATCCTCCGAGGAGTTTGCCGAGCAGCTTCTTGTCGAGGAGAAGGTGGCAGTAGTTCCGGGGTCTGCGTTTGGGGAGTGCGGTGAGGGCTATGTGCGCTGCTGCTATGCCACGGCGCTTTCCGACATAGAGGAGGCGCTGCGGCGCATGGGGCGATTTGTGGAGCGGCATCGGTAATCCTCTCCCGTCAATGGAGAGGGAATTTTTAGAAGGCCATTGGCTGACCGCTCAGCGTTTGACCCCCTTTTCTTGAAACGCTATAATTGCATGAAAGCGCCGAGGTGGCGGAATGGCAGACGCGCTACGTTCAGGGCGTAGTGTTCGAAAGGACGTGTGAGTTCAAATCTCACCCTCGGCACCATAAAAGTAAATACGAATATCTAAATCCGAAGCTCTAAACCCTGGCCTGAGCTTAGTCGAAGGCAAATTCGAAATTCAAATTACGAAAAGCTTCGAACATTTGGAATTCGGGAATTAGATATTGTTTAGGATTTAGACTTCGTCGTGAGCTCAGTCGAACGAAATTACGATTTCGGATTTTAAATAAATTTGTGCGCTTGTAGCTCAATTGGATAGAGCGTAGCCCTGCGGAGGCTAAGGTCGCGGGTTCGAGTCCCGCCAAGCGCGCCATGCGGGCGATTAGCTCAGCGGTTAGAGCGTCTGTTTTACACACAGAAGGTCGGAGGTTCGAGACCTCCATCGCCCACCATACTGTAAATAACTGCTGTTCCTCCTTTCATTTTTATATAATTAGACGCTCTACGGTTCTTCTTCTGCTGTGCTTGTGCGCATACACTACTCGAAGCTATTTTCATTGTCAATACATATTGACTAAATCGTAGAACTAACTAGTTTTAGGATATATTAGAACATTGAAGAGCGCATTTTTAAGCTGAAATTGGCCTCCCCAAACCCGGAATCAATTATGGAATGTCGGAAATGGCATATCCGATTTGAAGCTCAGTATCTCCTCACCACATGAAGGGACAGCACAACACACACTGGACGCGTAACC
>Ga0172365_10001416_pt1 | contig 17391 bp, 21 predicted proteins | sample LakKivSesite48cm_FD_114535 | JGI IMG/M metagenome (GOLD analysis project Ga0172365, IMG submission 114535) | Sediment microbial communities from Lake Kivu, Rwanda - Sediment site 48cm | ecosystem: Environmental > Aquatic > Freshwater > Lake > Sediment | place: Rwanda: Western Province, Lake... | reverse complement strand
TGAAAAAGATCACTCCGCCGAAGTGGCTTATTGAGAAATACCCAGAAGACCAGGGGGAAAGGGATTTTGGTCCGTATCCGGACTTTGCTAAGTTAACGAAGCCGTGTCTTGAGCATGGAATAATGAAGACGACTAGGGTTGGAGAATCCACTCTTAGGATGGCCAGGCTGAAGGAACTGATAGATTTGTATGTAGAGTATTTGGAGAAAGATCCCGATCTTTTCTACAGTGTTCCCCAGAAACAAAGGTAGTCGAGGACTCTTACTGGTAAAAAATGCTGGTCAAAATTCTCGAGCTCTAGTCTTAATAGCGAAAATGCGAGTAAAAACTAATCGTTTCAATCGCAATCAGACTAGTTACCACTCGCAAATTGAAATATTCAGGAAAAGCTCGAACCGATAATTTGAAGTTATTTACCAATAAAATTTAATTTCAAGCTCATTTTGAAGATATTTTTCTGAATAAAAAAAGAATAGGGTTTTAACCCCGATAATTTAAACCGATATTTGAACCTATCCCGGGCTACCATAAGATTTTCTTAAGATTTTCTAGCATATCTATTTCTCCAGAATGCTTTTCAGCTTTTCTAATTCTCGCTCTATGCCCTTTTCGAGCTTACCGCATCACGCCACATGAACCAGTTGGGTAAAGATAGGACAGACGCCTCTTCTACAACATTGAATCCAAAACGCTCGTAGAGGCGAACGTTTTTTGGTTGATCTGTCTCTAAATAGGCTGCTTTCTTAAGTTGATCAACATATGCACAAAAATGGCTTAGTAGAAGGCTTCCTACACCTTGGCCCTGCCTTTCTGGCGAGACGCCTATCGCCTCAAGATGACAGTGAGGCTTATCAGGATGATGCTTTGCCCAGATAGATCCCCACTTACGTATTCGTAAAGCTTTGCCACGAAGGACCAAGAGAGCTGGTAACAGATCTAAGCCCTGAAAAAGAAACTCTTTCTTGCATTCTGGGTACTCCACAAACCGCATTACTCCAAGGATTTTTTCGTTTTCCTTTGCAGAGAATACTGTACCTTTTTTCAATGTCATCTTGAATCCACCCTCTAAAAGAGAACGTTGTTTTTCGCTTTGACCACCAAATATTGCACACATCGTAGGGTCCGAATTGTACGCTCTGCTCATCAATACAGAAGCTTCAACAATCTCGCTCGGTTGCAAAGCTTCGATTCCTATTGCCTTTCTCTTTTCCAACGACATAGACCCCCTAAACTATTTCTCCAAAATGCTTTTCAACGTCTTTAACCATTTCTCCTGCTCCTTTTCGCTCATTTTCTTAGCGAACAATTTGTCAAGGAACTTGCCGAAAATCCCCCAAGGCATTTCATAGTCAAATATATATGTGAATTTGGTCGCTTCTTCAGCGGGTTCCAAAATAAGTGTTATAATACCCATTGTTTGGTTGGTCCCTGATTTTTTCATATGATACGTAAGCTTCTCGTTTTCAAGACTCTCGGTGACTTCAAAATCAAGTTCTCCCATTCCCGCTCCTTTTATATTCATGTGTCCAGATGTACCCACTTTGTACTTGTCTTTGGGTTTGCGCACCTCTGAAGTGTATTTCAAGCTCTTCAGACCTTTCTGCATTTCTTCTTCCCACTCTTGAAACCTGTCTAAAGCAAGCATTTCCCAGACTTTCTCAGGTGGAACCTTGATTTCAATCGACTTTTCTACCCTAGTCAAAGTATCACCTCCCATCAATTATCAGTCCTAATTATCTCTTTTTGACATTTAGTATTTATTGTTATTATCACTTAACGACCTTTACCATTCGTATTTCCACGCATCACCATAGAATTCGCTCATTTCTTGCCTCATGTATTTGTTGTAAATATTATCATGTTCTTTATGTTCAGGTTTTCAGTTTGAGAAATTTAAACGAGATAAGTCACGTATCCCGGGCTACCATTAGAAATATGTTAGGCTGGAGTTCTTTTCTCGATTTTGTCAATTCTCTCTTTTGCTCTTTCTCGAACCTCTGAGGCGATGAGTCTGCCCTTTGCAGGATTATTGATTCTTAAAAGAAGCGCCAGTTTAATTGAGCGGTTACCTATGCTGGTAACACGAACTTCTGGACTGGAATCAGGAACAAGCTCCTTCCCAAGCTCCGTGCCAATTTCTAACAAAACTTTCTCAACATCAGAAAGGTCTAAGACCTTGTCTATTGTAAACGGTATGGAAATGCGGATCCCTCCAGGTGCGGTTCTGTTGACAACAATGTTCCCAGTGATTTTTGAGTTAGGAACATGCACGATTTCATTGTCAAGAGTAATTAAGACCGTGTCCATCCACGTTATGTCCACAACACGCCCAAAATACTTGTCCACTTGAATCCAGTCTCCAATCTTGAACGGACTGTATGTGGTAATAACCTCATGAGAAGCCACGTTTGACAGTATGTCTCGGAGGGCAATTGTCGCTATTATTCCTCCCAACGCAATTATCACAAGCAGTATGCTCAACTCTAAGCCCAGTTGATCTAGCACGATTAGGATTCCGAATAACCAAATCAGCCATGATACTATACGCTTTGCTGATCTAGCCACGTTTTGGTTGAGCTTGCCCACGGCTTTAAATACGAAAGTTCCGAGGATTTTTGAGACTATCCAAGTTGCTATTAGTATTACAATTACCGTTGCTAGTTTCACCAAAAGCTCCAGAGGAAATTGGACGACAATTTGAGAAAGAGCCGCCAATGTCCAAAACAATATGACTTGATTCATAGCAAAATTCTACTCCTCAGGTGATCTCGATTCTTCTGAGCTTTTCCACGTTCTCTTCGACAAATTCCAATGAGCCTGAAAGTAACACTTTGTCTCTGCCTTTGAAAACGAAGGATTCTGTGGGAAAGAGAAGCATGCCATTCCGAAATATGCCAATTATTCTACATTTTTCAGAAATCCCCAGTTGATCTACAGTTTTTCCTATTGAGCTACCATTTAGTGGAATTGTAACCTTAGCAATTTTAAAATTGGTCATCATGTCTTGGTATAAGGTCTCTACGGCTAGGCTTTCCAAAGCATTCAAGAATAGGTTCAAAGTTTCTTGAGATGGACATATCACAATATCCGCCCCTGACTCTTTCATTTGCGACATGTTTTCAGGCTGATGCGCCCTTGCTATGACAAATGGTATGCCAAACTGTTTCTTAGCGATCTCGCAAACTCTCATGTTAATTTCGTCATCATTTGTCAACGCCAGCAAAACATCCATTTTGTCAGCTTCACTGCTCTTCCAAACTCTTGGGTCGACGCCGCTACATTGAAAAATAGCCGCATCAGAATGATTAGCTATTTCTTTACACTTTTCTTCATCCTTATCGACGACAGTAACCAGATGTCCTCTCTCTGAAAGGTAATGCGTTATTGGCTTTCCGATGTCACCGGCACCGATTATCAATATTCGCAAGGGTGGGTTCCTTTTGTTGCTATGTTATGATGTTCTTAGCTAAAAACCTTGTCAAAGGAAGAACATTTCTATTCGTGAACGCTCCAGGCATTTTTCACTATTGCCTTTTTGATTTTTTTGGCGAACATAAACAGACCAATGCCAATGAGGCCGAAGACTAATCCTAGAATGAGTGACTGCAAGCTCAAAGCCAGAATCATGAAGAGTGAGGAAAAAATGGCTAGAAATACGGTATAGGGATATAAAGGGACTTTGAATGGGCGATAGAGATACGGTTCAGTTTTTCTTAAACGCATCAACGCCAGCGCGACCAAGATTGCAGTGACGTTGTAGCCGAGTGCGATCACATATACTATAAAATCGACTGACCTCGTCAACACAAAAATGATGGCTAGCAAAGTTGTAAGCGCCAACGAGGCATATGGAGATCGATATTTAGGGTGGACCTTGTTTAGGAATGATGGTAGAAGGTTGCCTCTGCTCAGGGCGTAGGCTATCCTCGTTCCTCCAGCCATGCTGCCGTTGATGGTGGACAAAGTGGCAATTATGCTTCCGATGGAAATTATTATTCCTCCTATTGGGCCCATGAAATAGCTTGCAGCATCCTGCAATGGTGTATCTGATCCCACGTATACTTCTGTCGGGGAACTGGCTATTGTCGCTATGGCGGTGCCTGTGAAAAGTAGAGTGATAAATATCAATGTTAGAAAGAGTGCTCTCGGGATCGTTTTGCCAGCAGTTCTCACCTCTTCAGAAAGTTGTGTGATTGTTTCATATCCTGCATACGTCGGAAAAATGTAGCTCACCATGAAAAGTGTCGGTAGAAGTCCGTTGGGAAAGAATGGTTGAAAATTCCTAGGCTCAAAAGTGGAAGCCGCGCCTATAATGTAGAAGGAAAGCGAAGCGATTAGTGTGGCTGTTAGAACAAATTCGGCGGTACCCATAGTTCCAGCTCCTCTGAAGTTGATCAACGCGAAAAAAACAAGGATTATAGCTGCCAAAGTGAACGGTTCCACCCATCTCAGAAAGTAGTTTACGGCGAAAGCGAAAACGATGGCTCCCACAGCGCAATCCGTTATGCTTCCTATCCAATCAAACCACCCGGCCAAAAATGTAGGTATCCCTTCACCAAATGCTCTTCTGACAAAGCTTACTGCGCCCCCTGCGCTGCTAGGAACAGAAGACCCAAGTTCAGCGTAGTTAATCGCGTCAAACAAAGCGAAAAAAGAGCCGATTAAGAAGGTTATTACTATGCTAGGTCCAGCAGCTTGCACCGCTCTTCCCATTATGGCGAAAATAGTGCCGCATATTGCTGTTCCCACACCGATGAGAGTTACCTGCGCTAGATTTAGGGCTCTCTTCAATGGGATTTCTTGAGCTATCTCGTGCGATCGCTTACCTTTTTGACTTTCATTAGTCTTTGCTTTCTTTTTCATAATGGTTGCACTGGTTAAACCTTCAGGAGCCTGAGTATCTTTGTTGCTAGCACTTGCTTTAATAGATAGCTGCAGTGGTTCTTGATTGTTACGTGCCAGTAACTTCGATTATTTGCCCAAGAACCAAGTCAAGGTTTCTAAGTCGAATACCAAACCTACCGCTTGATTTTTTGGATGGTTCTACATAATTCCATATCTGGCGTTATTCATTCTTCTTCAATCTCGCTTTCTTCTTTGATCTCTGTTTCTTCGTCTTGTTCGCCGTTATTTTCCTCGACGTCTTCAAAGTCGGCAAATTTCTCAAATTTCTCAAATTCCTCGATGTTTTCCATGGCAAAATCGAATGCTATTTAGCGCGCTTGTCACTCCTACTTTTCTGTGGAGGGCAGCTTCCACTCTTCCAGCCGTTTCTTGACAACGATTTCCTGAATCGAAGGCACCTTTAACGCGAAATCTATGTGGCGGCAGCTGTCCGATTGCAGTGGTCGTACCATATTCCTTCCGGCCTGAAGTAGATGTCTATGACTTTGGGGAAATAGGTGGTCAGTCCAGAAGATTCGTGTTGAATGATAAGATTTCGGTTTAAATTCTTTTCACCTAAAGTGAAATCGACCTTCAGATAACACCGCTAAATACATGATAATCATCGCTGGAAACGGCGGAGAAGAAACCCTAAAAGTAAGCGAGATGCTTCTCACGTACTTCCAAACCTTTGAACAAATAGGCTCTCATTACGTGGCGTTCGAGGATCAGACCATAACCAGAGGAAGCAACTTTGAATCTTTTGAACTTAAATCGCCATTACCAATCTACGGCATATTCATCGGCATCGGCATATTAGACTCAGCTTTGGCGGTATTCATAATAGCTATCGTTTGGCAAGGCGAACAAAACCCGCCAAAACAGGCTTAAACCAACAGAATGGTGTCCGCGACTCCGCGCATCTCCAATTATTCCCGGGCCATCAACAAACATAGAATCGCAGTGCTTCATTGAATTGAACGTAGAAAATTACGTTTTCAAGCGTTTCAAGCCATTTTGAAAGGTTATATTGAAATTGAAGCTAGGATTATGTGTTTTTTGCCTATTTCTTCGTATGGACAACACGTAACTTTTCTTTCGTTTGTTTACTTCACAATGGAATTTGTATATCTCTGAACTGATTATGCGCTTTCCGCTTTTGGGGTCGCGAGGGCTTGATGTCTTCATGTTTCAAACCATGAGAGAAGAATTTAAAGACGTGTATCGATAGTAGTCATACTGTATGATACCCATTATAAGTCGTATGATCCCGATCGAAATCACCTTGTTCAACCTACTCCTAATAATAGTGGGACTGATTATTCTGTGGATAATCGTTTCTATACCTGTTTTCATTGCAGGAAGAATTGTGACCAAGGGAAAATCCACGTTAGGGCAGGCAATGTCTGCAACGTTGCTTGGACCAATAGTCTACATCATCGTATTCATAGTAGCAGACTTCTTTCTCGGAGAACTCATAGGCGAAGGAGCTTACATCTTGGGCTATATCCTAGCGTTCATAGCTTGGATTTGGGTCTACAAATCTGCCTTCAAAACAGGCTGGCTCGGAGCGCTCGCCATAGCCATACTCGCCATAATCGTGTTCATAGTGCTGAGCATAATAATAGGCGGTTTGCTGGGCCTCATTGGACCCATAATATTCTAAGACGCTTCGAAGGTACGTTTGACAGGGCCAAACAATGACTATCTAATAGGCGCAGCATCGCAAAGGTCAAATTCTTAAGATGACAAGAACAGAAATAGACTTAAGGCGTTGTCATGTCACACGAAAAATCCTGCGGGGCTGTAGTGTTTACGAAAAATGCTGATGTGAAATACCTTCTTTTGCATTACGAGGCCGGCCACTGGGACTTCGTAAAAGGCAACGTCGAGCCAAATGAAAGTGAAAGAGACACAGTCTTACGAGAGCTTGAAGAGGAAACTGGAATAGTTGAAGCGAAATTTGTTGAAGGCTTTAGGGAAGAGATAAACTACTTCTACAGGAGAGAAGGAAAGACGATATACAAGGAAGTTGCCTTTTTTCTCATTCAAACCCATGACGACGAGGTCAAATTATCCTACGAACATTTGGGGTATAAATGGCTGAACTGTCAAGAAGCCTTAGAGGCCCTCACTTATGGAAACGCCAAAAGGGTGTTACGGAAGGCACATGAATTCCTAAAGACGCAGCGGATCGCAAACAAACATAGACAAATGCTCCTTTCCAAGAACGAAGAACAGGATTAGACGTATGTCTTCGTTGTTTTGCCTGCACATGCAAACGATGTTTTTATAGGCTCATTCTATTGTTAGTAAACAAGTAGAGAGGAGGATGCTAGCGATAACGAGGGCAAGGCTCCTTATACTCGAGTGCACCTCCGAAAACAAAGAAAAGATGTCTGAAGGCTCATTGTTGTGGGAGCTAATGCGTATACTAGGATACGGAGAATGGACGAATTACAAGATAATAACGAATCGAAACCGTCTCATCAAGGAGCTCGCAAACAGTGAAGAACGGTACATTCACATATCTGCCCATGGAGATTTCCATCAGACTCGAGGTACATATCTGAAGACGCCTAGGGAAGGAAAAGTCTACTCCAGTGACTTAGATGAAATATGGGCAAGCAGAAAGAAATCTGAAATCCCAATTTTAGTTGTGATGTCTGCATGCGAGGCTGGTCATATTGATATGGTTAGAGCTTTTTCTAAAGCAGGTTGCAGATATTTCCTTGCTCCTCTCCACGAGACTTTCTTTGAAGATGCAGCTGTCTTTTTGGCGCTATTCTATAGGCTTCTGATTGGAGAAAGAAGCAGCCCTTGGATTGCGTATAGGAACGCGGCAATCGGACTGTGCCAGAGTCTTCCTGGGCTGTCGGGAGCATGGAGCTTCTACGAGTGGGGAGAAAAATGCCTCATTCAAGAATAGGTTTAGAAACGCCGTTTTTCTCAAATTATAGGATTCACAATGCATGGACGATATTATGGGAAAAGATCTAGCATGTAGATTGGCATCTAATTCTTCTTTTGAGCCGATGAGGACTGAGCAAAACGTTGATTCCTAAAGAATCGGCAATCATCTATCTGCAAGAGAGGCCAGAAAGTTCTACTTTGCAAGTTTGGTTCCTAATGCGTCTTGTCTCCAGCTTTTGGTTGTCTCAGACAAAAAGGAGGGAGATTTGGGGAAAATACTCGGTGAAAGGGGAACTACTTTTTGATTGCTTTTTTGACTTTTGCCATCATGTCTGGTGAGATCGTTTTCATATTGTGAGCTGTAGCAGCATGTTCTGCTATTTTCTTCATAAGTTCTTCTTCAGTTCTAGCCGTGGCCTCAAAAGGACAGTTCATACCTGTATCTTTGCATCTGAAAGAAGGCACTACGCTTCCTCCATGGTCATCTTGAATTAACCTGAATTTTAAGGTTTCTTTTAAGCCGGCGCAAGTCTATCTCTTGGACCTCTTGGTTCTTCGAATTCTTTAGTAGGTCACTTCTTCGATTTCTTAACGAAGGAACCGGCAACGCCAGTAATCTGAATAATTGCGCATAACTTCGACTTCTTTTTATTTTAAGAAATTGACGATGCAGGAACAGGCATTCCTTCCTTGATGCACGCTCGCGCCATCTTTGGTGTGTTGTAGGCAATTCCAATCTCTCCCTTTTTGTCTAAAACAATTACGCCTCCTCGACCGTTCACCTTCCTTTCCAGCGTTTTGATGCTCTCCTCAGCAGCGTCTTGGGCGGTTAGACCCTTTTCTAGATGATCACAAACGGCTTTTGATAGCGCCACTCTGATTATTGATTCACCGTGACCTGTTGCAGAAACTCCTCCAACCTCGTTGTCTGCATATAAGCCGCAGCCAATCAAACAAGAGTCACCGACTCTTCCAGGAAGTTTGAACGGAACTCCACCAGTTGAAGTTGCCGCAGCAATGTTGCCGTAAGAGTCTATTGCAACAGCACCTACTGTTTCGTTTCCTTCCGAAAACCTCATTGTTTTCACGTATTCCGACCTGAGCTTCTTCCACCTTTCTATTTCTCTTTTCACTACGAGCCCTTCGAACTTCTCGAATTTATGAAGAGCAGCGAATTTGTTTGCTCCTTCTCCAACTATGAAGAGGTGATTTGAGTTTTCCATGACCTTTCTTGCTAAGGATACTGGATTCCTAATGTTTTTGACAGCTGCGACCGCTCCAGCGTTCAGTGTTCTGCCGTCCATTATGGCGGCGTCCATCTCAACTTCGCCCTCTGAGTTAAGAACAGATCCTGTCCCAGCATCAAAAGTTGGATTGTCTTCCATACATTTAACAGCGACCTCTACGGCTTCAAGGGCAGAGTCGTTATTCAGCAGACATTCGATACCAACACCGGCGGCTTTTTCCACGCCTTGTAGACAAGCTGTTTCAAGTTCTTTCGGGATGTTCCAAGCTCCGCCGTGAACAATCAATGTTTTTCTCAAGCGAGACCCACTCATCAAAAGAAATGAGGCACTTCGTTATTTCATCTTTTCTGTATAATCATTTCACTATTAATCAACACTCTGCGCTCAAAGCTTACGTCTCTGAGGTTTCTTCGTTTCTGCAACCTCTTTTTTGGTGGCATGCGACTCACTAGCACCTGAAAGGCTTGATGCTGATCCGAAATTTGTGCAAAAATTGGTCTACTACCAACAATTTGCAATGTCTGCGTGAAAATGTTAATGCTAAGTTAAGAGGAAGAAGCAAGAGCGTGAGTTCATAAGCGATTTATCTGGAAAACACAAAATTCATGTCAATGGGTTCAGTGATGAGAAGATCCAAACTTGAGATGTACATGGACACTCTTGAAGCCTTGGCCTATTATGGACCACTGAAATTAACTCGAATAACGTACAAGGCGAAATTAAATTGCAGTGTGCTGAGGCAATTTCTAGACGAGCTGATATCACAGAACCTTGTGGAAGAGAGAATCATTGGAAAGAATACTGTTGTTTATGCGCTGACCCAGAAGGCGAGAACGGTTTTAAAGCAGTACAAAGAGCTAACACAAATGCTCCCAATCATAGAAGAATCGGCAGACGAAAGAACAGCATTATTGTCCTGAAAAACTGTTAAACCACTGATCGCATGTTTCGCCGGTTAATTTAATATGATGAGAAAGCAGCGATGCGAAAAGAACTTCCTTGGGCAAACAATTGTTTCCAAGATTTTGAGAACTGTCCCTCGTCGGGAAGAACTTCATTTTTTCACTGCGCTTATACTGTGATATTCAAGATTCTGTGCTGATTCTTTTTAGGTAAGTTTTAATTTTGGTTGCGCAACTTACAGAGTGGAGGAAATTCTATGCCTGAAATGATTTTTGAAGGTACCGCCAACTGGAAAAGTGGAACAGAATGCGATCTGACATTGAAGAGCAAGCACATAGTGACAGTCAGTCCTCCGCCAGAATTCGGCGGGAAAGAAGGGTACTGCACACCTGAGGAGATTTTCGCAGCATCATTAGCTTCGTGCATCAACACTTTGTTTCTGTTGATTGCGAAAAACTCCAAGTTAGCTCTTGAGAATCTGGAAACAAAAGCGATTGTTAAAATGCATGTGGAAGGACTGGAAAAACTGATCTTTACAAACGTGCATTTCAACATGAACGTCAAATTGGAAGCGGATACGGAGCAAGAGCGGAAAAAGGCTACTTCTGTGTATCAAATCGCCCAGAAGATATGTCCCCTCAGACAATCGTGGGGGGAGGGTGTTCCAATCAGCTTCGAACTGAACTTTCAATGATAATAGGCACTATCGGTAATCTCTTCCCGCAGTCCTGTTGTTCCAACACAGTCATGTCAATTGTTAGTGTTGTTTGTCGTCGGTGGTGCGAGATTTATTATCTGTGAATGGCACTATGTACTATTGGTGTCGATGATGTCGTCGGAATTAAAGGTCGTCCTGCAGAAAGTAGCCGAAGAAGACTTTGAAACTGAGGAAACCAAGATTGAGCAGGAGCTTCAACGTTACAAATCTCTCATTCTCGAAATCGCGAAGGCGAAAAAGTGGGATATTCCGGTTTGGGTTGAAGGATCTGAACTGAAAGATTTAAAAAAATACGAGAAAGATTTAAACTTACTAGAAAGGAGCAACCTCATCAAAGGGCAGATGAAGTACACTGACCGCAACGCCTATCGACAATATGAACTCACCAAAAAAGGATTGGAACTGGCAAAGAAGTTGCTGAAGGAAGCCTGAAAGCTCAAATCGCTCAATGTAGTAGCGACTGCCTAAATCATTTTTTCTCCAATTTCGAGCTTGTTTTTTCTTGTCCAAATCCTAATTTCATCTATGGAAACCAACCACAAGTTTTCACATTCGGCAAGTCTCCATTTCCTACGCGCCTGATGCCATCGGTTTTGTGACTGCCAGAACTAGCAACTCTGTCACCAATTGCCAGCGACTCACATGCAAATTGTTGTTATTATTACATTCTTAGTCCTGGTACCAACATCGGGACCTTTTTCCTTGTACTCTTCGTAATCTTTTCCAAATTCGTTAATCAGCTCTTCCTCTTCTTTCCTTGAGATGAGATAAACAAGTACAAGCATCAATGGAGTAGATAGCAATGAATATCACGCTGATAGAAGAAAGGACACGCCTACGTGCGCATATAAACCGCCAACGTATTGCGTGTGTCTTATAATTGAGTAGACCCCTGAAGTAATAATTCTGTCCGCTCTGTGCGCTTCTGCAACCTTCAAAGTTGTTTCTTTCACGCCCTCGATTCCAAGCCAAGCGCCTACTACAAAAAAGGGTATAAAAACCATCAAATGAAGAATGGGAATCTTAAGTCAATGACCGGAACTATGACGACCAAGTTCTCAAAAACTGAAACAATGAATCTGGCTTGAGGGGTAATCCAAAGTCCAGCCCAGAAAATGAAGAAGCCCCATCCGGAAATGAAACTATAGATCTCCCCGATTCTTACCCCTTGTCTTTCCCATATTTTTCTTGAAGTTTCTGGTGCTCAACAGACAAGAAATGAATAGGCACCACTGCGATCGCACCGATTATACAAATCAAAAACAAAATGTGAATTGTCCCACCACCACGCGTGTTCTTTGAATAAGCGTGAAAACCCGTTTGTGGTTTTCTTTCAGTTTCTGGGCTGCATCTTTCACATTGGGTACTCTTCTAATACGAGAAGTATTGACTTCCATTTTGCGGACAGGAACAACACTACTTAAAGGGAAAGTTTATTGGCATCAAAAATAATCTTGCAGAAGGTAAGACCATGGATATTCTTGAAGTAAAAGACCTAACGGTCAGAGTCAAAGATAAAACTGTTCTCGACAATATTAGCTTTGGTCTAAAGGCTAAAGAGAGCCACATCCTGTTTGGACCGAACGGTTCTGGAAAGACGACCCTCATAAATGCCCTAATGGGAACGTTATCTTCTGAACAGAAGATAGTTTCTGGAAAAATCCTCTTCAGCGGTGAAGACATAACAGGAAAAGGCGTGGATGAGCGATCCAAACTGGGGATTTTTGTTGGATTTCAGAATCCCCCAGAAATCACAGGCGTCAAACTGGCAGATTTGTTGAAGTTATGTCTCGGCAAAAATGTAAAATACAGATTCAGTGAGGAAGAGACAAAACTAATAGAGGCGTTTAAGCTCACAGATTTTTTGAATAGAGACGTCAATGTTGGTTTTTCGGGCGGAGAAAGGAAAAGAGCTGAGGTTCTTCAGATGATACTTCTTAAGCCTAGGCTTTTTCTGCTGGACGAACCGGACTCTGGAGTTGACGTTGAAAGCTTAAGGCTTGTTGCAAATGAAATCCAACGATACATTGAAAGCGCAGAAAGTTCAGCCCTCATAGTCACCCACAAAGGTGATATCCTAGAATATATAAAAGCGAAACACGCCTGCGTTTTGCTTGAGGGTGTGCTCCACTGCTTTGCGAATCCTAAGAAAATATACGAGGACATCAAAAACAGTGGCTATGAAGCATGCGTAAGATGCCAAGAAGTGGGAACGGAGAAATGGTAACTTGAACGAAGAAGATGAATTGACAAAAATACCTCACGAAATCCTTGAAGAAGCAGCCAGAGCCGGAATGTCTTCAGACGAAAAAAGGCGCTCAGGCACGTTTTATCTTATCGATCAGTCTACCATCTACTCAAAGGTTAATGAAACGTTCAAGGGGAAAATTGAACTCATGGACACAAAGATTGCTCTTCAAAAGTATCCGTGGCTTAAGGAGTACATGTGGAGGGTGGTCGATAGAGAAAAGGACGAATTCACTAAGAAAGCTGCGTCTGACTTTAATGGCGGCTACTTCATGAGGATATTACCTAACGTCGAAGTCACGTTTCCACTTCAATCTTGTTTGATGATTACAGAAGACAATTTAGAACAGCGCGTTCACAACATCATCATAGCCGAAGAGGGGTCCAAGGCTTACATCATAAGTAGCTGCGTCCAACATTACAGGGCGAGCAAAGCGTCGCACATCGGAATATCAGAATTTTACATAAAGAAAAACGCCATGCTGAACTTCACTATGATCCACAACTGGAGTGAGCAAACTATAGTGCGCCCCAGAAGCGCCGCGTTGGTAGAGGATGATGGAACCTTCGTGTCAAACTACATCTGTCTCAGACCCGTTAAAGACGTTCAAATGTATCCAGAAGCCTTCTGTAATGGTGCGAATTCAAAAGTCAGCTTCAACAACATCCTTTATGGCAACAAAAACTCACTCCTTGACATCGGATCAAAGGCAGTTCTCAACGAAAAAGGAAGCAAGGCGGAGATGATCAGCCGAGCGATCGCCCGTGAACGATCAAAGATGATCGTCAGAGGTTTGATTGACGGCAACAGTCAAGAGTGCAAGGGCCACTTGGAGTGCAGAGGGCTTCTCATCGACGACGAATCATTGATCAAGTCAATACCTGAACTTATAGCAAGAAAAAAAGGCGCCGAAATAACTCACGAAGCAGCCGTAGGTAAAATTTCAGAAAAAGAAATTCTGTACCTTATGACGCGAAAGCTTTCCCGGGATCAAGCAGTCTCCTTGATTATCCGAGGCTTCATGGATGTAGGCATAATGGGTTTAACTCAGCCTTTGAGCGAACAAGTTGATAGGATCGTGGATATGAGCAGGAATGCAAGCTGAAAGGCTCCCGACCAATTGACAGCAGCTGACGTGCATCATGCGCGCGCGATTTAAAAGTGACACGGCCAATCATTAAGTATACACTTGAAAAAAGTTGGAGCAATGAAGGGCGACAGAAATGGTTGAATACGATGCCATCATAGTCGGTGCGGGAATTCTCGGTTTGTCGACGGCGTATCACATCAAAGCTATGCGTCCAAACGCAAAAATCTTGGTTATTGATAAGCTCAGCAGTTCAGGTCAAGCCAATACCGCTAGGAGTGCGGCTGCTTTTCGTTGCGTATTCTCTTCACCGACAAATTATAGACTCGCAGATCCTTCAGTGGAGTTTTACCGTCATTTGCAGGAAGATTTAGACGTGGATCTAAAAATGCAGTGGCTGGGATACCTCTGGCTTCTAACCGAGGAAAATTACAAGGAAATGCTTCCAATCTTAAAAAATCTGAGGCGCGAAATGGATCTGAAATACGAAGAATTCGAGGAAAAGTATCTGACTCAGAAATTACGTGTTAAAACCGATCTGACAAAAGATGAGGAAGCACAGCTGATAGGATTGGGCAATGTTTTTGGAGGCGTTTTGGTTCCAAAGGCTGGAGTAATAAATGATCTTGATTCTCTCGTCAAGTTTTACGAGAAAGAATTTTTGAGACTTGATGGAAAAATCGAGTATAGTGTCAAAGTCGAAAACCTAGTCGTGGAACCATCTGAGCCTTTGGGCATTCCTAGAGAACCCTATTTTTGGCAGAACGCGCGAGTCGCCGGCGTCAGAACCGACAAAGGCCTACTCAAGTCGAAAAAAGTTGTTTTGGCAGCTGGAGTTTGGATTCCCCAAATTTTGGATAGTGTTGGAATTGAATGTTTCATAAAGCCCAAAAAAAGACAGTTTTTCACTATAGCGGCTAAGAGCACTGCTCTGCGGCAATTGCTCTTTGCTGAGGGATTCAACTCGTTTGGCTGTATGCCCTTCACAATTTTGCCCAATCCTAGGGTGTATATCCGGCCATTCCCTAAGGAAGAAGTCTACTGGGTTGGTTATGCTGACGAGTTCCCAAGGGCCTTCAAACTTGAGGAAAATCCACAACCGGAGAAAAACTTCTATGAGTACGGAATACATCAAGTTCTACCAAAATACTTTCCACAGTTCAAGGATTGCAGACCTACTTCAGCCATGGCTGGTCTATACGAAGTCAACACTTTGGATGGTCATCCAGTAATCTTTGAAGAAAACGATCTGATTGTGGTTGGGGGCGCCAGTGGAAGCGGGATTTCGAAGGCGGATGCCATAGGAAGGATTACAGCAGCCCTCTATGTTGACGAGGAGTACGCCTTGCTCTACGGAGGCAAAAAGTTCAAGGTTAGCGATCTAAGCTTGAAAAACAGACGTACAGAACCTGAAAAGTTGATCCTTTAGCGTGAAATGTTACTTTCTCGCTACACGGGAACGCGGCTGATTGTCGAAACGTCTGCACAAAGGTTACCCAACTACTGAACTTTCAATTAGAACATCAATTTGACGAACAAACCGTTTTTATCTTGCCTCTTGCCTATTACGCGGGCATGCGCGCCAAAAAGGCATTGACTAATCCATGCGTCATAAAAAAGAAGTTTTGCAGCAATTGCCACACCCATTTCATGGCAGTAAGGCCGCTGATAAAAGGCGTAATCGTTTCCAAGCATTTCGCTCGTGACTTAAAAGACAAAGAAAAAGTGGATTCAATCGTGAGCGACATCCTAGAGTGTTCTCACATGGAATTCAACGAGCTGCACAAATTTGAAGAGAACGTGAATGGCGCTCTGTTTTTCAGGGCCAAAAACGAAGATTTGCACATCGTTTACTGTGTGGACAAGAAGATGAGGATTGTCTTCTTGAGGGCCATAAGGAGTTTTACGGAGTACGAAAAGTTTTTGGATGACAAAAGGGCGCTGAGAAAAATAGTCGAAGAGCTCGATCGCCTCTGAAGCACTGACTGGCGGCTATTATCTGCGAAAGCATAGATCGAATTTTTACACATGGTTCTTTGCGCGTTTGCGGATATATCCTCATTTGAGTATTCGATATCTTAACACTTGCTTTAGATAAAAAAACAATTGCCTGTGAACGTTTATTTCTGAAGAACCAATTAATGTTCGTATAGGTGATGCTATGTCGGCAAATCCCTTGGACACGTGTAAAGAATTTGATCCAAAAATTATTGAATCTTTCAAGAATCTACAAGACTTGGCTTTTTCTGAAGAGTTCTACCGAAAAAATTCAAGGTATTGATAGCCATGTCCATCGACGTAGAGCATGGAGTACTTCAAGGTGCGATGGCGTTGGCTCGGAGGGCCATCGTACTTGGAGCCACAAAGGAAGAGATCGTCGAAGCCCTCAGAGTAGCCTACAACGTAGGAGGCAATCGAGCCTCTTTACCTCAGCCCTAGTTCTGCAAAACCTTTTCAAATAAGTCAGGAATTATCTTGTAGATTAAACAAGCCCACATCAGAGAATTGATCATAAAAGTTTATCTTTGAATCTAAGCAATTGTGGTAGTATTATTGTTATTGGAGGTTGATGGAAAAATGGCAACGCAGGGGCTTCAGCAGGTGCGGCAGCCGCGGCAATTGCAACGGCGCACACGAGTTCGTATAGAGTGAAATTCGAGAGAAAGGAGTTTCTTGAACTTGTGGAAATAGCGCAGCCGAGGATAATCTATCACACGGGCAGAATGCACTTCTTTGCCTATGATGGTTTCGTCATGTACACGTTTGAATGCCAAAACAGCGATTTCACGCAAAAACTGATTGGTGCAATGAATTCTCCAACACGGCATGGAGCGAATAATTCAAATAACGCTTTTAAATTCTAGCCGTCAAAATTAGACGTATTCGTTCATTTACAGTTCGCACTAACGTTCACAGAACATAGCGGTTGCTGAGAAACGCGTTTCTACAGCGTTACGGTAAGGTAGTATAGCTCTATAATCTGAGCCCCGCGAATCTTGATCACTCCAATATTTAGGTTGCCCGAACTATCCATCCATTCATAAACAGTATTTGCGATGCTTCCTGGCCCATATGTACTAAGGAAGTTAGCCACTTCAGCCACAGTCTGATTTATTCCTGTTCCACTAAAAGAGACAGTGCCTGTTTGTATCCATATGGTAGGATTGACAGACGTCACGTCAACAATTGTATAGTTCATTGATGATGCCAAGGATGAAATTTCCTCGACGAGGATCTTCGTATTGTTAGCGGGTGGAACAGTCTGATTAGCTCCAACAAGGTTATAGTAAGCCGCAGCAGCATTTGATCCAAGACCTACGTCTCCTGTCGTCGGATCTACTGCAGTCATGAAAGGAAGCTGAGTAACTACTCCCGCGGTTCCAGGATTAGT
>Ga0172365_10001412_pt1 | contig 17403 bp, 16 predicted proteins | sample LakKivSesite48cm_FD_114535 | JGI IMG/M metagenome (GOLD analysis project Ga0172365, IMG submission 114535) | Sediment microbial communities from Lake Kivu, Rwanda - Sediment site 48cm | ecosystem: Environmental > Aquatic > Freshwater > Lake > Sediment | place: Rwanda: Western Province, Lake... | reverse complement strand
TTCTTCTTCTTTAAAAGAGCAGCTCTCTGTCTTACCCGCCTGTTCGCAGGCCTCACAGTAGTTAATGAGGAGTTTATAAGCCTTATTTATTTCATTAAATTCTTTTTCTATACCTGGTCTATCAGGGTTTTTATCAGGGTGGCAAGAAAAGGCTAATCTCTGATAGGCCTTCTTTATTTCATATTTGGTTGTAATATCATCTAAAATCCGCAGCTTCTTTCTTGCCCGATCTACATCATTGAATTGTATCCTTTCTATTTCCAGTGTGTAAAAACTATAGGGAGGAAGCGGGCCAACGCATCTGAAATTTAATTTTTCGGCAAACTCTCTATTCAGGTCTTCTATTTTTCTGTAAAATTCTTTTTGGCTGGATGTATTGATTAAAAAGGCCGAATTAATAACCATCTTATCATCCATAAGTTCGTGTATTTTGAGGTCAGGGCTAATATTCTTTAGAGTAGTCTGTATCTTGAAAGCATATTTTTCCCTTTTATTATCCAATGCTTTCTTAAGTATAATCCCCACTTTCATCTGATCGTCTACCGTTATCCCTTTAGAGTTAGCTAACAACCTTTCCTTGAATTCCTTAATCTCTTTTTCCTCCCCAACCTCTTTTAGGACTGAATCGAAATCATTCCAAGTTGAAACGACATCAATTTCTATTTTGTCGCTTATCTTTTTGAATAGGTCGTTTATAAGATCGTATCCTTTATTTAAAATATCCTTGACATCGGTCTCGTCTGCAGCGAATGTTCCCAATCTCATGGGGATGATTGTGTAGCCAAGGCTCATAATTTTTTCAATAACTTTTTGATGCCTGACCAACAACCGGGCTAAGGCATATTTAGGCATGTTCGTATAATCAACCATCTCTTCATTACTTACTATTGCTGATATATCGTTATGGGGAATAGAATAAACCTGCTCACCGGCTCTCGGGCTTTCATCAACTTCGTTCAAAAGAAGTGAAGAATTAGAATTTATAATTCCATAAATGTATTTTCCTTTTTCACTCATAACGCACCTTAACTAGTTTAATTGCCTCTTCAAAGTGATTTCTTGAAATCTTGAAATATTCATCTGTGCAATGCTTATCTGCCGGAAGACCGCTCTTTTTAGATTTGTGTATACCCAGGTCGATAAATTCTCTTATTGCCAGCATCGATGCTTTTCGGCATATAAACTCAATGTCAGCACCTGTTTTACCTTCGGTCTCTATGGCTAAGCTTTTCAAATCAACGTCGTTAGCAAGCGGTTTATTCTTGGTATGTATCTTGAATATCTCTTCTCTTGCTTTCTGATCTGGTTTAGGTAATTCGAGCATAAGGTCAATTCTTCCGCTTCTCAATAATGCTGGGTCAACCAGATCCAATCTATTGGTGGCGGCTAAAACAAGCACACCTTTTAGTTCCTCAATCCCATCCAGTTCAGTTAAAAATTGGCTTATCACCCTTTCTGTCACATGTGAGTCTGTGCCCGCAGAGCTTCTTTTAGGAACGATGGCATCAATCTCATCAAAAAATAAAATTGTGGGGGAGGCCTGTTTTGCTTTCTTAAATACCTCACGAATGGCCCTTTCACTTTCTCCGACATACTTGGACATAAGAGATGGTCCTTTTACAGAAATAAAATTGACCCCGCTTTCATTGGCCGCTGCTTTAGCCAATAAAGTCTTTCCTGTGCCCGGCGAGCCATGGAGCAAAACTCCTTTAGGAGGATTTGTCCTGGCTTTTTTAAACACGTCAGAATATTTCAACGGCCATTCAACTGCTTCTTTAAGTTCTTCTTTTATATTCTCAAGCCCGCCCACATCTTCCCATTTGACATCCGGCACTTCCACAAAGAATTCCCTGATCGCTGAAGGTTCAACCTCTTTCATCGCCTCAAAAAAATTATCCATTGTTACTTCCAATTTAAGTAAAGTCTCATAGGGAATATCAGCCATTTCAAAATCAATTTTTGGCAAAATCTTTCTTAGAGCCGACATTGCCGATTCCCTTGCCAGTGCTTCTAAATCCGCACCGACAAAACCATGGGTAATCTCAGCTAACTTTTCTAAACTGACATTTTCTGCTAAAGGCATTCCTCGTGTATGAATCTGCAAGATTTCCAATCTTCCATTTTTATCAGGAATGGGAATTGAAATTTCCCGATCAAATCTCCCCGGCCTTCTTAATGCCGGGTCTAGAGTATTAGGAATATTTGTTGCCCCTATAACTATAACCTGTCCTCGGGATTCTAATCCATCCATTAAGGCCAAAAGCTGAGCTACGACTCTCCGTTCCACCTGTTTTTCTCCACCCATCTCTTCTCTTTTAGGAGCAATAGCATCTATCTCATCGATAAAGATTATGGCTGGAGTATGATTCTGGGCATCTTCAAATACCCTTCTTAAGCGAGCCTCACTCTCGCCATAGAATTTGCCCATAATCTCCGGGCCTGTTATATGAGTGAAGTAAGCATACGTTTCATTAGCCACTGCCCGGGCGATTAATGTTTTTCCTGTCCCGGGCGGCCCATAAAGTAAGACACCTTTTGGTGGATCAATCCCCAATCTTTCAAATACTTGAGGATATCTTAGAGGCAGTTCAATCATTTCTCTGATTCTTTGAATTTGGGTACCGAGTCCGCCAATATCTTCGTAGGTAATCTTTGTTGGCCTACTTTCTCCGGCCTCTTTTGTTTTTATCCTTATTAAAGTAGTGGGACCTATCAAGACTATCCCTTCAGGTATAGTATCCAATACTTTAAATTCGCACGACCTTGACCCAAAAAGGGTAGCCCTAACCCGGTCACCAGAAGTCACAGGGAGTCCCTCTATGAGTGAGCCGATATATTTAGTATCTTTATCTTTTTGATGAAGGCTTGAGAGAGTTAAGGGCAAGAGCGTGATTTTATTAGCAGGTTTACAGTCAACTTTGCGAATCTTTATCTTATCATCCAGTCCAATCTGTGCATTTTCCCTCGATATCCCATCCATCTGAATTATAACCCTACCCCTATCCTCAGCATAACAAGGCATTACTTTAGCAGGGCTTTTTCTTTTGCCTTCAATCTCTATGATGTCCCCTACTTCAACTCCGAGAATTTTCATATCTTCTGGATCGATCCTGGTAATAGCCCTGCCCACATCTTTTGGTAAAGCCTCTTTTACTTTTAGGGTTAAGGTTGTAATGTCTTTTTTCACTTTTTAATTCTTATTTCTAAGATACCGTTTTTATAACTATAAGAAAGATTTTCTTGGTCGGCTTTTACAGGGAGAAGGACTTCTTTACGATAGATTCTGTTCTTGCCAGCCGCAAAAATTTCTAGTATATCTCCTTTTAAGGTCACGCTTATACCCTCCTCATCAACTCCGGGAATTTCAGATATAATCAGGATTTCATCTTTCTCATCAAACACGTCTGTAAGAGGTTCTCTTTCTTCTTTTACTTCAACAGTCCCTTCGGGTGTCTTCCTGATATTGCCAAATGGTTCCACAACTGATTTCCCTCCCAATGCTGTCTTTATAGAGAACCCAAAAACTCCCTTCATGCCTTCTTTAAGATGGCTGAGGTCAATTTCTCCTTCCTTCTTTATTTCACCACCGGCCTCTTTTAAATCTGCAGCAAGGTCTATCAGCTTCTCTATACCTTTAAATAGACCACCAAAACTGAGTTTTCCAATGCCAAAATCAATATCTAAGCCCTCTTCTTCCTTCTTCTTTTTTCCAGCCATCTTTCACCTCCCTGTAGTCACAACCCCTTTGCCTCTACATCTTAAACACGGAAGATTACTGCCTTTTTCTCTGCCTCTCCCTTTACAGGCAGGACATGTTTCAATATCTTCGCTCTCTACACTCACAACCCCTTTACCCAGACACGCAATACAAGTAATATTTGTTCTCGCATATGCCTTTCCACTCCCATTACAAAATACACAGAGCACAGCCGGGGCCTTAATACTTACAGTTCCTCCCCCTTTACAAACAGGGCATTTGATTCCCTTTGCACCCGCTAAAAATCCACTTCCTCTACAAAAGGCACATTCAAATATCTCACCTTTTAGAATTTCACCCCTTCTCTCCATCTTGCCGCCTCTCCACTGATATGTCTTCCATCCTGCTTCCATAATTCTATTATCCTGTAATTCAGTAACTCAATGCCATCTTCTTCCATTTCTTTTCTTGAGGTTCTTCCTTTACAACTTCTCTATACCTATCTTGCCCTACTTTTCCTTGCTGACTTGCTTTTTCCAATACCTCCATTTCTTTTTTTACATCTTCTAATCTTTTTTGAATCCCTGCCCTTCGCTTCTCAAGCATAGCATCTTCTCTCTCTAACCGTTCCTTTTCCTTTCGGAGCATATATAAATCTAAATAGGCAGAACTTTCCACCCTGGGTATAGAACGCTTGCCAGTGCTATGCATACTCCTGATATTCCTAAGACCACTGATATCACTTACGCCTCTTGGCATCCTTCATACCTCCAAATTAGATTCCTCGCTTCACTCGGAATGACACTTCGTGTCACCTTGCAGCCTTCCTTGCTGTAATAAGAACGCTCTTTTTGGCACTCGCCCCCACAATCTTGAGCTCAACCAGTTGACCTTCCTTAAGCCCTGCAGCCCTCTGGATATTACCCGGAAGGGCAATCCTTCCTTCTTTATCTACCTTTGAGAACGCTCGTATTAAAGCCATCTTACACCTCCGTTTTTAAATCCAAAATTATAGCAAACGCATTAAGTAAACTGTCATTGCGAGGGACTTTAGTCCCGAAGCAATCTCAAATGCTATCATATTACCTCGCTTCGCTCGTAATGACAATGTAACAGCACTTATTGCGTTTGTATTAGCAGTACTTTTTAACCAACTCCTTAACTATCTCTTTCACCCTCGCTTGATTCGTCTTTGAGCCAACCCTGCTTGTCTCAGAGGCCAATATATCCTGGCATACTGCCCTAAAGGCACCATTAGATTTGGCAGGGATAATATTCTGAACCTTAAGTGTCTTTGCAATCATTATGCAACCGCGAATTGTGGGAGCAAACTCACACTTCCCGGATTCCCTTAAGCCTCTAACAACATTGACTATCTTCTCAGAGTCCTTTTTAGAAAGTTTAGATTTTGCCTGTGTTATAGCTACTTCCGTATCATAATCAAAATGGTCGAGGTCCATGGTTATCATCCTGTCACGAAGGGCATCCTGGCTTCTATGAACTCCTGCATATTCCTCAGGGTTGCTTGTAAAGACGGCTGTAAAATCCGGGTCAACCCTTAGATATGGCTCTTCTCCTCTTGCTACGGGTAAATCCATCATCTTCTCCTGCAAGATTGAAAGAAGTATGTTATTTGCCTCTGGTCTTGAGCGTGTGAACTCATCATAGATTAAGGTAAATCCATATTTACAGGCAACGGTCAGGCGGTTATCAACCCAACGTTTAATCATATCCTCTTCCATCTTTAAGACTCGGGACACAAAGCGGTCAACAACTTTCCGGAACCTGTAGCCATATTCGCCGCCGACCAAGTCAGAGGTTGTAAATTCCTCATCTCCGTGAATCAGCACTACTGGTCTACCAATCTTAGTCGCTATGTGCATAGCAAGTGTTGTCTTGCCTGTACCCGATACTCCTCTGAAATGGACTGGAAAACCTGCCTTAATATAGGAGAGGGCTCTGTTAGTAATATCCTTTATATGCTTTGTCTCTACAAAGTCAGGCAGAGGCCTTGGCTCAAGTACTGTAGTCATCTCATCACTCATTTTTTCTCACCTCCTCTCTTATCACAGTTACCCCCTTCCCTTTACAGGTAAGGCAAGGAAGCTTGCTTTCAAAGGCCCGTCCACTTCCTTTACAATCCTTACATACCTCAGTTTCTCCTCTGACCGTAACCATTCCCTTACCACTGCAAACTGTGCATGTGATTCGCACACCATAAGGATGGACGCCTGTTCCTAAGCAATAGACACATTTTATTGTCGGCTCGCTTACTTCAACTTTGCCACTGCCTCCACAGACCTGACAGGTAGCAAGTTCAGATAGCAGATTGAAGGGGTCTTTGCCTGTCCCTTTACAGAAGCCACAAATTAGGATACTCATTTTTCAACTTCCGCTCATATTCTCTGCTATGCTTATGCTCGGAACTTACCTCTATTTTCCTTTCTTTAGCGGAAAATAGAGATTCTCCTCTTTCCTGACCTTACCTTCCTCCAATAGTCTCTTGGCTATTACACCCAATCTTGTTCTGGCGACCCCGAGAGGCTCTTCCATATCGCCAACCCTCACCCCTTTTGGATGTGTCTTAATGAATTCTAGTACCCTATCTTCCAAGCTTTTTTCAGGAGGAACTTCCTCTGCTTCCACTTCTTCAACAGCCTCCTTTACAGGTCTTACCTTTACCTCTGCCTCCACTTCGGGTTTAAAGCCTCTTCTCTGAGCCATCTTAGCGGTGAGAGCTCGCCAATTAGCAGCCATCTTTTCTCTTTCGGCATTGTAGGCTTCCAATAAATCGGCAACCTCTGCATTCCTTTCCTTCTGTCGTTTCTGAATATCGCTCATTAACTTCTTAGTTGCCTTAACCATATCATCCACATACGTGGCCAACTCTTTCTTGAGCTCCTCGCTCATATCAGCGTGGGCATCATCGAATTCCTTGAGTTTGTTTTTAACGTAAGTCTCGATAGCCTTTATTTCCTCGTGGATGTTCGCCATCATAGGCTTAAAGGCCTTAATTCTATCCTCTTCGCCTTTCTCAAGATTTTCTCTTAGCTCATCAGCCATAGCCTTATGTTCTTCTTGGAACCGTTTAATCATAGCGCTTACTTCCTTAGCTATGTCAGATACAAATTTCTGAATATCTGCCATCATCGCTTTGAAACCAGCGAGCCTGTCTGTTTCTCCCTTGGCAAGGTCTGCCCTAAGCTTATCAGCCATCTTCTTCCTATCGGTTGCAAAGCTCTTCAGGGTTTTGTGGACATTGTTAACAAGCGTTCCAATCGCCTTTACTCGGACATCATGAGAAGCGATGATGTCCTCACCCAATTTTTTCATGTCATTAGCAATTCCCATTTTTATCTCCTTTTTAATATTCTCTGCACCTTCTTTTAGTGCATTTATATTATCCTGTTAGAAGTCATATTTTCTAACAGAGTGAATTTCCTTAGATCGGTTATTCCTTATTTGAGTTTTCTTTTTTTGCGCAAGCTGCCAGTTCTCAGCTGCTTTCACTCTTTCCTTCTTAAAACCTTCGAGTAAATTGTACACCATTTCTCTCCTTTCTTGCTGGTTGGAAATCCGCTCCTTATGGTTAGCTTTAAATTCTCTAAGCATTGATTTGAAATCCTTTATCCGGAGCTCCTTTCCTTTAGCTAAAAGTTCTTTCAGTCTAGAGGATAACTCTCTTTGTTCCTTTTGAAACTCTTTCAGCCTGGATGTTATCAGCTCTTTTCTCTTATCCTGTTTGTCAAGGATTTCTTTAATCACCTCTTGGAATCCTCTAAGCCTTTGAACTTCACCTCTGGCAAGCGAATCTTTGACGCTCTCTAAATTCTCCCTTAAAGCTTGCGCCATCTCTCTCTGTTCATTAAGGTAACGATTCAATAAATTCCTTACTTCTTTCTCCCTCTCTTCCTGAGTCAAAAGAATGCCCTTCATCATATTGTCAAAGTCCTTCCTCCGAAGGGATTCCTTTTTGGCAAGATTCTCCCTCAATTCCGCTCTTATCTTTTCTCTTTCCTCTCTTGTCTCAATGAGGGCATCTTGAAAACCTTGAAGGATTTGATGGGTGGTATCAAAAATAGATCCAATGCTCTGGATTCTTGCTTCATAAGAATGAAGGATATTATTGACAATTTTATTCATCTCTTCAGCTAAGGGCATTTCATTCTTCTTCCTTTATAATTGCCTCTTTTAAGAAGGAAAGGAATTTCTTGGCGAACCATGCTTCCTGCTCTGGATACTTAAGAGAGGTAGGATGGCTCGGCAAGAATCCCTCTGACCTGATCCTCAGGCTGCTGTTGCAGTTAGCCCGATAGCTTCAGCGTATTTCAGGTAAGTCTCAACTGACGCCACTACGACTCTGGCTTCGATGGCGAGTAGTTCAATACCGACCAAAGAAACCCTGACCCACGCGTCAACCACAACGCCCTTGTCCAGGATCCGGTCAATGACTTCCACGAGGCTTGAAGAGGCGATTGCTTTTTCAACTGGCATGGTTTTTACCTCCTTTCATAGATTCCGCTTTTTAACGGAGGAAAAAGTTCCTCTGAGGGAAGCGGTAAACCTCGTCTAAGTTTTTTCATCAGTGAGCAAAATGCTCATAATTGTTGACAGTTTTAGAAGATCAAAAGGCTTATCTAAAAAGGCGATAGCCCCTAATTTATTTGCCTTTTCTTCGATAGCTTCATTTCCATAGGCGGAAATCATGATCACTGGCAATTTTGGTCTCAGCTGGCTTATTTCTCTGAGAACTTCCAATCCTGAGATATCGGGAAGCCTGTAATCCAAGATTATCAGATCATACCTCTTTTTTTTAATCTTTCCCAAAGCTTGTTTGCCTTTATGAACTGTCTCTGAGTGATAGCCATCTTCCTTAATAAATTTGGAAACGAAGTTGCACATATCTTTCTCGTCGTCGACGATTAATATTCTCCCTTTTGTCTTCTGCAATTTTTTTTCGCTCACTTCTACTTCTCTTGATGGAATCAACCCTTTATCAGCATTAATCATGCCAAATGCTCTATGACGGGATAAATATATCGCGACAATCTGTTCTTTTTATGGCCAGAGCACACTGATTAAATATCCATAAAAATTTCTTAATAGGGAGCATTTCCTCGCAAATTTTGGCCGAAAATTGGGTCATTTCTGGGGCAGGAACGGACGAAATTGTCACACTTCTTCAGAAAGGTTTGTTATCAGTTTAAGTGCAGAGGTAAGCCAAGGCTTTTCATTTTTCGATAAAGAGCTTTTCTATGCAGCTTCAAAATTTTGGCTGCCCGCGTCTTATTGTAGCCAGTCTCTTCAAGCGCTCTTTGTATCAAGTTTTTCTCAAAATTTCTGGTGATTTCTTCGAAAGGCAGATCTTCGTTATCAAATATTCTTGGCAAGCCAATTTCATTTAACGGCCTCATCGTCATTGAAGATAAATGGGAAATAGAAATTTCTTCGGAATCAGCGAGAAGAGCGGCCTTTTTGATAAGATTTTTCAACTCTCTGACATTCCCTGGCCAGTAGTAGTCAAGGAGAAATTTCATGGCTGCTGGAGAGAATCCCCTGATGTTTTTGTGAAATTCATGGTTGGCCTCTTTTAAAAAATATTTGACCAGGATGGGAATGTCTTCTTTTCTTTCCCGAAGTGCGGGCAGGAGGATATGAAATTCATTGAGCCTTTGAAAGAGGTCATTCCTAAAATTGCCCCTTTTTACCTCTTGGAAGAGGTCGCAGTTGGTGGCCACGATTATCCTCACATCTATCTGAATGTCTTTTTTACCCCCCAAATGCTGCAATTTTCTTTCTTGGATGACTCGGAGAAGTTTCATCTGGATGGCATCAGAGAGATTGCTGATTTCATCCAGGAACAAGACTCCTCCGTTGGCTTGCTCAAACCTTCCCTCTTTTTGGGCATCAGACCCGGTAAAGGCACCTTTTTCATAGCCAAATAATTCGCTTTCTGCCAATTCCACAGGGATGGCACCGCAGTCTATGGCGACAAAAGGTTTGTTTTTTCTTTTGCTTTCTTGATGGATCATCTGGGCTATCAATTCCTTGCCTGTTCCACTTTCGCCTTGAAGTATGACTGTCAAATCGGTTGGCGCAACGATTTCGACCTGCTTCAAAATTCGCCTTATGGCCGGACTTTCCCCCATCGTCTCTTTCACAGGGATATTTTCACCGAGCTTTCTTCTCAGTCCCTCAACTTCCCTTATTAGGTATTGAGTTTCGAGGGCTTTTTTTACTCTAAGAATGAGCTCTCTTGTATCAAAGGGCTTAGTGATATAATCAAGAGCTCCCAACTTCATTGCTCTGACTGCTCCGTTGACCTCTCCAAAGCCTGTTATCATTACAACACCCATATTCTTGTTAATTTTTTTAATTTCTTCTAATACCTTCATCCCATCCATATCGGGAAGCCTTATATCCAATAAAATAAGATGGGGAGAGTCCTTTTTCACGGCCTTGAGAGCTGCTTTTCCATAACCTTTGGCCGAAACTTCATAATTTTCTTCTTTCAGAATTTGAGAAACTGTAAATTGGAAATCTTGATCGTCGTCAATTATGAGGATTTTCTCCATATTTTCTTCGTCTTCTTATCCTATCTAGAAGATGATCTCAATTGCCCCGTTGTCTCTGTTTTCTTAAATTCTAAAGATCGGAAGCCTCACTGTGACTTTCGTTCCCTGGTTGACTATGCTTTCGATCTCTATTCTTCCCTTGTGGTCATTAATTACCTGTCTGGCCAAGCATAATCCCAATCCTATCCCGTCTGGCTTTGTGGTGAAGAAAGGCTCGAATATCTTGTTCAAGTTTTCTTGGGAGATTCCCGCGCCTGTATCCAGAATGCTTATGACAATTTCATTGTCCAGGAAATCAGCACCGGCCTCGATCGTCAACCTCCCCCCATCCGGCATAGCATCTAGGGCATTGAGGATAATATTAGAGAACGCCTCTATAAGCCGTCGTTGATCTAACAGTATTCTGGGGAGCCTTTTTGGTAGGCGACGAATCATACGGACGCGCTGACTCAAACATTTGACTTTGATCAGATTGCAGGCGGCGGTTATCACTTTACCGATGTCACCCCTCTCAAAAGAAATTTCTTGCGGCTTGGCAAAATTGAGCAGATGCCTGATGACTGTGTTGGCGTTCTCAGAATTCTGTAAAACGATTTTTAAACATTTTTTTACATCTTGCGGCAGTTTATATTTACTCAGACAATATTGGACTGAGACAAAGATATTGCCCAAAGGGTTTCTTATTTCATGGGCAATACCGGATGCCAATTCTCCTATTGCCACCATTCTCTCTTGAGAAATCAGTTGATCCTCCAATTTGATTCTGTCTGTGACATCCTTTTTATGGACAATGACCTGAACAACCTTTCCATCTGAGTCCTTGATGGGAAAGGCGGATAAATCTAACACTTTTTTATTTTTACCTGCTACACGGTAGATTCTTACGGCGTGATGAGGCTTTCCGCTTTTAAATGCCATATCGGCAGGACAATTATCGCAAGTTCTTTTCTTTTTATAGAGCTGGCTAAAGCAGCTTTTCCCTATCAACTCTGAGAAACTCTTTTTATTAAAAACCCTTAGTATTTCTTGGTTTGCCTTCAAAATGTCATAATTCGTATTCACAATCAAAATTCCGTCTCTTATCCCATCAAAAATTGTTTCGAGCATCTGTTTGCTAAGCTTGATCTTGGTGATGTCCTTGGCTACCGCTACAAAATGCAGCGGGTTGCCTGATGTCTCTCTTACAGCGCTTAAAGAAATTAATGCGATGATCTCGTCTCCATTTTTGTTCTGACAAGTGTATTCGACATCTTTTAACAGATTTTTCTCCAAGACTCTTTTTGTGTCCTCTCTCACCCTTTGCTGGTCTTTTTGTTCGAAAAAATCAAGAACATCTTTGTCAATGATTTCTTTTTTCGATGAATAGCCCAATAAATCCAAGGCTGCTTGGTTGCAGTCCTTCAGCTTTAAATTAAGACTGATAATCATGATGGCGTCAGGAGATGAAGCGAATATCCCCTTGATTGTCTCTCGTTCTCGCCGCAAGCTCTCTTCTTTCTTTTCGTGCTCCGTGACATCGCGAAAGCTTATGATGGCTCCAGTGATATTGTCTTCCTCGGTTCTGATGGGAGAGGCCGTGACATGAATGGGTAATTTTGCGCCTGTTTTTTTAATGAGGAAATGCCTATCTGCGGGGCTCATGATATCGCCCTCGGAAAGTGCGTTTGCCACGTATTTTTGGGCAACGATTTGCCCATCTTCATCCAGGAGATGAAAAATTTCTTTTAAGTTCCTCCCCAGCGCGTCCTCCCTTTTCCATCCGGTGAGCTTCTCAGCGAGAGGGCTCATAAAAGAGATAAATCCTTCTCTATTTGTCGAAATAAGCCCATCTCCGATATTATTAAGTATCGAGGAAAGCAATTGCTCTTTCTTTCTTAATTTCATCTCGATTTGCGATTTGTAAAGGGCCATCTCAATCGTCCTTTGGAGATCTCTTTGATTAATGGGCTTGATGATATAGCCAAAAGGTCCGGTGAGCCTTGCCCGTTGCAAGGTGGCTTCGTCCGAATGGGCGGTCAGATAGATCACGGGAATAGAAGACCGCTCCGCTATTTTCTTAGAAGAATCGATCCCGTCCATATTTCCCTTTAAGCTAATGTCCATCAGCACTAAATCAGCGGAGATTTCTGCCACTTTTTTAATGGCTTCCTCTCCAGAGGAAACCGCGGCGACAACATCATAGTCCAGACTTTTCAGCATATATTCAAGATCTTGGGCGAAAAGTTTGTCATCTTCTACTATCAGGATTCGGATTTTCTCCATCGTCATAGATTCTTTGCTTATACTTCAGTAATCACGAGAAAAAAGATACTTTTTCTCCTCAATTGATTCTCAGATTGATCAATACCTTCTCTTTAAAGCGAAAATATATATGTTTAATATATATTTGGGATAAAAGAATTAAAATCGGGGATTTCCTGAACTTTGGTTCTTAAATTCCCGATGTTTTAAGACCTGTTTTATGCTCAGGTCTCCAGGGAGGTCAGCCCTTCGCGGATAGCGTATTTTGTAAGCTCGGCTACAGTGTAGAGATTCAACTTCTCCATGATTCGCTGTCGGTGAGTCTCGATAGTCTTGGTACTCACATAGAGGCGAGAGGCAATTTTCTTTGTGGTTTTGCCTTCGGCGAGAAGTTGAAGCACCTGCCGTTCTCTGGAAGTAAGAATAGAGTAGACCGAGAATTCAGTCTTTGGGAACAAACCGACATACTCTTTGATAACGATGTCAGCTATCTTGGGGCTCAGATAAGTTCGATTGGCGACCACTGCCCGGATGGCCTGAACAAGCTCCTCAAAGGCGCATTCCTTCAGTATGTAACCGAGGGCGCCTGCCTTGAGCATCTCTATGACATACCGCCTGCTGGAATGCATTGAGAAGCCGATCACCTTGATACCGGGAACCAGGACTGAGATTATTCGAGTGACCTCTATGCCGTTCAAAGCAGGCAGGGTGATATCTACGATGGCCACGTCAGGCTTGAGTTTCTGGGCAACCTGGACTGCTGTTTGCCCATCTTCTGCATCTGCGACGACTTCCATGTCGGGCTGCTTTTCTAACAAAGCGCGGAGACCCTCTATCATAATCTTGTGGTCATCGGCAAGAAGAATTCTTAAACTCATGTCACTTTCCTGTTTTATTCTTGTTTTAAATCTTCAGTGGTACGACTAACGTAACTCGAGTTCCGAAATTGGGATCAGATTTTATTTCTAAACATCCTCCTAACAGTCTCAATCTCTCTCGAATGCTGAAAATCCCAAATCCATGGGGTCTCTTCGATTGGGAACTAATTTTAAAGGCGTCCAACCCAACCCCGTCATCATCAACAGTAATTTGCATCATGGCGTCATTTCTCCAAATGGAGACTATTGCCTTGCGTGCGTGCGAATGCTTGATGACATTTATCATTAATTCTCTTACAGCCCGGAAGAGAAAGAGACGAGTAGTGTCATCAAGTGGTTTAGGCTGTCCGTCATCTCTAAACTCGAAGAAAATGCCATACTGTTCCTGAAATCTTTCAGTGAGCCACTCTACAGCCCCCTCGAGCCCCAGGTCGAAGAGAATAGGAGGAGCAAGCTCGAATACCAATGTTCGTGTATATTCAATCGTCTGTTCGATAAGCTCGCGGATTTCATCCACTTTTTGAGTGAGAGCGGGGGAAGAGGCCAGATCTCGAAGTGCTCCTAATTTGATTTGAGAGAGAGCAAGATTCTGGCCAATATGGTCGTGGAGATCAGTTGCGAACCGTTGCTTTTCTTTTTGCTCGATTAATGATAATTCTGATGCCAGAGAACGGAGCTGTTCTTGGTAAAAATGGATCTTTTCCTCATTTTCTAACGCTCGCTCTGCCTGGAGGCGGCTGCGGCCCACGCCCGCTTTCCCCAATTTTCGTCTTACAGCAGAAGCCAGTTGCGCAAAATTGTCTTTCATTGTGCAATCATTTATTTAATTCTTCTTCATTATTCAAAATAGTTGCTGAATATCTTCAGGAGTTTTTTGCTTCTATCCTGTGAACTTGTCCTCGGATTGAATACTACCCCTGCCTCTATCTTAATAAATAAACCAGAAAGAATGACAGGGAAATCAGGAATTATCTGAAATTCGGCTTCGAAAACCCTGACATATTAAGGCCATTTTTATGCTCAGGTCTCCAGGGAGGTCAGCCCTTCGCGGATAGCGTATTTTGTAAGTTCAGCCACAGTGTAGATGTTCAACTTATCCATGGTTCGCTGTCGGTGAGTCTCGATAGTCTTCGTGCTCACATAGAGGCGAGAGGCAATTTTCTTTGTGGTTTTGCCTTCGGCGAGAAGTTGAAGCACCTGCCGTTCTCTGGAAGTAAGAATAGAGTAGACCGAGAATTCAGTCTTTGGGAATAAACCGACATACTCTTTGATTACGATGTCAGCTATCTTGGGGCTCAGATAAGTTCGATTGGCAACCACTGCCCGGATGGCCTGAACAAGCTCCTCAAAGGCGCACTCTTTCAGTACGTAACCGAGGGCGCCTGCTTTGAGCATCTCTATGACATACCGCCTGCTGGAATGCATTGAGAAGCCGATCACCTTGATACCGGGAACCAGGGCTGAGATTATTCGAGTGACCTCTATGCCGTTCAAAGCAGGCAGGGTGATATCTACGATGGCCACGTCAGGCTTGAGTTTCTGGGCAACCTGGACTGCTGTTTGCCCATCTCCTGCATCTGCGACCACTTCCATGTCGGGCTGCTTTTCTAACAAAGCGCGCAGACCTTCTGTCATAATCTTGTGGTCGTCTGCCAGAAGAATTCTTACACCCATGTCACTTCCCTGTTTTATTTTTGTTTTCGGCCTTCAGTCGTGCGACCAACGTAATGCGGAATATCAAAAAAATAAAAAGACGTCGCGGCCTCGCCAATTTTGATGCTAAATATTTTATGAATTTTTATTTCCCTTTATAATAAGACGGTTACAAATTGAAAAATTTCTCATGAAAACCCGAATATTCGGATAAAAGGCCTAGTTTTTTTCCGTTGGGTAACAAAAAAAGCCTCCATTTCCCCAGAAGCCTGCAAAATACAGGCGATGAAAAAACCCCAGAGATTCCACCGCACGGCTGAAACCCCGCTCTATGCTTATGCAATGGAGGGAGGGATAAAGAAGATTAATCTTTTCTTATAAAAGAAGAGAGCCTCTCCTTGTTCTCCTGAGTCCAGCGGTAGTAGTCTTTCAGGGCAAGCCTCGATGCCGCCTCTTCATCGAGGATAAACCTGGCTTGAGGATGGAGCTGGAGGGCGGATGCGGGCACAAAGGCCGTGACGGGTCCTTCGGCCGCCCGGGCGACGATGTCGGCTTTATCCTCGCCTGAAGCCAGTAGAAGGATCAACCTGGATTCGAGGATAGTCCCGATGCCCATGGTCAGGCAGAACCGCGGCACATCTTTTTCGTCTTCAAATAAAGGGGCATTGGCCTCGACGGTCTCCTGGGTCAAGGATTTGAGCCTTGTCCGTGAAGTCAGGGAAGAACCCGGCTCATTAAACCCGATGTGGCCGTTCTTGCCGAGGCCGAGGATCTGGATGTCGATCCCGCCGACGCTTCGGACCTTACGCTCGTAGGCGCGGCAGTGTTCTTCGATGTCGGAGGGCCTGCCGCTCAGGCGATGGATGTTTTCTGGCCTGATACTGAGGTGCCGGTAAAGATGCCTGTCCATGTAGAAGGCGAAGCTCTGAGGATAGGTTTCTTCGAGCCCTAAGTATTCGTCCAGGCCAAAGGTGATAACGTTCGAAAAATCCATCTCACCGTTCTTGTGGAGGGCGATGAGTTTCTGGTAGAGCCCGAGCGGTGTCTTGCCTGTGGCCAGGCCGAGGACGAGGTTATTCTTTTTCTTCCAGGCCCGGAGGATGATGGCTGCCGCTTCCGCGCAAACAGCATCATAATCGGGCTTGATGATGATTTCCATGTCTCCATCCTTTAAATCGAAGGGTTTGAACCATTCTTTCGAATTATATAAAAAACCGGCTACAACATAAAGGCCGCCGGCAGGGCTTGATGTCATCGCTCTGCCACCAAATTCGAGGGCGAAGAAAGGGATGACTTCCGGCTGAATTTTTATTATCTTATCTATGTGATCCCGAAACAGGAGGAAAGGGAGGAGGACATGGCACTCTTCAGACTGGGAAAAAATCGATTTTCAAAAGAGGGCTGGAATCGACTGGCTTTTTTCATCATCAGTCTGGTCGTTTTGGCTCCGGCCGCTCCGGGTTCAGAACCGGCGGCGCTTGCCCGCGTTCCGCTGGACGGCGAGTGGCAGTTTCGCCAGGCCGGCCAGACAACCTGGCATCCGGCGCGCGTCCCCGGCTGTGTTCATCTGGATCTGATTGAAGCCAGGCTCATCCCCGACCCTTTCTACCGGGATAACGAGCTTGAAGTCCAGTGGGTGGAAAGAGAGGACTGGGAATACCGGAGGGAATTCGAAGTGACAGAAGCGCTGCTCCGGAAGCCTCACCTTGAACTCATCGCCCTGGGACTGGATACGTTTGCCTCTATTTATCTGAACGGGAACCAGGTTGCCGAGACTGACAACATGTTCCGGAGCTACAGGTTTGACGTCAAGCAATATCTCCAGCCCGGACTCAACGAAATCCTCATCCGTTTCGATTCGCCCGTCCGCCGGGCTAAAGCCTTAGAAGAGAAACTTCCCTACAAGCTCCCGGGCGGTTCACCTCACGTGCGCAAAGCCCCCTATCATTTCGGCTGGGACTGGGGGCCGAGGCTCGTTACCTCGGGCATCTGGCGGCCAATCTTCATCGAGGCCTGGGAAGGAGGCCGGATCAACGAGGTCGAAATCAAGCAGGATTTCGTCGACAAAAACAGGGTGATCATCCGGGCCCGGACGCGGGTCGTTTCTGACAGGAATCAAAAAGTTGCCCTAAAAGCCACGGTCATGGGCAAAAGAACTTTTGCCCACAGTGAGTCGGTCTCATTAAAAGCAGGTGAGAACGTTAATGAAAAGGCCCTGCCTATCACCAACCCCGACCTGTGGTGGCCGGCAGGGATGGGCGAGCAGAACCTTTACAGAGTGAGGATCGACCTCTACCGGAAAGGCCGGCTGCTTGATTCGGTGGAAAAAAGGATCGGGCTGCGAACCCTGACCCTCGAG
>Ga0172365_10001411_pt1 | contig 17404 bp, 15 predicted proteins | sample LakKivSesite48cm_FD_114535 | JGI IMG/M metagenome (GOLD analysis project Ga0172365, IMG submission 114535) | Sediment microbial communities from Lake Kivu, Rwanda - Sediment site 48cm | ecosystem: Environmental > Aquatic > Freshwater > Lake > Sediment | place: Rwanda: Western Province, Lake... | reverse complement strand
CGGCGCTATTTTCCTTTGACCAGCGGGACTTTCTCCTTGACCAGCTCGGGGCTTATCAGGAGGCGGCGGATTTTATCAATCATAACCTGCCTCAGAATGAACGCCTACTATTTCTCTACGAGGCGCGCACGTTATATATCAGGCGACCGGTGACGGTGAACACGGTTTTTGACAGGAGTCTTTTAGTCGATATTGCCGCCACCGAACCGGATGCGGAGGGGATTCGCTCACGGCTTTTGACCCTGGGCTATTCCTATGTCCTTGTGAATGAGTTGGAGCTGAATCGTCTCATTCACACCTATGCGCCAGTGAATGTCCTGGAAGGCGCCGGGCTCAGGGGAATATTTCAGGACAACAGTTCCAACCTGACTGCCTTTGAAAACCTTTATGGTCCCTATCATTTTGACGAAAGGTATGTTTCAAACCGGAGCAAGGTCAGGGAGTTCATGTTGCTTCTTGAGAAGAGGAAAATTTTTGCAAGAAGTGATAATCGAGGTTTAGAATTTTACATTGCGAGTTTAAAATAAAAAGGCGCAGGGAATAAGAAAATATTTCCGCCTCACTGCGCCTGAACTGTCGTTTGTGAAAGGTCAGGACTTACTGAGGATATTGTTTATCAATGCAGTCAGATCCTGAGCATCGATGGTCCCGCTATTGTCCACGTCTGCATTGTCCTTCTGAATAATGTCCATACCTGAGCCGTTCGGGTCATTTATGAGAGATATGACATCAGCGACATCAACAAAGCCATCACCGTTGGCATCGCCCTTCTTGGCAGGAAGAACGCGGAAGGTGTCAAGGTAGCTGGGAGTGTCTGCAAAGTCGAGAAAGCCGTGCAGTTCCGTGACATTATCCCGGAACCCGAGTTCTGAAGCGGGTTTCTGGACGCCATCGACATAACACTTCCATTTTCCGGTGCCATAATCCTGGCGGATAGTTATTTTGTACCAGTTATTTGAATCAAGGGAAACACCGGTGTTCACCCATGAGCCGCCGCCAGAACCATTACCATTCAGGCACTGGATACCATTTGTGGCGCTGAAAAAGACAATGGCGCTTGCCGCGGGGTCTGCAGGAAAGCTGGGCTCTGCAGTTGTGCCTGCGCCGCGGAAATATCCCTCCATCCAGATGACCGTTGCTCCACCGGAGTTGAAGGTTTTATCAATCTCACTATTCGCCTCGAGGGCGACTGACTGGTCACCCGCCTGCTTAACGGTGTTGGTAATTTTGGCGTCTGCGCTTATGGAAAGAACCAACCAGCCAGCTTCAGTATTGGCGCTTACACTATAACCCGCGACGAAGCCCTCGGACGAATCAAAGCCCGTTTTGTATGGCAGGGAGCTCTGGGCGAGTGCAACGCCACACATGAGAATTGTCACCATGAAAATTGACAAACTTCTCATCATATACAAACCTCCATTTGCAATAAATTCGAACACTGAAACAAAAGAATACACACTCATTAAATTTGGTTATTTAATTATTCGAAACATTCGGGGAATGCAAGAAAAATTTTTATTTTTTTTCATAGTTGACAGGATATTTTAAGGGGGGATAATTTCACAGTTTTTTACCGCTCAGAAAATCATCTCCATCTTTATATAAATTCTTCTATAAGAATGAGGTGGATAGTATGACTTATGCCCGGTTCACAAAGGTTGTTGATGGCATTCTGACATCCGCGACGGGGGGACAAAAACAATCGCCCATGAGCATGATACTGCTCATGTTTGCCCTGATTGCCATTTCCTTCTATTTCATCGTTCTGCGTCCTCAAAAAAAGGAGCAGGATACCAGAAAACGCCTCCTGGAAAATCTGAAAAGCGGGGATTCCATTGTAACAATCGGAGGCATTTACGGAACCGTGGTGGATGTTGAAGCCAAAGGGGGCACGGTCATCATCGAGGTGGCAAAGAATGTCCGCATCAAGATTTTAAAAAGCGCCATATCAACAATTTTAAACCCTTAAAAAGAGCGGGGCTCGGAACTGCCCGCAGTCTCTCTAAGAGATAAATTAAAAAAACCATTCTCTGATAAGAAAGGAAAGTTTTCATATGCCCAGACAGATAAATTGGCAATTCGTCTTAGTCCTGTTGCTCACGCTGGCTTCCCTGATTTTAGTATTTCCAACGGCTCGCTATTTCACATTCATGGCAAGAACCCCACTGCCAGTACCAGGCACGCCCGAGGAAAAGAAATACGATGAAAAGGTCATGGAGCTTAAGACGAGGAGCATTACTCCCGGTCTTGACCTTCAGGGCGGTGTGGACATCCTACTCATAATCGACCAGGCAAAAACTGAGCTGGATAATATCACCGCAACTGCCGACCGCCTGAAACTGAGCTTTCGCAACGACTCCATTGATGCAACATTTGACATCGACCAGAATACCCGCGCTCTGAAGATAAAACTCCTTAATCCCAAAAATTACCGCCAGGCAAAGAATATACTTGACCTTTCGGCAGGTGTCTTCGCCAGCTACGACCCCACCCCTCTTGAGCAAGGCAAACCCATATCATTGCACCTCTCCCAAACAATGATGGAGCGGTATAATCAGGATGCCCTTGAGGGTTCGGAAAAGGTCCTGCGGAACCGCATTGATGAATTCGGTCTGACCCTTGCCACTGTTGTCCGGTCAGGGTCAAACCGCATCCGTGTCCAGATTCCAGGCGAAAAAGACCCGCAGAGGGTAATTAGAAACATGCTCAAGCCCGCTCAGCTCGAATTCCGTCTTGTGGCAGATGATAGCGATGAAAAAGCCCCCCTGCTCGTGGAAAAAAAGATTGAAAATGGCAAGGAAACCTATACCGTCAAGACCGACCAGGTCCCGCCCGGATATCATATCTTCTTTGGACAGGTACCCGACCGCACTCCCGGGCAATTTGGCGGCGTCAAAAAAACTAAAACTGTCCCCTTTCTCCTGAAGGATGAAGTTCCCCTGACTGGCAAATATCTCAAGGAGACTTATGTGGAGGTGGTGCAGTCAGACCTGGAAAGTCCCATCCATATCAATCTTGCCTTTGACCGCGAAGGGGCACGCATATTCAAAGACCTGACGGAGAAAAATCTGCACAAGCGTCTTGCAATCCTTCTCGATGGCGTTGTTGCAACCGCTCCGAACATCACGGAGGTTATCCCGAATGGTCGATGTTTCATCAAGGGTTCATTCGACATGGAGGAGGCGCGGGATATCAGCCAGGTCCTGAAGGCGGGCTCCATGCCTGCGCGCCTTGCCGTGGAGCAGGAGATGACCGTTGGCGCCTCCCTTGGAACGGACACTATCAGGGCGAGTGTCAAGGCACTCATTATAGGAACAGCGGGTGTTGTCGCTTTAATGATAATCTATTACGGAACAGCGGGTTTCATTGCGGATATCGCCCTATTCCTGAATGTCTTGATGATTCTGGCAATCCTGTCACTCGCACGAGCCACACTTACACTCTCCGGCATCGGCGGGATTCTCCTCACCGTAGGTATGGCGGTGGATGCCAATGTCCTGATTTACGAGCGCATTCGTGAGGAGATTGCCTCTGGCAAGGTTCTGAGGTCGGCTGTCAAGAAGGGCTTTGACCGCGCCTTCATCGTCATCTGGGACTCAAACTTCACCACCATCATTACCGCACTTATTCTTTTACAATTTGCCGTGGGGTCGGTTAAGGGTTTCGCTCTCACAATGTTCATCGGGCTCGTTGTGAACCTTTATACTGGTTTCTCTGTGACCCACACCATCACAGACCTCTGGGTCTCCTGGCGGAACAAATTGAACGTGGGATTTTTCAGGTTGTTCAAGAATCCCAGATTCGACTTTATCAGGGCACGCTATGGGGCATATGTATTTTCCAGCATGTTAATCATCCTGGGCATCATCGGTCTGATTAAAAACAAGGGACCCATTTATGCCGTGGATTTTGAAGGCGGGATTCTTGCCCATGTCAAGTTCACCAACAAGGTTTCCGGCGAGGATATCCGTGCGGCTTTCTCCAAAAGTGGCGCGCCTACTGTCCGCGTGCAGAGAATCACCGGAACCAATGATTTCCTCCTCAGGACAAAACTTATCGACAATAATGGAGCGAAAACCCAGCAGGTCATTTCCAATGCCCTCGTCAGCGGTTTCGGTGAAAAGAATTTTGAGATTGCCCGTATCCAGCATGTCGGAAATGAGATAGGCGTGGAATTCCGGGAAATAGCACTCCAGTCCGTCATCATTGCATCACTCGCCATTCTTATCTATGTTGGTTTCCGCTTCCAGTTTATCTTCGGACTCGGAGCCGTTATTGCCCTTATACATGATATTTTCATAACCTTTGGACTCATGACCCTGATGGGCAAGGAAACAAGTCTGGACCTGGTCAGTGCCCTACTCATGATACTTGGTTATTCCATCAATGACACAATCGTTATATTTGACCGGATTCGTGAGAATATGCGGACGATTTATGGCAAGTCGTTCGCCGAGATTATCAATATGTCCATCAACCAGTCGCTGAACCGAACCTCAATGACTTCAGCCACAGTGCTCCTTACAATGACTATCATGTTTATCTTCGGGGGAAAGGGATTGCAGGATTTCACTCTCGCCCTCATCATCGGTATTATCGTTGGAACTTATTCCTCAAGCTTCGTGGCTACGCCGATTGCCTATGAGTGGATAAAGCGCAAGGGTTTCAGGGTGAAAGAGGAACCCACGCGAAAGACCACATATCGCGCTGTGGAACCCCTGCCGGACCGATAGTGAAAAATTTTACGCATATAATTGTCCGCCTGAGGCGGAAAGGAGGATGGCGCATTGAAAGAATATCAGAGTGAGAAGATTAGGAATATCTGTCTCTCAGGACATAGCAGCTCGGGAAAGACGACGCTCACAGAGGCAATTCTTTATTCCACCCGCGTTATTGAGCGTCTGGGGCGCGTGGCGGATGGGAATACTGCCTCCGATTTTGACCCTGAGGAAATCGCACGCAAGGTCTCCATCAATGCAACCATCCATCCCATTGAATACAGGGACATGAAAATCAACCTGATAGACCTTCCCGGTTATCGCGATTTTGTAAGCGAGGTGAAGGGCGCCGTGCGCGTCTCTGATTCAATGGTCATACTCATCGACGCCACCTCCGGCGTCGAGGTTGGCACTGAGTTCTCCAACGAATATGCCGATGAATACCACGTCCCCAAACTCTTTTATGTTAACAAGATGGACAAGGAGCGAGCCAATTTCAAAAAGGCGGTGGAGTCTATTCACGCTGAACTTGGTGTGCGACCTCTTATCATCACGCTCCCAGTCGGTGAGGAGAGCTCCTTTTCTGGCGTGATTGACCTCCTGCGGATGAAAATGGTCAAGGAGGAAGACGGAAAGCAGAATCTCCTGCCCATTCCCGACGAGATGAAGGAAGAGGCGGAGACCGCTTATAATCAGCTGGTGGAAACCGCCGCTGAGGGTGTTGACGACCTGATAAATAAATTCCTCGAAGCGGGACAATTAACGCCTGAGGAGGTTCTGGAGGGATTGAAGGCGGGATTTCTCCAACAGCGTTTCTGCCCAATTTTTTGCGGCTCCGCATACAGCGTTCTGGGCATCTATCCACTCCTAAATTTTATTGCCCAATGCTGTCCCGGTCCTCATGAACGTCCTGCCTGGAAAGCGCACAAACCAAACTCTGAGGAACCAATTGAGATTCCCTGTGACCCCACCAGACCAACGATGGCATTTGTTTTTAAAACCGTCTCTGACCCCTATGCAGGCAAACTCACCTACATCCATGTCATATCCGGATGCCTCAAATCCGAGTCCTCAATTTACAATGTCAACAAGCAAAAGGATGAAAAGCTTCCCCATGTTTATATCATGCATGGCAAGAAACCCCAGAGCATTCACCAGCTTTATGCGGGAGACCTCGGCGTGCTCATAAAACTGGAGGTCACCACGACTAATGATTCCCTTTGTGATTCATCTTTCCCCGTTACTTTCAGCCCCACCATACTCCCCTCCCGCACAACCCGTATGGCTATAAAAGTCCCTTCAAAATCTGAGGAGGAAAAGATAGGTCTTGCCATCCACCGACTTATGGAGCAGGATGAGGCGCTGATAGTCCAGCGCGACCCCGAGATAAGGCAGACCATTATGGTCGGGATGGGAGAGATGCACCTTGATGTGGCGCTCAGCCGACTGAAGTCAATGTCGGGCGTGCAGGCACAACTTGTGGAGCCGCGCGTTCCCTATCGCGAGACTATCACCAAAAAGGCAGAGGGGAGTTATCGTCATAAGAAACAGACGGGCGGTCGGGGGCAGTTCGGCGAGGTCTGGCTCCGTATGGAACCCCTGAATGTCCCTGAGAAGGATTATGAATTCCACTGGGAGGTTGTCGGTGGGAATATCCCGACCAAATTCATGCCCTCTGTGGAAAAGGGCGTTATCGATGCCATGCAGCACGGCATCCTCGGCGGTTACAAGGTTGTGAACGTGAATGTGGCATGTTTTGACGGGAAAGACCACCCCGTTGATTCCTCCGACATGGCATTCAAGCTTGCCGCCTCCATGGGATTCAAGGAAGTGGCAGCCAGTGCCGGACCCATCATCCTTGAGCCGATTTACAGATTAAAGGTCACAGTTCCCGAAAATTACATGGGCGATGTCATGGGGAATCTCTCCGGCAAGCGCGGCAAGATTCTGGGCAACATTAACAGGGGAAAAAAGGTAGTGATTGAGGCGCTTGTTCCACTTGCTGAGGTTTTTTCCTACGGTCGTGATTTGCGTTCCATGACGCAGGGACGCGGCGTCTTCGAGATGGAGTTTTCTCATTATGAACCAACGCCTTCGAACCTGCAGGAGAAAATTATTGAAGAGGCAAAACGGCTCAAGGAAGAAGAAAAAGAATAGACCCTATGATTCGGGTATATTTGCAACGGGACTCCTTATAGGCAACTCAGCATGTTTGCGAGTCCCGCTTGTTTTTTTATGTCAAAAAACCATAAGGGGCGTCGGAAATAAAAGAGTTGAATTTTTATGAGCATTACATTCACAACAACAATCTTTGCAGTTTTGAAGCTTTTTCTCATCAGCCTTGGGGGATATATCATCGTTCGCGGAAAGATCATCAGTGAGGAATCACTTGCTGACTTTTCGCGCGTTATCCTGTATCTGCCCCTGCCTGCTCTTGTCTTTGTCACCATGATTGACAGGTTCAATCTTCACCTGTTCAGGGAATCCATTTCGATACCGCTTGGGATGATTATTATGACGGCGCTTGCGTGGTTCCTTGCCTTTGCGGTGGGACGCTTTTTTCCAACGCAGAAGGACGACAATTTCCTGCTCACCGCCATGGTGATGTTCGGCAACTCCTGGTATATTCCAATACCCCTCGTGATTAGCATTCTTCCAAAGGCAAAGGCTGAGGAGGCAATTGTCCTCATCTCGCTTGTCATCCTTGTGATGTCGCCAGCACTGTGGAGTCTGGGTGTTTATTTAGTTGCCCATCGTCCCGGAATAAGAATACCCATGAGTCAATTGATAACGCCGCCAATTGTGGGAATAACACTCGGTGCGATTTGCGCCCTAACACCGTTCGCCAAGGGATTTTTACATAATCAGGGAAGATTTCTTCTTGACTCCCTGACAATGATTGGCAATGCCACCGTTCCGATGGTTATGATACTTCTCGGCGGAGTCATGGGTGCAATTAAAGTCAGTGGTGGTCTGAAATGGCAATTTGTTCTCCGCGTGACTGCCTTGAAACTATTTATCCTCCCCGCCATTGTCATTCCTGTTTTATATTTTCTGCCGCTCCCGAACATGATAAAATTCATGATTGCTCTACAGTCCATGGTGCCGCCTGCAACCAATATCATTGTGATTGCCAAGATATATGACCGCCCTGTCGAGCTTATCTCAATCACCCTGCTCGTGACTTATCTTATCTCGCTCATCACAATTCCGCTGTTTCTGCACATCACAACGCTATTTATCCCGCTGGTATAACGTCATGAATGGTCTTCCAACTTGCCACCTTAACATTCTCGCAGGACCGACCGGCGTGGGCAAGACAGCCCTTGCAATCAAACTTGCCCGTGAGTGGAATACGGAAATTATCTCCGCTGATTCCATGCAAGTTTATCGCCAGCTCTCTATCGGGACGGCGAAGCCCACGCCAGAAGAGTGCGGCGGCATCCCTTATCATCTCATCAACTGTGCGGACATAGATGTGCATTATGACTTAGCGCGCTTTATCCATGAGGCAGATGAATGTATTGCGCGGATAGTGCGCGAGGGAAAACGTCCCTTAATCGTCGGGGGCACGGGGCTTTATATCAAGGGGCTTATTGAGGGCATCTTTGAGGCGGATTCAAGAAGCGATGAGGTTAGGGAGGAACTGCGCCAGCGTATGAAAAAAGAGGGACTCGCTCCACTTTATGATGAACTGCAACGGATTGACTCCGAGGCGGCGGCGCGCATCAAACCTCGCGACCATCAACGCATTCTGCGCGCCCTTGAGGTTTTCCTGACCACGGGCATCCCTATCTCACATCTTCAGAAAAAAAGCCATAAGAACCGCCCACGCTATCCTCACACACTGCTTGTCCTCACACGTAACCGCGGAGAGCTCTACGACCGGATTGAGGCGCGGGTGAATGAGATGTTTTCAGCAGGTCTCATGGAGGAGGTAAAGGGCATCATTGGTGCTGGATACTCCCCGGATTTGCACCCGCTGAAGGCGCTTGGATATCGCGAGATGATACGCGCCCTGAGGGAGGAATGGTCGCATGAGCGGGCGCGTGAGGAGATGAAAAAAGTTACGAGGCGATACGCCAAGCGCCAGCTCACATGGTTTCGCGGCATGCCACAGGCACACTGGCTCAACATAACCAGACTTTCGGAAGGAGACGCATTACATGAAATCCGCCAAATTTTTTCTCCCTCTTAAAAAATCCGGTCAATCTTTCAGATTTTTCTCTTGCATGGGTGCAAAAAGATATTTAAAGATTTATATCAATTACAGTAAATACAGCTTTGCAATGCGGGAGGTTTTGTATGGCTAAGGCGTCGGTGAATCTGCAGGACAGCTTTCTTAATCAGGTGCGCAAGGATAACAGCGAGGTCACGATTGTGCTCACGAGCGGTCATGAGATGACGGGACATGTGCGAGGCTTTGACAATTTTACCGTGGTTCTGAATGTCAGGGGGCAGTCGCATCTCATTTACAAACACGCAATTGCGCAGATTATTTCCCCCAAAAGACTTTTCCGCGATGAATCTAAAGACGAGGAGACCGCTGTTCCGAAGAAGGCTGGCGGTTTCAACACCATTGATGTCTCAAGCATCAAAATCCCCGGTAAGTGACATCAGGTATAAGATTCTGCAGATGGCGCCTCATCCCGCCTCAGGAATATGGATGGTAATAACATAATGCGCCCCGTTTCATTGCGCGGGCGCTTTATTTATATGAATCAGCGTAACTGCCATGTTCACTGTTTTCGGTTACAGGATTGAGACATTACCCTTTGTCGCGGGCGCGGCGCTGGCGTTCCTGGGCTGGACGTTATACTGGCTGGGAATAAATGCCACAGGTGCGGCGCTTGGCGGAGTTCTGGGAATGGCGTTTGGCGGTGGAGTCGCCATCCTTTTGGAGAGAGAAGACATTGTCTTTCCCTTCATGCTTATCGCTGGAATCATTGGCGCACTACTCGGGATTTTTCTCCTGCGGACAATCCACAAAATAGTCTTTTTTATAGCGGGTGTCGCCCTGGGAATGCTTGCGGGAGTTTATATTGTACCGTCTTTAGCACAAATGTGGAATCTCCCCCCGAACAGACTTGACGTGGAAATAATAGGGAAGGCGGCATGCGGTCTTGTGGGGGGTATTTTTTTTCTGTCGCTTCATCGTTACATTGTTATCCTTGTGACTGCGCTCGTCGGGACAATCATTCTTGCCTATAGCTTGAATTTTCGCGGTGGTATTGTAATCCCAATCTGCATCTTTTTCTCTGCCTTGATATTTCAGATATTTCTCGTTGGAAGAAGAACGCATCGCACCGGGGGCTCATAATGCGCAAGACATGTACAGGGCAGGGCATGGATAAACATGTTACAGACTCCTGGCGGATTGAGTCCTTCGGCTCTTATATCCGTATGCCATGGGGAAAGTGGGATTATCCACCCATTATAATCCTTTTTCTGCTGACACTCCTTTTCATGGCGCCGGTTGTGCCTTTAAATGTAATCGGACATCAAATTCACGCTGGTGACGCCACCATTTTTTCATTCATTCTCGGATGGGGCGCCGATACATGGTGGCATGCACCCTTGCATTATATGGATGCACCATTTTTTTCCCCGCACAAGTGCGCCCTCGCTACAACGGAAGCCCTCATTCTGCAGTCCATACTGGTGACACCCGTCTGGTGTCTCAGCCACAACTTCGTTTTGACGTATAATGTCTCACTTTATCTTGCGACATTTTTAACACTTCTGGCGGTGTATGCAGCGCTCAGGATATTGACACCTGTCCCGCGCGGGGCATGTGTTGCGGCGGCTGTCATCTCAACCGTGACGACTGACAGATACTGGCACATTGTCGGGCATCTGAATCTTATATGGACAGGTATCCTTGCCCTTGGTTTTCTTGCAGGATGGATGCTTTCCGCCGTCTCGGGTCGCCGCTCGGTTCTAATCGCAGTCATTATCGGCATATCCTCATTTTTGTTTTCACTATACCTGTTCATATTCACAGCATTCTGCCTCCTTCTGGGAGTGTTGTCAGGCGTTATTATTATAAAGCATGAAAGGCGGAACTTACGTGCGCTTCTGATACGACTCCTCCTGACCGGCGTCATCATCTCCATCCTCATATCACCAATAGCACTTTATTATGTCCATGCGAGGGGACGTTCCACCGGCGGGGATATCGGTCGTGGAACGCTCATCGAATGTGCAAGGAATGCCGCCACTGTACACGGAGGGTTTTTCCCACCGGCAATAAACAACAGACTCAAACCCCTCCCCGCCACTCTCCTCCCCCGGAGATTTCAAAATAGCTCCATGACTGAGGACTGTCAGTATGCGGGCATGACTTTGCTTTTGATCCTTATTTTAGAGATGGTGAGGCTTTTCCGTCGGGCTGTCCGGAGATGCCTTGAAACGCTTGATAGACTTTCAATCTTCTGCTTGATTGTCGCCCTCGCCTGCCTTGTACTCAGCCTTGGTCCATATAAATGGAACTGGAAGATGCCTTATTATTATTTCCACGTCCTTATCCTGCGATTGACGGGATTTTTCCGAAACCCCTCGCGTTTTGCATTCATGTTTCAGATTTTTTCCGCCTTCAATGCCGCTATTTTCCTGGCCGCGCTCGGAGGACAGCGCAAAAGGACCGTGGAAATTCTGAGCGCCATCATTGTCGCCGCAGTCTTTCTTGAGCACTTCCCCGTGGAGATGACGCCGCGTTATTCACCCACCTTCATACATGCAGTTAAAGAACTTGACCGACATGACCCCTCCCGAAGCGAGCCCGTGTTGTTTCTCCCCGACCCGCGAAACTGTTACACCGGCTTCTCACTATATCCCGGCTGGCGCCCCATGGTCAATGGATTCTCCTCATCCGCACTCTTTGGAGACTATGATGAATTTTTCAACCGGATGGACGATTTCCCCACAACTCGCTCCCTCGCATGGATTGACAGAATCGGCGTTCGCTGGATTATCCTTATGGACCCCCAGCTGATTATGCGAGCAAAGAGAAACGCAGGTCTGAAACTGGAATGGCAATCGGGGAACTCAGCCCTCGCAAGGATTCCAAATCCTGAGGAGATTCGCAGGTCATGGATTGAAGATAGGAAAAGGATACAGGGCGTGCTTCTCAAGGAAAGGCGGCGCGTCCCTGACAATAAGTTCCCGGTCATTTTGGCAGACTTCACGAAGGGTGAAATGCCACAGCAGTCTTCCTGGAAGGCGGATATCTTTTACATTCCGGGCAAGGGGCTTCAATTTGAGCCGAAGGGGCGCGACTTTGGCACCTTTACAATGACTCTGCCCATGTTCCTGCCAACGGCATTTTTCGACAATCTCGAAATTGATTTCACCACATCGCTGAATATGGAGGAGGCACAATTATATGTTTACTGGGCGGGAAGTGAATCCATGAGTCAACGCCGGATGCAAGTGGGGCATATTATCCAGGGCAAAAAAAAGGGGGAATATCTCGCCCTTGTACCACTCTATCAGCATCCGGATTATTACACAAGCGGCAATCTTAATTCCCTGCGGATAGATTTTGCCAACCTGACGCCCGGTAGCAAAAGGATAATATACATTCGCAAGGTGCGCATGACGCGTCTGAAAGAAATGCCGCCTGTCCCCTTTTAATGAATTTTATTTCATCACAAAGGCGCAGAGAACTCAGAGGTTGAACATTATAATATTTTCTGTGCCTACCTGGACTCTGCAGAACCTTTTATTGTATTGTAAAGCCAGGCAAATATTGCGCCGCCAATCAGGGCATCGAAAAACCCCCATATCAACCCTACAACGCTTCCGATAGGAGTAATCGTGTAACCACGATATAATCTGCCAATGAGTGTAATGTCCCCCGTAGCCCCTTCAAATGCGATGATCCACCAAGTTAGACAAAACAGACCAAGTCCCCAGATTATTCCACACGCCAGTGCGAATGCCTTAATATTGAGCTTCATGCGCCCTTTCTCCTTTCTCTATTTTCTTCAGAACTACTATATAAGACCTCTGAAATACTGTAGGTATAATAACAATAATTAAGTTTCATCCATGAACTCCTGATGACACTGAAACCACACGCTCACGCGCCAACTCTGCAGCATAAGCAATTGAGGCTTGAATATCTTCTAAAGTCAGTGAGGGATAACTCTTCAAAATTTCCTCAGGAGTAATACCAGCAGCTAAATTATCTAAAATGACTGAAACCATAATTCGTGTGCCCATAATACAAGCCTTACCATGACAAACTAAAGGATTAACTGAAACATGTTCTTGCCATTCCATTCTTACTAATCTCCTGTTTTGGAATTTACAAAGCCAGACCTTCGATTTAACACTTAAACTGAGGTTGTGCCTGACTTCTATTTATATAATCTCTGTATAAGAACCTTTATATGCTTGATGGGCAATATAATAATTGATAATACACAAGAAATCGATTTTTTAATAACCGAATTTGATTCATCTGTCAATAATAATACTATCAAGAAGATGCAAAGACACGGATACTAAAGTTATTTCAAAATCATGCCGGTGGGGGTTGCCGCAGGACGTGGCGGCAGGGTCTGAAGATATTCTATTATGCCTTTTGCGCAACCCTCTGCCATCTTCTGGCGAAATTCGGGCGTTGAGGCAAGGATGTCATCTTGAACATTCTGCATCTTGAGCATCTCCGGCAGGATGACCGGCACGTCTGACCAGTTGAATCCCGTCAAATCAGACCTTGGTGTGAGACCGCCATCGGGGACGCCAGTTACGTCAGAGTAAGCCTTCTGGACAATTCCCGCCGCCTTCAGACTTTCACCATAGATGTCATCCGTCCAGCCCTTGATGAGTGCGGGATAAAGGGTAAAGCAGGTGTGCGCACTCCCCGCATCACAATGCAGTCGGATGCAGAGGTCGGCTTTTGCCCTGTTAGCTATCATGGCACGTTCGCTATTGCAGACATGGACATCCGCCGTTGTGCGGGTCATGACAACCGTGATGCCCTGCGAGGTAAGGATGTCTCTCAGGCGCAAACCCACATCAAGAACAACGGCATGTTCCGGTCCTGCAACAGCGCCTCTTGTCCCGCTTGAGACACACGCCTTGGTTTCGGATGAGCCGGGACCAACTGGGTCGGGTGAGCTGTCAGCTTGCAACTGGTGACCGGGGTCAATGCAGACGACGCGTCCTTTCAGGTCGGCGGCTTGAGATAACGGGATAAGATACGCAACCAGCAATAAGGCAAAGATAAAACACGACATCCGAATGAATGTTTTCCTCATGGCTTTATTCTCCTGACTTTGATAAGAATATTTCACACGGAATTCACAGAAGCCGCAAAGAATAAAAGCGGCGTGCTTTGCGTGAAACTATTTAAGAATTATGTAATAATCGCCTCATAGGGGACGTCAACACCATTTTCTTTTTTGTTTGACGCAACCGCAATGTCTCTATAGGAGGGTTAAAAACATGATTAGGGAGAAGGATTATGAGAAGATATAAAATTACATCTTTGTTGACTGGCACATTTTGCATTATGCTTTCCGCTATAGTCCTTCACGCACAGGAAAAGTCGACCACCAGACCCGCTGTCAATAAATGGGTGAGGTATTATTTTGACAGGATTGAGACTTTCAGAAAAGAAAACGCCTCGCTTAAGGATTCGAAGTGGAAATATATTGTTCTTCTGGGGGATTCGCTTACGGAGGGATTTGATGCGCAGAAATATCTCCCCGGCAGACATGTCGTCAACCGCGGCATCGCGGCAGACCACGTGGGAACAGGCGCTCGGGGTGTCTTGAAACGGCTCGATTCTTCCGTATTTGACTGCAAACCGTCGCACGTCTTTCTCATGATTGGCGTGAACGACCTCGGAGATGACATGACCACCGGCTCTATCAGACGCATAGCCGCATGTTATAGAGATATCTGCGCAACCATCATTAAAAGGGCTCCAGATGTGAAATTATATCTACTGTCCTGCCTACCCACTGCCAAGAAATATGCGCGCCTGAATCCATCAATCCTGAATCTCAACAGTCGTATCAGAGAGATTGCAGGTGAGATGCATCTCGCTTACATCGACCTGCACTCACTCATGAAGGATGAGCGAGGCGAGCTGAGGCAGGAATATACCCGTGAGGGGCTTCACCTGACGCCCGCCGCCTATCTTGTCTGGGCACGGGCAATTGAGCCTTATTTGCCGCCGGCGGGAGATGAGCGCCCATGAAACTCAGCATCCTGATTCCCACGCTCAATGAGGCAATAAATCTCGGAAAACTCCTCCCCTGCCTGCGCCGGGTGATGGCGGACATGTTGCAGGAATCAGAGTATGAAATTCTCATTGTGGATGCGGAATCAACGGACAACACAGCACGGGTTGTTTCGGAAAACAATGCAAATCTTATTCAGGTGCAAAGGGGTTATGGCGTTGCGCTTGCGCAAGGCATCAGCGCCTGCCGCGGTGATTACATCATCACCATGGACGCCGATTTTTCTCACAGCCCCTGGATTATTCCCATCCTTTACGCCTCACGAGATGAGGGCGAGGTTATTATCGCCTCGCGGTATGTCAAAAGCGGCTTCAGCCATACCGGATGGTTCAGAAGATTTCTGAGCGGCATCCTGAACACTGTTTATCGAACGGTGCTTGACCTTCCAATAAAAGACCTCTCGTCCGGTTTCAGACTGTATCATCGCCGAATCTTTAACGAGATTGTCCCAACTGAAAAGAATTACGTGGCGCTTCAGGAAATCCTGATGAAGGCGCATGCGCACGGTTTTCGCATCAGGGAGGTGCCTTTTCATTATCATCCCCGCAAGCACGGATATTCCAAGTCGCGCCTTTTCATATTCGGAAAGGATTATTTATTTTCGCTCTTCAAATTCTGGCGGATGCGGAACTCATTTGAGTGCGCTGATTATGATGAGCGCGCATTCAACAGCCGCTTTTTGCTCCAGAGATACTGGCAGAGAAAACGATACCGCATCCTTTTCGAATACTGCAGAGACTATCATTCCATCCTTTATATCGGCTGTAGTTCAAGTCAGATTCTGGAAGGACTGCCGCAGACGACGGGCATGGATAACAATCTCAACAAGCTCCGATACAAACGCGCCCCATATCGCAATCTCCTCCTTGCAAGTGTGCACAACATTCCATTCAGGGATAAATCCTTTGATGCGACCATTTTTTCTCAGGTGAACGAGCGTCTGCCTGAGGATTCACGCATACTGGATGAGGTGGTGCGTGTGACGCAAAAAGAGGGATTCATCATTATTGACACGCCCGATTATGGCACATACTGGAAATTCATAGAGAAAGTTTACAAGCATTTCCAACCTACTGCATTTACCGGTGAAAAACCAATCCATTGGACAAAAAATTCCATCGTCATGGAGATGGAGAAGCGCGGCTGTCGCTACTGCGAGCACAGATATATCCTCGGCGCGGAACTCATCATAAAATTTCAAAAAATGTAGAGTAAAGATTGTCAGAGAGGGAAAAAGGGTAATTCAGATGTCTCCGGATGATTTTTCCCCCGTCATGGGCACAAAACGAACCGGAATACTCTCTTCCCTGTACACTCCGGTTTTGTCCTTTTTTATGACACACAGAACCTGATAATATGTCCCGACAGGAAGGACAAGGCGTCCACCGATTGCGACCTGCTCAACGAGGGCATCGGGAACTTGCTCAGGTGCCGCGGTCACAATTATTTTATCGAAAGGCGCCTCTTCCTGCCAGCCTTCATAGCCATTCCCCAGACGAACGGTGATATTTTTATATCCAAGCTCATCGAGAAGCAGTCTTTCCGCCCTTTTCTCAAGTGCAGGAATAATCTCAAGCGTATAAACATGCCTGACGATTTCAGCAAGGATAGCAGCCTGGTATCCACTTCCCGTTCCCACCTCAAGCACACGGTCTGTGGGGTGTGGGTCGAGGAGCTCCGTCATCAGGGCAACAATATAAGGCTGGGAGATGGTCTGCCCCTCACCGATGGGTTGAGGTTCATCATAATAGGCGAAGGCGAGTTGCGATTCGGAGACGAAGAGACGGCGGTCAACCTTCAGCATGGCATTCAGAACGGCTTCATTCTTGACCCCGCGCGTCTTAATCTGCCGCTCCACCATATTCTGAAGCGAATCAACTTCACTTTGTGAATTTTTCCACCACATTCCATGAAATGAATACTACGCAGGTAAAGCGATGGCAATATCAAATTATATATTTTCAGGTATATTTCAGTTAATCTCCTATTCCTCATCAATTCAATCCCCGGTAATCATCTGTTTTCATGATATTCCCTCTCCACGTTGATGCCCCAGATGTTCTCCCTGTCCTTTCGTCCTGTGATTATATTTTCCACAGATATCATGGCAGAAAGCATGGAGTGGTCCTGATTATTATATCGGTGCATCCCGTTGCGTCCGATGAGAAACAGGTTTTCAAACCGGTCAAGGTAGCCACGTATCTCGGAAAAACGATTGTATGTTCCGAAATATGCCGGATAGGTCTTGGGCATGTGGATGATGGTCCCATCAATGGCGTCCTTTTTGTCAATGATGCCTATCCTGTCCAGCTCCATTGTGGCTTGGTGTATCATCTCCTCATCCGATTTTTCCCAGATGGCATCTGAGTCATAGCAGAAATATTCGAGTCCGAGCCAGACCTTTGAGTGGTCGGCAACCATGTATGG
>Ga0172365_10001410_pt1 | contig 17406 bp, 16 predicted proteins | sample LakKivSesite48cm_FD_114535 | JGI IMG/M metagenome (GOLD analysis project Ga0172365, IMG submission 114535) | Sediment microbial communities from Lake Kivu, Rwanda - Sediment site 48cm | ecosystem: Environmental > Aquatic > Freshwater > Lake > Sediment | place: Rwanda: Western Province, Lake... | reverse complement strand
TTCAGGGGCACAGCTGAAATGATTTACCTGGGTTATGCCGGCTACCCCGAAAGCTCAGACCTCAGGAGAAATATTAGCTGGCCCTGGTTTATCGGCGGGGGAGTGGCCCTTAAACCGGTTGAAAAGCTGGTGGTGACAGCTGACGTCCAGTGGACCGGCTGGTCGGCTCTAAAAAGCCTGGATACCACTTATCTGGACCCGTTCTGGAACCTGATGATGTCAGATTCTGGGAATGACAGCATCCGGCTTGACTGGAAAAATCGCTGGCAACTGCGCTTTGGCCTTGAATACAGGCTGACAGCGGAATTTTTCCTGAGAGCCGGTTATTATGCCGACCCCTCGCCGGCTCCTGACTATACCATGAATATTCTGCTGCCCAGTTTTGATTTTCAGTCCTTAAATGCCGGAATAGGCTATGACTGGAAGGGGCTGTCCCTTAACTGGGGACTGGAATTCCTTTCGGGTAAAAAGCGGGAAGTTACCTTTGAGGAATTGCTGTCGGCCGGAACACTGGGCCAGGCGATGCCCGGAATTTACCGGATGCATCTTGTCGTTCCCAGTGTCTCCGTTTCCTACAGATTCTGAGACAGAAAAACCGGGCTGTTGCCCGGGCTTGAACACCCGCTGACAGAATAAAAAAACTCAGCTTCAAGCAGGATCGGTCTCTTCCGGGTAAGGGAGGGAGAATGGCCAGGGACGGAATCGAACCGCCGACGCAGGGATTTTCAGTCCCTCGCTCTACCGACTGAGCTACCTGGCCATCCAGGTTAGCAAAAATCGTCATATAGTATATAAATGACATCCCTCAAAGTCAACTACTCCCGCCCAATTTTGAACGGGTCCTCCCCCGGGGTTAAATTGAAAAGAAAAACGCCCTGTGTTATCCTAAAAAAGGAGATGTTGATGACCGAAGAAAGAATCAAAGAAATTCTCCTTAAAAATAATGAAACTTTCCAGAAAATTCACCTGGAACACCAGCAGTGCGAACAGTCGCTGAACCAGCTGCTCTCCAAGTCTTTTCTGACCGAAGAAGAACGTCTGCAGGAGAAGATGCTCAAAAAGAAGAAGTTGAAACTCAAGGATGAAATGTACCGGATGATTCTGGAATACGGCAAGCGGACCGGGGGCAATGAGTAAGAAAGCCGGGCGGCAACTCCGGGTAGCCCTGATCGGGACCGATTCTCTCCGCGCCCAGGAAATCAAAAACCTGTTGAGCGGTCGCAAATTGCCCATCAAGTCGATGGAATTCTATGACCCCGAGGTGGCCGAAGAATACAGCAAGCTGACTGAATTCCAGGAAGAACCAAAGGTTATTCATCACCCGTACCCGGAGCTCCTGGAAGGTCTGGACCTGGTTTTTCTGTCGGCAGACCGGGAGACTAACAGAAGATTCGGGCAGCTGGCCCAGGAGAAAGGCTTCAAGGCCATCGACCTGGAAGAGAGCTTCGTCGACCGGCCTGAGGTGCCACTGGTTGTCGCCGGTGTAAACGACCATCTTCTTGAAGACCGGGAAGTCAGCCTGGTATCCAATCCTCACCCGGTGACCATTTTTCTGAGCCGGGTGCTGACTTCGGTCCGGGATTCATTCCGGATAAAAAAGGTCCTGGCGGTGGTGCTTCAGCCCGTCTCAGCCTTCGACAGCGCCGGAATTGAAGAACTGGCCGAGCAGAGCTACGCCCTGCTCTCCAGCAGCAGCCTGAGTCATAAGATTTTTGGAGATCAGATAGCCTTTAATTTCCTGCCCGAAATTGAGAAGGCCGGGCAGGACGGTTTTATGGCCAGCGAAAAACAGATTATCCAGGAAATGAGGAGGGTCCTGAAGCCAGATTTTGACTTCAGTCTGTCGCTGGTTCAGGCTCCGGTTTTTCATGTTTATTCTCTGGCTGTTTATCTGGAGGTGGACGAGGATGCCGGACTGGAACAGCTGGAAAAAACATTCCAGAACCGGGATATTTTTCACTTCCAATCGGCCGGTTCAGCCCGGCCGGTGTCCAATGTCAGGGTGGCCAGTCAGGAGAAGATTTTTGTCGGGCATCTGAAGAAAGACCAGTCGCTTCCCAGAAGCTACTGGCTGTGGGTGGCGGCTGACAACCTGACGGTCGGCTCGGCCCTTAATGCCCTGGAAATTGCCCGAAAATTGTTTAACCTGGATTGAATTCATCGACAGGGAGAGTCGTTCATGATACGCAGTATGACCGGTTTTGCTGAAAGAAATTTCGGCGGCCCTGGACTCAGGATTAAAATATTCATCAAGACCCTGAATCACCGGTTTTTTGATTGGGTTTACAAGGGAGAAGGCCTGGGCCAGCTTGAAAATCATTTGCGGGCAGTCTGCCAGAAAAAAATACTACGCGGCCGGGTGGAAGTTATGCTGGAACTTAATTATCTCTCGGCTGAGGGCTGGGAATTCTCGGTCAATCGGTCCCTGCTGGAGAAGATTGTGGCCGAGATGAAAAGTCTGTCCAGAAAGGTTAACCTGCCCTTTGACCTGTCCCTGGAACAATTGCTCCGGGTGCCCCAGCTGGTTAAGATCAACCAGAAAGAATTGAGCCAGGAAGATAAGCGTTTCATCCTGGAAGCTTTTGAGAAAACAGTAGATGACATTGTCAGTCAACGGGAAAGGGAGGGGCGGGAAATTGCCCGGCAGCTCAACCGGCATCTGGCCAGGATAAAGAAATCTCTGCTGGAAATTGAAAGGATTTTCAGCCGCCAGCCAAACAGACTGAAAAACAAATTGAAAAAGAAGCTGAAGGATCTCAATCATAACAGCCTGTCGGAAGAGCGTCTGTCGGAAGAAGTGGCCTACCTGATGCAGCGTTTCGACCTGGCGGAGGAAATAAACCGGTCGAAGAGTCATCTGGGCGCTTTCTGCCAGTTGATCAGGCCGGAGGTGAACGAACCTGTGGGCAAGAACCTGGATTTCCTGGCTCAGGAGCTTTCCCGGGAAGCCAACACTCTGAATTCCAAAGCCCAGGACCTGGGCATCATCAAGCGTTGCCTGAAAATCAAGAACGAAATCGAGAGCATCCGCCAGCAGGTTCAGAATCTGGAATAAGAGCGGGTAAAAAGTTAAAATCGATTAAAGAAGGGAGGCCGCCAGCATGATATATGTTATTTCCGGCCCGTCCGGTTGTGGAAAATCGACGCTGATCAAAAGCTTGATGGCCAGACTGCCGGGTCTGCAATTTTCCGTCTCACACACCACCAGGCCCGCAAGACCGGATGAGCTGGAAGGGCGAGATTATTATTTCATCACGCGGGAGAGGTTCGAGGAGATGAAGGCCGGAGGTTCTTTTCTGGAATGGGCCGAGGTTCATGGTCATCTTTACGGGACCTCCCTGGACGAAGTGAATGAAAAAAGCCGGCAGGGCGATTTAATTCTGGACATTGACGTTCAGGGTGCCCGCCAGGTCAAGAAGAAACTGAGCGGAGTCAGATTTGTTTTTGTCGTCCCCCCGTCCTATCCGGAGCTGGAAAAGAGACTGAAACAGAGAAAGACTGACGGGCCGGAGGCGGTGGCTGTGCGCCTGAAAAATGCCCGCCAGGAAATCCTGGAATCGGCCATCTTCGACTATCTGGTTGTAAACGGCGACCTCAACCAGGCTCTGGAAGAGCTGAAGGCCATCGTCCTGGCCCACCGCTGTCTGTTCGAGCGGCGGCAGAAAGAATTCAGGGAGATACTGAAGAGTTTTAAGTCCTGGCCCTGACCGGGGAAAGGCGGAGCTATGAAAAAAATTGCCCTTGGCGTTTGTTCTTCCATAAGCATTTATAAAGCCTGCGAGATTGTCCGGCTGTTTCAGTCTGAAGGTCTCGGAGTCAGGGTGATAATGACCGAAAAAGCCACCCGGTTCATCCATCCCTATTTATTCACCTCCCTGACCGGAGAAAGGACCATAGTCGAACTTTTTGACGACCGGCAGAGGCCGATTGAACACATCTCCCTGGTGGATGAAATCTCGCTGCTGCTCATCGCCCCGGCCACCGCCAACATCATCGGCAAGATGGCTTCAGGGGTGGCTGACGATTTCCTGTCGACTTTTTACCTGGCGGTCAGGTGTCCGGTGCTGGTGGCTCCGGCCATGAATGAAGCCATGTTCCTTCATCCGCAAACCCAGGAAAACATAAGAAAGGTAAGGGCTCTCGGAGTAGAGTTCGTGGAGCCGGATACCGGCTACCTGGCCTGCGGCAAAAAGGGGCCCGGCCGGCTGGCTTCACCCGAGTCTATTGTCCACCACGCCCTCAGGCTGATTAAGGCCCGGGAGCCATTCCGGGATAAGGTTTTTCTGGTGACCGCCGGACCCACCCGCGAATTCCTCGACCCCGTTCGATTCGTCAGCAATCCTTCCTCGGGCAAAATGGGATATGAACTCGCCCGAGAGGCCTGGCAGCTGGGGGCGGAAGTGATTCTTATTTCCGGCCCGACGATGCTGGAAGCTCCAGCCGGTGTCTATCTGGAAAAAGTAAATACGGCCGAAGAGATGAGAGACGCGGTCAGGAAACATTATGCCCGGGCTGATGTTGTCCTGATGGCGGCAGCGGTGGCTGATTTCCGGTTCAGGAAGATTCAAGCGGATAAAACCCGGAAATCTGAAATCGGCCAGAGCCTGGAAATTGAAGCCACGCCCGACATCCTGGAGGAGCTGGGGCGGCAGAAAAAGCATAAGTTGCTGGTGGGCTTTGCCGCCGAAACCAGCCAGGTCGAGCAAAGGGCTCAGGAAAAAATGAAGCGAAAAATGGTGGACCTGATGGTCAGCAATGACGTTTCCAGACGGGATGCCGGATTTGCCAGCGACGATAACGAGGTCACGCTATTCTGGCCTGACGGCCGGTCCAGAAAGATTGCCCTGGCCAGCAAGAGAAAAATAAGTCAGGAAATAATGGCTGAAATCGAGGTTCTGCTCAATGAACGAAAAGGAAAGAGTTGAAAAACTGCGCCAGCTTCAAGACCGCCTGGAGTTTTACCGCGACCTGGGAGTTGAATTTCTGGTCAGTCCGAGAAAGCCGGCCGGAAAGGGCCGGGAGACGGCAGCCGGAGCTCCGCTTCTGATATCCGGCGGCTTTTCGGGCGGATCAGAAATTGAAAACCGGGAAGAGTGGGAGCGTCTGATACGCAAAATCATAGCCTGCCAGGCCTGTCCCCTTTTTAAGGGTAGAACGCAGGCCGTGCCCGGAGAGGGTAACCGGCAGGCCAGTTTAATGTTCGTGGGCGAAGCTCCCGGCCGCGACGAAGATCTGCAGGGGCGTCCTTTCGTCGGCCGGGCCGGACAGCTTCTGACCAGGATAATTCAGGCCATGGGTTTTAACAGGGAAGAGGTCTACATTGCCAATGTCATTAAGTGCCGTCCGCCTGAAAACCGGACACCCAGGCCGGACGAGGTTAAAGCCTGTTCTCCGTATCTGCTCCGGCAGATAGAATTGATCAGACCCCGGGTCATCGTGGCTCTGGGAAAGGTAGCGGCTGATTTCCTTCTTCCGGGCTCGAAGAGCATGTCCGAGCTGCGCGGAAACTTCGGGGAGTTCCAGGGTATCCCGGTTATGCCCACCTTCCATCCTTCTTACCTGGTGAGGAATGAGGGCAACAAAGAAATAAAGAAGATGGTCTGGGAAGACATGAAGAAAGTCCTTCAATTGCTTAAATCCTGATGTCCAGCTATTGCCAAGTCCTGTTTCCCCTGCCGGTCTTTCAGACCTTCCTTTATCGCCTGCCGCCAGAACTGGCCTGGAAAGTGAAAATTGGCTCCAGGGTGGTCGCCCCGCTGGGTTCGAGGAAACTGGCCGGATATGTGCTGGAAATAAAAGAGCTGACTGCAGAGCCAGAATTCAGGGTAAGAGACATAATCGCCTGTCAGGAGGAATCTCCCGGTCTGCCGGAGTTCATCCTCAAATTTGCGCTGGAACTTTCGGACCGGAGTCTGACTGCTCCCGGACAGTTCCTGGAGATGGCCGAAGCTCCGGCCTCCAGAGAAAAGCCGAAGGTCAGGCTGACCATAACCGAAAAGGGCTTGAAGGAGCTCGTTTCCGGACGGCTAAAGGGCCACCGGGGCCAGATACTGAGCCTGCTGGTCGACCGTCAGTTAAGTCCGGTCTACATCAGACGAAAGCTGAAGCTCCGCGAAATCAACTCTTATCTAAGAAGCCTGAGCCAGGAAGGCCTGCTGGAAGTAAGGGAGAAAACTTCCAGGAAAAAAAACTCCCGCCCGGTTTCTCCCGATAATTCCCGTCAGCTGGTTCTTCCGGTCCGACCTGAGGGGCTGCCGGAAGCCGGCCGGGCCTTGCTTGAGAAACTGGAAACCGGACAGGGCGGAACATTTCTGCTTACCGGCAGCCTGGCCAGAAGGCAGGAATTCCTGAAAAGAATCATAGATTACGCCTCCGGGCAATTCGGCTTTGCTCTTCTTCTGGTGCCGGACATCCAGAGGCTGGAGAAATGGCGATTCCTGGAGAAACAATTCGGTAGCCGGGCCGCGACCTGGCACAGTCAGCTTCCGGATAAGGTCAGAAACAACGCCTGGAATCAGGTGGTCTCGGGCCGGGCCAGAGTTGTCTTCGGGACCAGGTCAGCTCTTTTCCTGCCGGTGCGACCGCTGTCGTTGCTGGTGGTTGATGAAGAACATGATGACCTTTATTACCAGGCCGATGGACCTTCTTTTGACGCCAGGGAAGCGGCCGTCGTCAGGGCCGGACTGGAAAAAAGCCTGTTGCTTTTCAGTTCGTCCTGTCCCCGGGTCAGCCAGTACCATCATCATCGCCAGAGCGCTTCACTGATAGACCTGGGCGGGCAGGAATTGCGGCCGACAGTGCGTTATTTCCAGGAGGATATAGTCAAACTGCTGAAGGGCGAGCTCGGGGCAGAAATAACTGCTTTTCTTGAAGACGGGGAGCCCGTCTTCTTTCTGGTTAACCGCAAGGGATACGCCGGTTATTTTTTCTGCCCGGGTTGTGGCTACGTTGCCCGCTGTCAGCAGTGCCGGATCGCTCTCACTCTGCAGAAAAAGGAGGGAGAGCTGAGTTGCAGTTATTGCGGCCTGAAATCGCCGGCTCCTGAAGAATGTCCTGTCTGCCGGGGCAAACTCAAACCGGGGCGTATCCGAGGCAGCCGGTTCTTAAGAGAACAATTACAGAACATCTTTGCCGGATACCCGGTCGAAGTTCTGGAAGAGGGGATGGGTGATAGGGCTGCGGAAAAAAGTCTGAAAAAAATAAGGTCGGGGAAGAGCCTGCTGGTTGTGGGCACCGAATACGCCCTGCGCCGGCTGCCGGAGAATCGTTTCTCTTATCTGGTTCTGGTCAACCCGGAAAGCAACCTTAACCGGCCTGATTTCGGGGCGGCGGAAAAGACCCTCCACCTGATACAGGCCTCCCTGGAACTGGTCAGAGGTGGCGCGGATTCAAGAGTGGTAACGGTGACTGCCGGCCCGCCACCCGGACCGGTCGTCCAGGCCGTTTCCGGCGACTATGCCGGTTTCTTTGAGAGGGAAATAGAGTACCGGCGTTTGCTTAATTACCCACCTTTCAGTATCCTGCTTGAAGTCGGGCTGGACAGCCGCTCGCTCAGAAGTTCCGGCCGCTCTTCACGGTCTCTTCTGGAACAGCTCGGGAAAGATTTCCCCGGGCTGGAAATTCTGGGTCCGAAAATTTCCAGGAAGACCTGGCGCAGGGAACAACGTGAAGTGAAATTGATGGTCAGACTTTCTGCTCAGTCTGAGACGCGGGCGCTTCTCTCTTACCTCAAGAAATTTCGGGTGGAAAAACCTTCCACCCGCCTCAGGGTCAGGGTCTGGTCGTAACCTGATCGGCTGACCTGTCCTCTTATACTCTATTGCTGGTCAATGTAATCAGCAAAACGGACAGTAATCTGGCCGGTCTGGCGAACCTGGCGGTTTCTCAGGTCGTGGCCGATGAGTTCTATCCGGGCCGTGCACTCAAGCACCCCGGTTCCCAGTGTGCTCAGGGGCGGCTGGGTCTTGGCTATATCCCTGACAATAAGAAGAGGAATGCTGACAGAGGAGCCAACCGGAACGAGGGTGGACATTGTTCCTTCAAAATGATAGGGGACATCGGTCCCTTCACCGGTGGCTCCGTCGCTTCTGATATAGGTGACTATGTAGTTGGTGATCATAATATCGCTGTACTGGGAAATACCCATGACCGGGTTGGGGTCAAGGGTGGCAGCCCGAACAGTAAGATTCACAAAGTCGGAATAAACTACGCCGTTGGTAACGATATCGGAAAAAACCACGGTGGAATCATTGCCCTGGGTATCTTTGCCGATTATGCTTTCTATGATCAGAAAGCTGCCGGAATTGGTCCCTCTTTCAACCGGATTGCAGGAAAACAGAACCAGGGCCAGAACCAGGACCGATATTATTTTAAGACTGGACATGATGTTCCTCATTGCTTCCTTCTCCTCTCGCTTATTTGATTATCCTTGGAGTTATAAATATCAGCAGTTCCCTGTTCTGCTTGGTCCGGGCAAATGACCGGAACAGAGTGCCCAGGACAGGGATACTGTGCAGGTAGGGGACGCGTTCTCTGGTGATTGAATCCTCAGTCCGGTAGATTCCGCCGATGACCGTGGTTCCGCCGTCGGGGACCATGACCGTGGTCTTGGCACTCTGGGTGGTGATGGGCGGTATGCCGTTGACCAGGTTGGCAAAATCGGCGGCGTTGTTCTGGATTTCGATGTTCATGATGATAGTGCCTTCAGCCGTGATCTGCGGAGTGGCCCGCAATTCCAGGGCGGCGTTGACATACCGGGTGGTGACGGTGAAGTTGGCCACAGTCTGGACCGGAATCTGGCGGCCCTGAACGATTTCAGCAGCCTGATTATTCTGGGTGGTCACCTTGGGAGAAGAAATTATGCGGCCGTTTCCAGAAGTCTCCAGGGCGGACAGAGCCACGTCCAGCCTGAAGGTGTCGAGAACGTTGGCAAAGGAGAAGCCCACAGCGGTATTGAAGGCCGGGGCTGGCAGGTTGATGGCATAGCCACCCAGCGGGCCGCCGATACCCTTGGTCACTATTCCCTGAGGAATCATGGCTCCGTCAGCCAGGATCTTGTTGGGGAAGGAGATGGAGGTCTGGTTGCCGTAGAAGGGGTCGATCACACCTTTGTACCCCCACTGGATGCCCAGGTTTCTGATAAAAGTGGAGGTGGCCTCGACGATTCTGGCTTCTATCGAAACCTGGGGAGTGGGCGTATCCAGGACTGAAATCAGTTTGTCCAGCAGTTCCATCCGGTCGCGGACCTCGCTGATGATCAGGGTGTTGGTCCTCTCATCAATCACTATTTCACCGCTCTTCGATAGCCGGCTCTTGAGCAGGCTCTGAACATCTCTGGCCCTGGAGTAGGACAGGGTAACGGTCTTGACCTGGATGGGGCCGGCCAGCTCCTTGCTTTCTTTGAGCCGTCTTAAATCCTCGTCTTCCCGGGACAGGGTGGACATGGGAGCGATGCGCAGAACGTTGCCCTCAATGACCTTTCCCATCCTGTTCTGGCGCAGGACTATTTCCAGGGCCTGGTCCCAGGGCACTTCCTGCAGGTTGCAGGTAACGTTGCCCCTGACCTCGGGGTCAAAAATCACGTTAAGACCGGCAAAGTCGGCCAGGAAAAGCACCACGTCGCGGAGGTCGGCGTCCTTAAACTTCAGGCTGATCAGTTCTCCAGAATACTTGTCTTCGGCCGTCTGAATGACCCTGGGTTTGAACTGGTCTTTTTCCTGAACCTGGGGCCTGGCGGCTTTCGGTTCGGGCTCGGGCCTGGTTTCGGCCGGTGCCGGCTCCGCTTTTACAGGAGTGGCTTCGGTCTTTTCTTCAACTTTTATGGCCGGCTTCTTATTTGTCTGGTTTTCAGGAACGGGCATGGCGTTAGCCATGGAGGTTTTAATCGGCTCGGTTTTACTGGCTGGCTCGGCGCTTTTCTCGGCTACCGCCACTGTCTCGGGTGAGTAGAACGAAATCTGCAGTCCCCGCGAGGTGGAATCAAGGGAATACCAGCCGACATCCTTCAGGTCGAAAACCAGCCTGGTAATCGGACAGGGATCGCCCGTTTTGAACTGGGCCACCCTGACCTTTTCCACGTTGGCCCGGCCAATCTGATAGGCCTGACCTGATTTCGGAAAATTGGTGTTGAGCAAATCCACCACCAGCCGGCTGGGGTTTTCCAGGGCAAAAGTCTGGAGGGGGGTCTCACCGGTCAGACTGATCAGAAAACTTACTTTGTCAGCCTCGCTCTTCACGTTAAGGTCGGCGAAGCTGACCTGCTTTTCCGGCCGGATCAGGGAAGACATGGCCGGGTCAATCTGATAAGAAGCAGCCCTTAAGACTTCATTTAATTCCAGGATGGTTTTCCCCTCTTCCACCAGCAGACGGAAGGGAACTTTATCGTTTAACTGCATCTGGATCCGCAGGTTTTCCCCGAGCGGTTCAACCCGAATGTTCCTGACCAGGCGGCTGGCGGGTTCCATGGTTGACGGAAGTTCAACCGGTCTGGCTTTGACCAGCTCCATTGAGAGCACCGGGGGAGTTTCGGAGATGTAGCTCAGCCCCTTGACCTGAACCGGACTATCGGCGGTCAGGATGACTCTGGTAGACAGAAGGCCCGGCCTGACTTCAATCTTGCTCAGCTCCGCAGCCTGAACCAGGAAAGCTGATACCAGTATAAAATTTATCGCTGCCAGAATAAACCAACAAAGTTTCCTTTTCATGTTAACGCTCCTCCGGATTGATTTCTTTTACAACGTCTCTGGGCCTCATCAGCGGAATGCCCCTTTCGTGGGTCTTGCGGAAGACCACTTTGGACTCGCTGATGGATAAAAGGTAACCATCGGCCAGTCTGTCTCCTATCTTCAGGAAGTAAGGAAATTCCTGAGGTCCAGAAACTATGGCCACAAAGCTCTTGGGAGTCTTGACGATGCCAACCAGGGTGGCATTATCTATTGTCAGTTGCCCGTCGGCCACAGCCGCTTTGCTCCCGCCTTTTCCCTTGCCGATTAAATCCAGGAACGGGTCCCTTTTCCCGCCTGGATTATAGGAAGCCCGGGGGGGAAGGGTACTCAGCGCCTGCTGCGGGGTGATGACCGTTTCCTGCTGGCCGCTCTGCTGAACCTCCTGAGCGGAGGCCGGAGAAAACCAGCCGGAAGTTCCTGCCACCAGTAAGACCAGTGCCAGAATGCTTATCTTTCTCATGTTATTTCCCCTGCGGTTTCTGACCGGCCGCGGTCTTGGCCGGCTGAGGCTGTTCTTCCAGAAAATAATAGGTAGTGGTAACAAACTTGGCTCCTATGGTCAAGGTCTCGGTCTGGTTGTTCAGAGCGCTTATGCTGAAATTATTTACGTTGAACAGCCTGGCAAAATTGCTGAGTTTATCGAAGAAAATTCCCAGGTTATGATAGGTGCCGGAGATTTCAATATTGATCGGCCACTCGGCATAAAACTCTTTCTTGATTTCACCCCGGGGCTGGAACTTCAGCACATTGAGCCGGGAGTCGTAGGCCAGCTGCTGGATACGCCTGAGGATTTCAGCGATTTCCTTCTGCTGGGGAATGATCTGCTCGAGGTCTTTAAGAGTCGCGTTCAGCACGACCAGTTCGGCTTCGATTTTGTCCAGTTCTTTTTTCTTTTCCTTCAATACCTGGACTTCTTTTTCCAGCTTCTCCCGCTGCTGTCTCAGGTCCTGAATTTCTTCATTGCGGGGTTTGAAATAGAAAAAGAAGGCCAGGGCGAAGATGACGACAGCCAGAATTAAATATCCGTACCAGGGCCAGTTTCTCATGGCTATCTCCTTCTTGTGGTCTGGGGAGTGGGTTTGGGTTTGGCCGCTTGAGGCTGCTCGACCTGCGGTTTGTTCACCGGGACAGTCATGTCGAACTCCAGATAGACGACACCCCCCTGGGTCTTCTGGGTAGAGACGATCAGGTTGACCTGACCGAATGTCTTGCTGCGCTGGAGGTTGGTTATGAAATCGGCAATCAGGTTGTTGGAAATGGCTTCTCCCTTGATCTTCATGGTCTGCCCGTCGAAGCTGGCATCTTTCAGCCAGACGTAATCAGGTATCCGGCGGTTGATTTCATCCATTATCCTGACCGCAATGTCCTGATTGGCTTTCAGCTGTCTGATCAGGTTGATTTTCATCTCCAGGTTAGCTTTCTGCAGCTTGACCTCTTCCAGCTTGGCCACCACGTACTGCAGCTGATTCTTTTCCTGCTGGGCCTGGGCAATAAGCTGTTTTTCTTTCTGGATCTGCCAGTGCTGATAAAAATAATAGCCGGCCAGACTGACGAGCAGCAGCAGAAAAACAATGGTGCCAAAGCTGGCTCTTTTCCTTTCCTTGGCGGCCTTAGGTAAACCCGGCTGGACAGGTTCCCTGGCTTCTTTTGCTTCCGGTTTTAATAAATTAATCCTGATCATGGCTCACTTCTCTGCCTTTCTCGTTGAAAGTCCAACGGCCACCCCGAAGACAGGGGCCATCTCATTAAAATAAATAGACTCGAACTTCTTTTCATCGAATTTAATCGACCTGAAAGGATTGAGCAGCTCGGTCTTGATTCTGAACTTGAGCTCGAAGGCGCTGACCATGTTTGGGATCAGGGCCAGACCGCCGCTCAGGAAGATCTGCTCGATGCGGCGCTCTCTTTTTTCTCCGGCTTCATAAAAGGAAAAGGTCTTTTCCATTTCATCCAGCAGGTCCCTGATGTTCATGGTCAGAACCGAGGCGAACTGGTCGGCGTTGATGTTCTTGCCGGGTATACCTTTGAGGGCGGCCTCGGCTTCTTCAAAGGAGACATTCAATTCCTTGCGGATGTTCTCGGTGAAGAAATATCCGCCCAGCGATAGATCTCTGAATAGCTGGGGCACACCGTGCTCGACAATCCCGACGTTGGTGATATTCGCCCCCATGTTGATCAGGGCCACGGTTTTCTCTTTGAAGATTTCCGGGTAGTTGATCTCGAAGGCGTTGACCAGAGAGAAGATGTCAACTTCGATGGCCACCAGGTTCTTCCGGGCTATGCTTACGGCGTTGCTGTAGTTGGCGATTTTATCCTTTTTGGCCGCTACCAGCAGAATATCCACCGTTCCTTCAGCGCTCCGCGGGGACTTAACCACGTGATAATCGACATTGGTTTCTTCGTAGTTGTATGGAATGTTGTGCTTTGCTTCCCAGGTAATGGACTCGGCCAGCTCCTGCGGTTCCATAGCCGGCAGGGAGATTTTTTTGATGATCACCGAGTTCCCGGATATGGAAATGGCCACATCCCGGGTGTTGATCTTGGCATTTTCGAACAGCAGCTTGATGGTTTCACTGACTGCGGTTGAATCAATTATGGTGCCTTCCACGATGGCATCATGGGGAAGTGGTTCATAACCGATTTTCTGGACTTCGTATTGGGTGGTCTCTCCCTTTTCCTTAATTTTAAGTTCGACTGCCTTGATTGAGTAGGACCCGATATCGAGTCCAACCACGCTCTTTCCCTTGGATAAACCCAGCATTTTTACCGCCTTATTTATTGAGATTCATGAATTTATTCCTAAGGGCCTCTTCCACCACCGGTGGAACCAGGTCCTTAATGCAGCCTCCGAGCTGAAAGACTTCCCTGACCAGGTTAGAACTGAGGAAAGAATACTTCAAACTGGGCATCATGAACAGAGTCTCGATTTCGTTCCACAGCTTTCGGTTCATCAGGGCCATCTGAAATTCGTATTCGAAATCGGAAATGGCTCTTAACCCCCTGATGACAGCATCAGCCTGGTTCTGGCGGGCAAACTCCACCAGCAGCCCGCCGAAGGTCTTGACCTCCACGGCACTGTCACCGGCGAAAGTCTTCCTGATCAATTCCACCCGCTCCTCCGCGGAAAACAGGGGCATCTTTTTGGGATTGTCGAGAACGCCCACAATAATTTTGTCGAATATCTTCTTCCCCCTTTGAATAATATCAACATGTCCGTTGGTAATGGGGTCAAATGAACCCGGATAGATGGCCTTCTTCCCAATAAGAGGTTCAGTTCCTTGCATGCTTGATTATCAATTATCAAAAAAGTTTCTCCGTGTCAAATATTTTTTCTCACAGTTAGTTTATGCCCGTTTCTATCCTATTCCAGAGCTTAAAACAGTCCGGAGACCGGTCAATCACCGCTGCTGGCTAATCCAGAGGTGATTTTTTTGTGCTTTTCTTGACCTTCAGGGGTGATATCATTTTCTGGCTCTTCCAGGCTGTCTGCGGTAAAATTTGTAATATGCAAAGGCAAAATCTGATACTGCCCGGACTGCTGTCCATGGTTTTCTGTCTGTCCTGGTTTATTCCGGCCGGCGGGCAGGAGAAAAAGGAGGACCTTTTCCAGAAAAAAAGGGAGCAGATGGTCCGGTACCAGATACAGGCCCGGGGTCTCAGGGATGAAAGTCTGCTCCAGGCACTGATTTCTGTTCCCCGTCACCTTTTCGTGCCGGAGCAATACCGGCGGGAAGCCTATGAAGATTACCCGCTACCCATTGGCGAGGGCCAGACGATTTCCCAGCCATATATCGTGGCTCTGATGACGGCCGCGGCCGGGATCAAACCCGGCGATAAAGTGCTGGAAATTGGTACCGGGTCCGGTTACCAGGCGGCCGTTCTGAATCAGCTGACTGACCGGGTCTTCTCCATAGAAATAAGAGAGACGCTGGCTGAACGGGCAGCCGGCGTCCTGAAATCATTACGCTATGACGGAGTGAAAGTTCGCTGTGCCGACGGATATTTCGGCTGGCCCGAAGAAGCCCCTTTTGACGCCATCCTCGTTACCTGTGCGGCCAATCATATTCCGCCCCCGCTTTTTCAACAGCTAAAAGAAGGGGGCAGGCTGGTTATTCCGGTTGGCAGCACTGTCTTTTTCCAGACTCTGACTCTGGTCAGGAAGACAGGCGGCAGGCCGGTCGTGCAACAGCTACTTGACGTCAGGTTTGTCCCGATGATAGGCGAGATAGAAAAAGAAAAACGCTAACAGGTAGCAGCCGGCTGAAGCCGCGAACACCGAGCGGTATCCCCAGAGCTGGGCCTGGACCAGAGCCCAGACTGAAGCCAGTAGGCTGAAGAAAGAATTGGCCGCAAAAGAAAATGGGATCATCAGAGAAGACCTGTGTCCGAAATAGTTAAGGCCGGCGGGGAATGGTATTCCCAGGCAGAATCCGAGCGGAAAAACCAGCAGAAGACTTAGCACAAAGCGCCAGGGTTGACTCAAGCTAAGGAAAAAATTCTGGCTCAACTGCAGGGCAGCGGTTTCCAGGAGTATGGCCAGAAAGCAGAGAAGGGGCCAGACAACCAGTCCGGCCTCTCCAATTTTCCGGCCCAGGCCGTTCAGACTCAGGCTACCGGCACCAGAGGCCCCGAGCAGGAAAATCAGGACCGCGCTCAGGGAGTAGGTCGGGTGTCCGATGAGCAGTATAAATTTTTGGAAAAGAGTAATCTCCACCAGCATGTAACCGGCGCCCAGACTGGCAAAGTAAGAAAAGGCCAGGGCTTTTCTGGGCACTTCTCCCAGCCGGGAGCGGGAGAACCTGAGAAGCGGGAACATTATGACCACCAGACCGATGGTCAGGGACTGAATCAGAAGGAAAGCCAGCAGGTATTTTCCTATGAAGAGGGGATAGACTTTCTGGTTGAAATATTTTCTGGTATCGGCCCAGCGTTTCCACTTGACGAAGTCGCGGAAAAAAGGTCGGTTGTCCGAAGGCGGCCTGAGGTCGAAAATATAGTTGCTGTAAAGAGCCGGTCTTTTTTCTCTGTCGAATAACAGATCGGCCAGTTCCTCCCAGGCCGTCAGGTTGGCTTGAATCGAAGGGCTGAGGTCCGTCCTGGCTCCAGCTCCGGGAACGTATAAGTCGAAAAGACGGCTGCCCGCAAATTTCTCCAGGCGGCTGATTTCCTCCCTGGAGAATTCCTGCTTTTTTATGAAAAAAGTTATGGTTTCCACGGTTCTCATAAAGAGGATATGTTTTTCAGGCCGCAGGCCGCGTCTTTCGAGCGCCTCAGCCCAGAGGGCCAGAAAGCGCAGTTCCTGCCGGGGCGGCGGAAGGAAATAGAAAAGCGCGGCCGCCAGGCCTCGTGGTGACAGGAGATCATAGACCAGGTCGACTGCCTGAGCGGTCAGCAGATAATCTTCGCCCGGCCCGAAGAACCCCGTGCTATAACTCGCCGGCAGGTCCGGAAGGGGATAAACGATCAGGTCGAATTCTCGGCCTCTCTTTTTTTCATCACTCAACCCGGCCCTGGCTTCAACCGTTCTGAGGTCCACAATGGGGCCCTGTCCACCGGTTGTGGTTAACTGACCCAGCCGGCTTCTGTGCACCTCCCGGAGCAGGTTATTTTCTTCAAAGACGGTAATTGAGGCAGGTTTGGCTTTCAAACTCAATAGCAATTCCAGGTCTCCCGCGGAATTGAGCAGGAGGAAATGCCCACCCGGATTAAGGTCGAAAGCCGGCCAGAGAGGCAGATAATCCAGAAAAGCCGGCAACCGGTTGGAGTCGGTCTTATTGTTCAGAGCGTAAACTCTTTCTGCCTCCAGGCAAATTCCGGTCTGCTCCGGAAGAGGACCGTTATAAATCAAACTGAGGCCCGGAGCGTAGCGGACAGCCGGAGATTCAAAAAGGTCAAGCCGGGATTTCTCATCCCAGCGGGTGGCGGTCAGGGCGGCTCCTTTTTGCTTCAGGAAAAAAGACAGCGATTTATAATCGGAAATCCGGAACGACAGTTCTCCTCCAGCCAGAGTTGCGGCGGATATAATAAGCACGGTTCCCAGGACCTGTCCTGCTTTTCTTTTCCGGTCAGGGTTCTCCCAGGGAATAAAGCACCAGGAGGCGGCCAGCGGAAGAAGAATAAGCAGCCAAATTGCTCCCCGGTCGCCGGCCAGCCTGAAACTCAGTGAGGACAGAACTACACCGGAGGCAGCTCCCGTCAGGTCGGCAAAGTAGACCCTGGGGATGAGCGCGGACAGTCTGGTCAGGGCCAGAGAGATGGTTAGCCCGCCCAGCAGGAAAGGAACACTCAGGATAAGGTAATGAAGAGGGATGATCCCCAGCCTGACCTGGTTCCAGAGAAGCTCCAGAGGATTGAAGGGTAGCCGATTCAACAGGAATAAACCCAGCAGAACGGCCAGGCTCAACCCAGAGGCCAGAGAGGCCAGCGCCCCGGCACCATCCAGGAATTTTTTTAGCCGCCGGGAAAAAAGAAAGAGCGATCCGGCGCCGAAGCCCAGGAAGGCGATACTCACCACCAGGAAAGCATAGTGGTAGCCCTGGGAGATCGAGAAGAATCTGGTCAGGATGAGTTCCAGAGCCAGAATCTCGGCCGAGACCAGAGAGACACCCGTCAGGACTCTTGATTGTTCCGGCATCGGTTTAATTCAAGGTTATGATATTCAGGACAGGCAGTCAATTAAAGC
>Ga0172365_10001408_pt1 | contig 17437 bp, 6 predicted proteins | sample LakKivSesite48cm_FD_114535 | JGI IMG/M metagenome (GOLD analysis project Ga0172365, IMG submission 114535) | Sediment microbial communities from Lake Kivu, Rwanda - Sediment site 48cm | ecosystem: Environmental > Aquatic > Freshwater > Lake > Sediment | place: Rwanda: Western Province, Lake Kivu... | reverse complement strand
GTGATCTGTTCGTCCTTGTGCCGCTTGCGTCCCTTCGGCACTGCCAGCCAGTACGACGGGCGAAGCGGCAGCTCGATGCTGTAGCGCTTTCCCGTTGCGAGGGAAAGCGGTGTGCCGGGGCGGTAGAGCTTGTCAGCTTTCGATCGCTTGCCCGGGCTCGCAACGGCCTTCGGGATCTTGTCGCCGGGGACGGTTTCCGCACCATGGCTGCCGTCGTCGAGCCTGGGGAAGGTCACGTTGCAGTTGCCCTTGGCGAGCCGAGAGACCCTGAGAACGCCCCCGCTTGGAACCCGGACTTCGAGCTTCTTGCCGGCGGGGGTTTGCATGCCGCAGATCACAGCGCCTGCCGGCGAACCGAAGATGTCCATCAACACAAACTCGATCCACTCCTTTCCTTCTCTTGCATCCTTCTCAACTTGCTTCGGCGCCGCCCCCGGGCCCGCCAGCATCTTCGACATCCACGGCGCGGGCGGGGTGTTGCCGGGCACGCGCGCCATGTGGTTGTGGGTCAGCAGATCCAGGTGGCGGACGGCGGGCTGGCCTTCGACCATGACGTCCATCGAGAAGGTCTGGAAGTAGGCCTTGCCTTGGGTGGTGTGGGTGATGATGCCGCCGCCGGTGCTGCGCGCGACCTCGTCGCCGGTCGAGCGGGCCACGAAGGACTGGGCGTGCGCCATGCGGTTGCCTTCGATGGTGACGGTGGCAGCGCAGCCGTCGAGGTCGGCGGCCTTGGCGGTGTTGGTCAAGGGAGTGGGCACCGGCCCCGACGGCGGGCCGGGCGGGCACAGGCACACGTCGGGAAACGCAATCGACTTGCCGATCGAGCCCGCGTGAACCGCGGCGCGCCCGTTGATGAATACCTTGTCTGCCATGGGTGTCCTCCCTTCTAAGCTCGTTTCGCCGGCCCGAGCACCACGGCCCCGCGTTCGGGACCGTCGCACGAGAGCACGGCCAGGCTCGGCCGGCCGTGCACGCCCTTGCTGTGCAGAAAGGCGAGCGTGGCGATGGCGAGAAATCCAGCGGCGGCGCCCGTCTCGCCGACGGAGAAGGCAGGAACCTCGGTCGCGGCCGTGGCCTTGTCCTTGGCTAGCCGCGAGGTGGCGAGCAGCAACTCCTCGAAGTAGCGCTCCTCCCCCGAGAAATCGTGCGCCACGCAGTCGAGGCCCGCGAACCCGAGCTTCGCCTGCCCGAGCGCCTTGGTCATCGCGTCTTGCAACCCGGCGCCGGTGATGGGACGGTCGCTGCCCCGGCAGGCCTCCTCGTTGCCGGCGGCGGCAGCCAGCCAGTGCGCCAAGGCGCGCGGGCTCGGCCGATTGCCGAGGAGCAGCATGACGCCCGCCTCGCCGGGAACGAAGCCGTCCTTGTTGGCCACGCTGCGAATGCGACGCTCGTCGAGCAGGGCGTCCACGCGCGCGTCGTCCACGAACGAGTCCACCCCGCCCACGAGGCAGTACGGCAGCGACGGATCCTTGAGCAGCGCCAAGGCGGCGCCGAGCGCTTCCAGTACCCCGGCGCGACCGCGCGCGACCACGCGGCTTCGCTCACGGTCGATGGGTACGATCGATTTCGCCATGACCTCGCCGAGAAGCTTGGCGGGAAACTCGGCGGTCTCTTCCCCGAAGGCCGTGGCCTCGGGACAGCACAGGATCAGCGGGAGCTGCACCGACGGCTCGATGGCCAGCGTGGCTTCGTCGACCACGGCCGCGGCCATGGCGGCGAGGCGCCCCGGCCCGGCGGGCTCGCCCAGGAAACGAACCTTCATGCCGCTCAACGGCTCGCCTTCCTCGTCGAGGGCGTTCAAGTCCTCGAAGAGCTGCACGTGGGTGTAGATCCCGACCATGGTGTCGGTCAGGTTGGTTCCCACCGGGGTGATCGCGCCGGCTGCCTCGATGGCGATCATTCATCCCTCCGGTAGCGCCGAGGCACGACGTACACCTTCCCGCTCTGGACCGCATGCACACACGCGCGCGTGGCGTGGCCGACCACGACCTGGCCCATGCCGAGGAGATTCGGCCGCGGCGAAAACGCGGCGCGCGCCACGAGCGAAAAGCGGCGCTCGGCCGGCTCGATGACGATGGTGTCGACCTCGGCGTGGGTTTCGAGCGAGTTTTCTTGCGCGCCGAAGAGCACCGGCACGTCGAGCTCGGGCAAGTTGAAGAAGTCGGTGCCCCGCGGGGTCATGTTGAAGAGGCGTACCTCCTCGCCCGGCTGGTAGTCGGGCAGTTGCTGATCCTCGGGGGCCACGTTCCAGTAGGCGGGGTTGAAGTCCTTGGGCAGAAGCGGACTGCGCGACGCTTGCCAGGCTTCGTCGAAAGTCCCGCATAGCGAGGCGCGTGGCTGCCAGTGGCTGGCGATGGCGCCGAAGCCGCAGGGCGCGGGCCGATCGCTCGAAGACTTGATGGGCGTGTCGATGGCCTCGAAGCTGGGGGCGCGTTTGCCTTGCAGCTCGGCGGGCCGCTTGGTGGCGCCGCTGCCCGCGGGATTGCGCTGCTCGGTGCCGCGCGGATCGCGCGCGTCCGCGCCGCCGAAGGAAAGCTCCCAGGCGATGGGCAGGCCCGCCACGGGCTGTGCCTTCGACGGAATCATGTCGTGCACCACGCCGGGCAGCCAGAAGCGGGTGCCATGCGCACGCAGGGCCTTGCGCAGGCGCGCTCCCACCCGCATGGCCACGTCCACCTCGGCGACGGGCGAGGGGAACGCGAGCGAGCCTTGCAGCACGACGTCGACCCGCGGCTTGGGCGGCAGCAGATCCGTGGCGCGCACAAGGCCCGCGGTGTCCGGCTCGCCCGCGAACTCGTCTTCCTCTTGGATGGGGACAGGGGTTACGGGCTCGGTGCTTCCGTCTTCTTTCCAGGTGAAGCTGGCTTTCACGATCGCCACATAGAGGGGCACGCCCTCGGCGTCCTTGCCCATAAGCTCGCCCACCGCGAACGGGGTCAGGTTGATTGCAGAGCCCATCGCAGACGCAAGCTAGTTGATACGAACCCCGCCCCCGCGGATGCGTTGCAGGTTGCTCGCGCGAGAATGGATGTTGCGACCGCGAATGCGTATCTCGCCCGCGGCGTTCACGGTGATCGTGGAGCGGCCGGTGCGGATCTGGATCGACTCGCTGGCGGCAAGCTCGATGGTCTTGGCGTCGAGCTTGACGTGTTCGTCGAGGGCCTCGTGCTCGGGCAGCGGAAACACGCACCACAACACCTCGGCGTCCATCGCCTCCGAGTAGATCGCGAGGGCCGGCACCGGCGCCACCGCCACCGCGGACGCGAGCCAGCGGCGCTTGATGTGGCCGGGAATCGCCACCTCGAACGCGCGCCCGCTTTCGTCGCGGAACTCGGCGGCCCTGCCCGGGCCGACCCTGAAGACATTCCCCTTGACGTCTCGCCCGCGAGAGGGTTCGAGTTCGACGACCGGCCTAAGCTTGTGCACTGCGCGCATGGTATTCCTCCCCAGCCCGCTTTATAGCCCAACCCCGAAGACACGGCGTGGCTTTTGCGGGTGTGTCCCACATGACCGGTTGAACGTCGATTTCGCATACCCCGAGGCCGGGGTCTCACCACCTGGGTGCGTGCGAAATCGACGTGGCGATCGCGCAGCGAGCGCGCCGAAAGGGGAGGGGGCCCGACGAGCTTCGCGCGTCGGGGAGGGGAAGCTCGATTCCCCTCGTTTCGCACGAAGTGCGAAACCCATGTTGAACGAGGCGGCCTTCTCTCGGCGGCTCCGGTCGGCCCTGGGAACGCGGGCATCCTGCCCGCATCACTTCCTTCGCCAGGGCAGAGCATCGGCGGGCCAGAGGCCCGCGTTGCCAGGCCGGTCCGTCATAGTGGACCACGCCCGTCGCTGACCGGTCATGTGGGACGCACCCGGTTCTTCCGGTCGGCGCCTTCCGCAGCGCGCCCGAGAGGGCGGAGGGCTCTTTTTCGACGTGTCTACTTCACGTTGGCGCAGAAGTGCTTGACTTGCAGACCGTCTCCATTTGCCCAGACCTCGAAGCCGGCAAAGATGATGCTGAGGTACTGGCTGTTCGTGACGCCCCAGCCACGGTTGATGGCATCCTTGAGGAAGGGGACGAGATCGAAGGAGAACGAGCTCAACTTGGTGGAACTGACGTACGAGACGCAGGGGCGCGGGTAGTCGCCGGGGTCGTACCACACGCTCCAGGCTCCCGTCACTCCAGGGACCTCGTATCCATCAACCTTGATTGTGCCGCGGGGCATGCGGTCAGAGGGCTTGAACAGCCAGACCATGAGGAAGACCCCGCCGGGGCCCGGATCGTTGCCTGTGACCACGCCGCTCCCTTGGGTAAGCCAGACGTCGTAGGCGGCGTTGTACTGCGAGCTGCCTTTCTGGTCGGCATTGGTCGAGAGGATGGTCCACACGTTGGTGAGCTGCGAAACCTGCTTGGGGAGGTTGCTGCCGGTCGTACCTCTGCCCTGGTAGCTGCCGATATAGAGCGACGGGAAGCCCATCGGCATGCTGTCCGGGGAGGCCGCGCCAGCCGCATGATTGATGGTGAATCCGAGACCGTTGATGTTCTGGGTCGGGTTGTTCATGCCCCGGCCCCACCAGTTGGCCTGGAAGTAGTACCTCTTGTTCGGGTCCTTCGTCGGGATGGCGGTGGCGCCATACTGCCCGGTGACTGCGGTCTCCAGGTCCGAGCTGTCCGTGCAGTCCACGGCGGGTGGCGACGCGGTCGACCCGCCCGTGCCCTTCTTGCCGCCCGTGCCGGTGGCTCCACCCTTGCCGGTGACTCCGCCGCTTTGCGTGGTGCCGCCCGAGGCATCCTCTGCGCCCGTGCCGTCGCTTCGAGTGGTGGGATCTTTGGCCAGGCATGCCGATGCCAGGAAGAGAAAGCCGAGGGCAAGTGGTGTTCTGCGCATGAGACCTCCAGGGTATGACGATCGCGAGGGAGACAGAGACATAGAAAAAGGACGCCGGAAAAGCAAGCGGCGGAAGGCCGCCCGAGCCTGTGCCGGACGTATGGATGGCAAGCCGGTGGTTAGGGCATGCTTGAGCATGGGATCATGCAAGAGAAACAACGCGAAATTGGCTGCGCCCCTCCGTCCGACTCGCCCAACGCCAAAGCTAACCCCATTTTTCGTGGTGGGCCAGGAGTAGTTCTTGAGGGTCCGAAAGGACTGTGCGGCCTGCCACGCCGTTGATCGCGACGATCCATCGCATTTCGCTTGGCCACGTCAAGCCGCCGCCCGCTTCTGGGCGCGTGTTCCATCATGCTTGCCAACCTTCTCGGGGTGGTGCTGTTGGGCGATGTCGTGTCGCCGCGTGCCCGTGGGGGTGTCGGCTTGGCCGTGCCGGCTTTCCCGGCCATGCGCGTTATCGGGCAGCCGACTTTCGCCGAGAGCCTTTCCCTGGTAGCTCTAGGATGCGATGCCCACCCAGCGATTGATCGTGTTTCGCCCCGCCTTGCTCGCCGGTCTTCTGGTCGGAAGCGTGGACGGCGTGCGCGCGGCCGCGCTCGGACAGGGATCCGCAAGCTGGTTTCTTCTCTGTTTCGTGCTCACGGTCGGCTTCGACGTGCTGGCCGCCGCTGCCGGCGGAGCTTTTCTGGCCCTGCTCTTCGCGCTTGCGCGCTGGGGGCGAGCGCGGCCGAGGGCGACTCTGGCGGCGGCCCTGGGTTGGCTGGTGGTTGGCGCCGGGGCTGGCTCTGTGGCCGTCGCGGCGGTGGTGGGCACGAGTCTGCGCAACAACCGCTTCTTGGCCGCGGGTGTGGTGGCCCTCGCGTCGCTTCTGGCGGTTTTCGCCGCGTGTTTTCTCGGGCCGGCCGCCGGTCGGCTTTGGGGCTTGGTGCCGGGCTTGCGCCCGAAATCGGACGGAAGCCGTGCGCAATCTGCGCCCACCGCGGTGGGGGTCTTGCTGCTCGCGCCGCTTGTCGCCTTGCTGGTCGAAACCGCCGTGTTCCTCTTGGTCTGGCGCACGCGCGCGCCGTTGCGCCGGTCCCTCATGGTCGAGCGCGCCACGTGGGTGGCGGGACTCACCTTGCTGCTTCCCCCCACGCTGGCGTGGGCGAGCCAGCGCTGGGCCCGCGTGCGTACCTGGCAAGCCGCGGCGGCGGCGGGGATTCTCCTCGGTTCTCCGCTCGTGTACCTCGTGCGGGCGCGATGGGTGAAGGACTTCCAGTTTCTGCCCTGGACGGAGGTGGCGGTGATTGCCGCCCTCGTGGTGGCCACGACCGGGTTCGCACTGCTGCTGCGCCGGCGGGTTTTCCTGCGGCGAATCGCCGTCGTGATCGGCATTCCCGTCTCGGCTTTGGTCGCGGTCCTGGCCGCGTCGGAGCACGAGCCGGCGCGCAAGGCCGCTTCCACGAACGCGGGCTTTGTGGGCGAGCTTCTGGCCCTGGGCCAGCGCTTGACCGACTTCGACGGCGACGGCTATGCGCGCTTCTTCGGCGGCGGCGACTGCGACGACGGAGACCGCGAGCGAAACCCCTCGGCGCGTGACTGGCCCGACGACGGCATCGATCAAGACTGCGACGGCAAGGATGCATCCGCGGCCGCCCTGCGCTCGCCGCCGTTCCAGCCCGTCCCCGAATCCGTGCCGCGCGACTTGAAGATCCTGTTCGTGACCATGGATACCTTGCGCGCCGACCACGTGGGCGCCTACGGCTATGCGCGTCCGACGACGCCCAATCTGGATCGCCTGGCAAGCGAAGGTGCGCTTTTCCTCAACGGCTGGGCCCACGCGCCCTCCACGCGCTACTCCATGCCGGCCATCGCCACCGGGCGCTGGCCCTCCGCCATCGACTGGGACGAGTCGATCTGGTGGCCGCGCATCGCCCCCGGCCAGCGCATGATTGCCGAATCGATGAAGGCCATGGGCTACACCACGGCCGCCTTCTACGCCTACCTCTATTTCAACCGCGCCGACCAACGAGGTTTCGAGCGCGCGGTCGACTACTACGACAACGGTTGCGCGGCCCTGCACGTGAACGTCAACGGCCCCGCCGAATCCGTGGGTTCGTCCGCGCGTCAGATGGCGGACAAAGGCATCGCGTTTCTGCGTGAGCACGGGCAAGAGAAGTTCTTCCTGTGGATGCACTTCTACGACCCTCACCTCAACTACGAGCGACACCCCGAGGCGCCCGAGTTCGGCAACGCACAGAAAGACCTCTACGACGGCGAGATCTGGTTTTCCGACCAGCAGTTCGGCCGCGTGCTCGACGAGCTGCGCGCCCTCGGCCTGTGGGACAAGACCGCCATCATCGTGGTCGGGGATCACGGAGAATCCCTCGGCGAGCACGGCATCGTGGCGCATGGCTATCATCTCTATTCGCCGCACACCAAGGTGCCCTTCATCTTGCGCGTGCCGGGGCTCGGGGCGCAGCGCCTGACCGTGCCGGTCGGCCACGTGGACTTGGCGCCGACCATGGTCAACCTGGCGCGCGGGCCGCACGAGCCGTCCTTTCTGGGGCGCTCGTTCGTGGATTACCTGGCAGGCGCGCCCGCCGCGCCCGCGCCCGGTCCCGTGTTTCAAGAGGTGAGCTACGAGGGCAACGTCAAGCGGCGCGCCCTGGTCACGGCCACGCACCACTTGATCTGGAACTGGACGCCGGACAACACCACCGAGTGCTATGACCTCGCGAACGATCCCGGCGAGATGAAGGACCTGTGGGGCCGGCCGGACGGCGAGCCGGCCTGCCCGCAACTCAAGGAGGAGCTGCGCCAGCGGGTGGCGCTCCTGTCGCTGCCTGCCGGGTATGCCGACAAGATCGCCTTCGGCCTGGCCACGGCTGCGCCGCCTCTGCGAGCCCTCGACGTGCGCATCGGGCCGAGCCTGCGTGTCCTGGGCTACGATCTTTCGCCTGATTCGGTCCGTCGCGGGGAGAGCGCCGAATTGGTCACGCACTTCGAATTGCAGGGCCGCCTGGAGCCGGGCTGGAAGCTCTTCTTCCACCTGGAGGGGCCGGGCGGATTCCGCAATCTCGACCACGTGCCGGTCGAGGGCGCCTACCCGCTTGGGCGATGGCGCCCCGGCCAGCGCGTGCGCGACCGGTTGCGCATCACATTCGCGACGGGCATGCCGCCCGGATCCTATTCCGTCTACGTCGGTCTCTTCAAAGGCTCGGAACGCGCTCCCGTCACGCCCGCCGGCGCCAGCGACGGCATGAACCGCGTGCGTCTGGCCACCATCGTGGTGCGGTAGGTTCTCCTACGGCACTCCGAAGAGTCACCAGCAGGCCAGAGGTCCGCGTTCCCAGGCAGGCCTGTCATGGCCGACCACGCTAAGGACCCGCTCGAAGATACCTGTGCGAATTTGGACGGCCGATCCATCCCGGCTGGCTTCGTTGCTCGTCGTCGCAATACGTCGAGTACTCCTCCTCCTCGCGCCTCGCCAGCCGGGCGCCTCGACCGCCCAAATTCACACATCTATCTTCTCGCGGGTCCTAATCGCTGACCTGTCATGTGGGACACACCCAAGACTGCGGTAGCTCGGCCAGTGCGGCCTGATGTGAGCCAGAGAAGTCACCCGCGAGCTCCCCATGGCCATCCTTCTTGCTGCACGCCGCTTGCGGCGCAAGAAAGGAGCCCTTGTTTTCGGGGGCTTCGTCGTGCGAGGAGGGGGACTCGAACCCCCATGGCTCTTAACCGCTAGCACCTCAAGCTAGTGCGTCTACCAGTTCCGCCATCCTCGCGGGGTGAAGCGGGCTTATAGTCGGCCGCAGGCGGCAAGTCAACGCCACGGCGCATGCCGCTGTGCCTACAGTCTCGCGGCGGTGCCGAGGAGTTCGCGCAGACGGAAGTGCTCGTCGCTTACGGCGTAACGCAGAAGCTCGCGCAGAAGCCCAGGTTTGTGCGCCTGCTGGCGCAGATGCTCGGGTTCAGGCGTCTCGCTGCGCTCGACCGTGCTCTCGCGCCAGGCCACCGCCGCCGCGGTACGCAGGCGGCCGCACAGAACCAGGCCGGCGCGATTGCCGGTTTCGAGCACCGCCGCACGCCAACGCCCGAGGTCGACTTCGATGTCGGCGTGCTCCAGGAAGATCTCGGCGATGCGCCTGGCCAGCTTGAAGGGCAGGGCCTTCTTCAATCTCGCGGCCTCCTCGGCGGCGCTGTCTTCCGATCCCGCACGCCAGCGGTTGTACTTGGGGTGGAACGCCTTCAGGGCCGCGGAGAGCAAGTCGTCGAGCGCAACCTCGTCAATGGTTGCGGCGAGGACGTACTCGGGACGCAGAAGCTCGAGGGCGCGGCCGATGTGAAAACGCAGCTCGGCGACCGGAGCGTCGGTCGCGAATTGCCTGTCCATGACGATGGCGGTGGGCGCCGCCGACACCAGGCGTGCGCCCGCGAAGCCGGCATCGGGCTTCAAGTACAGGCCGGCGCGCTGGTTGCCGAGCGCCTTGCCCGCCTGGAGAAAGACCTTGGCCGCATCCAGATCCGAGAGTGCGGAGACCTTGTCCTTGCCGGCCACGCCCAGGCTCTCCAGGGTGACCTTGCTCAAGGCGGGCACGCCTTCCCACAAGGCCGCGAGCACGTCGGCGAGGGGACGGGTGGCGGGGTGAGCGAGGGCGGTGCTGCGTTCGGCTTCGCTGATGGTTCCCGCGTACGGCTCGTCCGTCGGCTGTTCGGGTGCGGCGTGCTGTTCGAGGATCGTGCGATCGTCAGGATTGGCCATCCCCAGAAGGTCGAGCAGCTCGAGATGGCAGAACGCCCGGTCGCCTTGTCCTTGCGCCAGATGGTCCGCTGCCAGGGCACGCAGGCAGTTCTCGTCGGTCGGTTCGAGCCGCACCAGGGCGCGGGCATTCTTCAGCGCGAGGTCGGCGTAGCTGGTGTCATTGGCGTAGAGCTCGGCCAGCAGCACGTGCGCAGACAGGCGGTCAGGATCCACGGCTGCGGACTTCTGCAGGGCGGTGATGGCCGCGGTCGGCTGCCGGGCCGCGATGGCGCGCGCCAGTTTCTCCCACAGCTCGGCCCGATTCTGCCGCGCCTCCGCGTCGGCCGGTTCGGGCAGCCCCGGCAGAAGCTGCTCGAGCGTATCGGCGCACTCGCCGGCGTGTCCGGCGCGCTCGTAGGCCTGGCATAGCTGGCGCAGGGCCGCCTCGTCGGTGGGGGCGTCTTCCAGCACCTTCTCCAAGGTCTCGGCCGCGTTCATGAATTGCCCGGTCTCCATCTGCAGGCCGGCCAGCTCACGCCGGCGTTCCGCGCGTTCGCCCGGATCCGTGACCGCGTCGGCGATCCGACGCGCGGTCACGATGGCGTCGGTGACCGCGCCATCCGCGTGCTGCAGGTCGAGCAGCTTCTGCAGAAGCGCGACGTGGGTAGGGTTGACGTTGTCGAGCATCGCGGCGGCCTCGGCGTAGGCGGCGCGTGCCGCCTCCTTGTTGCCCAGGGCGAGCTGCAGATCTCCGATCTGCTCGAAGATCTGTACCCGCTCGCTGCTGTCGGCCGACGACTCGGCCACGCGGCGCAGAGAACGCGCGGCCTCCAATTTGTCGCCGCGTTCGATGGCCAGATCCGCCAGGGCGCGTAGGGTCTGGGGGTGGCTGGGCGAGAAGTGCAGGGCGGACTCGTGCAGCGCGGCCGCGCGCTCAGGCCGCCGCAGGCGCAGCTCGGCCAGGGCGGCGTGGGTGAGGGCAAGGGCCACCTCTTCCGGGTATTGCCCCGCCATCTCGTGGCTGGCAATGGCCTCGAAGTGGGTGGTGGCCTCGCGCCAGCGGCGCGCCTGGAAGCGGTTCTCGCCCAAGGCGATGCGTAGCATGAGCTGGCCGGGCATGGCTCGGTCGGCCTCGACGAGTTGGCGGTAGCCTTCCTCCAGGCGGCCGAGCTTCTCGTACACCTCGCCCAGGCGGTGGTAAAGGCGCGCCGTCTGTTCGGGCTGCCCGCGCAGGCGGCGCAAGGCCTCGTTCAGGCGCCGCTCGGCCTTGCCCCATTGCTGCTCGCGGTAGTAGATGTCGGCCATGGTGATGACCGCGGGCAGATGCCCGGGGTCGAGGTCGAGGGCCTGATCCAGGCGCGCCTCGGCCTCGTTGAGGTATTCCGGGTTTTCGCACAGGACGCGAGCCAGGTTGGTGAGCACGACGGCCTTGGCCGCCGCGGCTTCCGTGACCTCGAGCTGGCGTTCGTAGAGCTCGCGGGCCTCCTCGAGGCGGCCCTCGCCGGCCTCGAGCGAGGCGAGCGCACCCAAGGCCTCGGGATTGTCGGGATGGTCGGACACCGCCCGTTCGCAGCACACCCGCGCCTGCAGGCTGTCGGAGAGCTGATCCCGGAACACGGCCGCAGCCTCGAGCAGAACCCCGACCTGCTCGGGCTTGCCCTTCAAGGCATCGGCCTGATGGAGCAGGGCGGCCGCGTAGGCCTTGAAGTCGTTGCGCTTGAGGTGGAAGCGCGCCAGGGCCGAGAACACGGCCGGCTCCTCGGGCGCGATGGCCAGCGCCGACTCGAGGGCCTGCAGAGCACCCTCGGCGTCGTCAAGTTCGTCGGTCTTGAGCTGCGCTTTTTCGAGGTAGAGCGCGGCGATGAGCTTGGGGTCGCCGTCCGCGGTGCGCAGGGCCACGATGCGCTGCTCGAGGATGCGCATGGCCTCGTGGGCAAGTCCCGCGTTGCGCAGGTTGCGCAGGAGCGCCGCCGCCGTGTCGGGATCGGAAAGGGCGTCGGGCCCGAGCTCGCGCAGACAAGCCGCGGCGGCGTCGGGATTGCCGAGTTTCTCTTCCAGCACACGCGCGCGGCGCCAGATGAGATCGGTGCGCTCTTGCCCTTGCGCCAGACGAATGCGACGTTCGAGCACGTCGGCCACCGCCTCGAAGTGCCCGGCCGCCGTGTGCAGGCGGTCGAGCGCGGCCAAGGCCGCCACATCGCCGGGCGCCTTGGCCAAGATGGCCTCGTAGACCTCGATCGCCTTGGCGGGCAGGGCCAGCTCGTGTTCGTAGAGCTCGGCCAGATGCCCGCGCGCCTCGCGCGCGCCTTCCCCGTCACCGGACAGCTCCAGCTCGCGTTGCAGAGCCGCCGCCGCCTTCTGCGCCATGCCGACCTTGCCCAGAAGCCGCGCCAGGGCCGCATAACCTGCCCGCGCCTCGGCCACCATCTCCTCGGTACGTTCCAGGCCTTCTTCCTCGGAATTCTCTTCCTCGACGCTGGCCACGTACTTCTCCAGGGTATCGACCGCCTCGTAGGGGCGCTCCAGGCGCTGCTCGTAGAGCTCGGCCAACTCGAAGGCCTTCTTGCGCATCTCCGAGCCTTCGAGGCGCGCCTCGCCGGCCAGGGTTCGCCGTTCGAGCACGTAGGCCAGCTCGGCCCAACGCGAGGTGGTGCGATAGATGTGCTCCAGGTGGTCGAGGGCATCCACGTTGTTGGCTTCGAGCACCAAGACCGCGCGGTAGCACTCCTCGGCCAGCTCGCGCTGCTCGAGTCGCTCGCGGATGTGCGCCGCCCGCAGATTGAAGCGCACCATCTCGGAGCGCGAGCCGCGTTCGGCCACGCGCAGGTAGATGGCGCAGACCGCGTCCCAGCGGTTCTCGACTTCGGCCACCCGCTCCATCTCCGCCCACACCGACTCGTCGCCGGTGTTGAGCCGGAAGGCACCCTCGAGGGCGGCCAGGGCGCGCTCCACGTCCTTCGCGCCGCGCAGCCAGATGTCCGCCACCTTCATGAGGTATTGGTGCCGCATGATCACATCGGCGGGCAGAAGCTCATAGACCTGCACCCACTCGTGCCAAGGGCTCTCGAAGTGCACGGGGGTGGCCGGGAGCGCCTCCATGGTGACCGAGACGGGTGGGGGTGTCGCCTCGATGATGTCGATTTCGTTGATGTCGAGCTCGCCCGTGATCTGTTCGGGCTCGAGCTCGAGCAGGGGCTCGACCTCGGAAAGCAGCTCCACGTCCTGCGCGGGAATCTCGCCGCTCAGAAGCGGCTCGGCCGCCTCAGGCTTGGCCTCCTGGGGTGCGGGCTTGACCGGTTCGGGCGCCGGCTTCTCCGCCGGGGCGAGAACGGTGGGCGGCGGCGTGGCGTAGCGGCCGATCTTCGTGGCCAACCGCCACAGGCAGTCGATGATGCCCTGGTCCTCGGGGGCCAGGCGGAAGGCCCCGAGGTAGGCGCGGAAGGCGCGCACGTCGTCCTTGATCTTGGTCTCGACCAGCTCGGCCGCACGCCGCGAGATCTCGACCTTGTCCTCGGTCTTCTCCGCGCGCGAGAAGAGCTGGCTTTCGACGCTCAGGGCGTCCTCCCAGCGTCCCGTGATTTCCGCCAGGCGGAGAATCTCCTCGTGCGAGGACTCGCGGTCGGGATCGAGGGCGAAGGCGCGCAGGTATTCGTCGAAGGCTCCGGAGGCGTCCTTCATGTCCTGCTCGCGCACGGAGGCGCGCAGGCGGAGAAGGGCGATGCGCTCTTCCGCGCCGGGGCGCCCGTGCGCCACCTGGGCATAGACGTCGAGCAACCCCTGCCAATCGGGGACGGAGCGCCCCAGCCGCTCCAGCTCGGGCAGCAAGGTACTTGCGGCCGGCTCGTGCGCCAGCGCGTCGCGCAGCACCGCGAAGGCCCGCGCGGGCAACTGCAGGCGCTCCTCGCACAGCTCCGCCACCTTGCGCGCCAGGGTGACCCGTTCGTGAGGCTCGGTCGAGCGGGCACTTTCGCTTTCGTAGACGTCGATGAGCTCTTCCCAAAGCGAATACACCTCGGCCGTGTTTTCCAGGCGGCCCAAGGTCGTGTCGTCGGGCTGCTCCTGGTACGCGCGCCGGTACGACGCGAAAGCCCGCTGCGGCTCCTTGAGCATGGTTTCCGCGGCCAGGGCCATCTCGAACAGAAGCCGTCGCCGTTCCCCGGGATCATGGGTCAGGGCGAGAAGCTTCTCGTCGGTGGCGATGAGACGCTCGCCGTCACCGCTCTCGGAGTAGATGGCGGCGAGCGCGGTCAGGGCCTCGTGTTGCTCGGGATCGATCTCGAGCACGCGCTCGAAGGCGCGCGCGGCCTTGCGGGCGTCGGGCAAACGATCGCGGCAAAGCTGCCCGATCTCGAGGCCGCGCATGATGCGCTCACGGGCGTCGGTGACGATCCCCAGATGACGCTCGGCCACCGCGACCACGCGCTGCCAGTCCTGCATGCCCTCGGCCACCCGGCGCAGGGCTACGTGGGCCTCGACATTCGTGGGATCGAGCTCGCTGATGATCTGCTCCAGGGCGGCCGCCGCGGTCTGGGCATCGCCGAGCTTCTCCTCGAAGATGCGCGCCCGCTCCAGGGCCAAGGTCGCTGCTTCCGCCGGCGAGGTGGCGATACCCACCCGCCGCCACAGCAGATCCGCCAGGGTGGTGTCGTCGCCCATGTCGGCGGCGATGTTCGACAGGGCCACGAGCCCCTCGCGATCCGTGGGCTGCAGCTTGAGCAGGGACTCCCAGGCAGCCTCGGCCCGACTCGTCTGCTTCAGCTCAAGCTCGGCCAAGCGGGCCAAGCGGCGCAGGGCTTCAACCTGGGCCGCCGGGTCGCCGACCTTGGCCTTGACCTTGAGATCGAGAATACGCGCCAGATCCTCGGGGCGCCTCACCTTCTCGTAGGCCAAGAGGAGGGCGTCGATGGCCTGCTCGTCGCCAGGAACGTGCTTGACCACCTTCTCCCAGTAGGGGATGGCCCGGACGTAGTCGCGCAGGTGCTCCTGCAGAAGCCCGGCGATGCGCTTGATGAGTTGCAGTTTCTCGTTGGCCGAACCCGCGTAGCGCAGGTGGTACTCCAGCATCTTCACCAAACGAGGCTTGTCGCCCGACTTCTCCAGGATGGCTTCCAGGCGCAGAAGCGCATCGTTGTCGCCCGGGAGGAGCTTCAAGATCTGGGTCGCGGCCAGCGAGGCGGCGGGCAGATCCGCGAGCTTCTCCATGGTGATGACGAGCACGCGGCGGAGCAGGCTCACCTTCTCGGCGTCGGTGGGTGCGACGTCGAGCTGGCTGCGCAAGAGCGCCGCCAGCTCGGCCCAGCGTTCGCCCTTCTCGTAGGCCTCGACCGCATGGCGCAAAGCCACCGCTTCGTGCGGGTCGATGGCCAGGATCTGCAGATAGACCCTGGTGGCGTTGTCCGGATTCTCGAGCTTCTCGGTGTGCAGGCGGGCCAGGCGGTGCAGGACCTCGATCTTCTTCTCGGGCTCGGCCGCGTGGTTGGCTTCGTCCACCAGCAAGGGAACCATCTGATCCCAGCGCTTGGTCTTTTGCAGAATCCGCTTCTGCGCCTCGCGCGCCCGCTCGTAGCCGGGTGCAAGCTCGTTGATGCGCCGCCACACCGTGAGCGTGCGTTGCATGTCGCCGAGCTTGGTCTCGGCCAGGGCCGCGACCTCCTCCAGGCGGGGGATCAGCTCCTCGGCCTTCTTGCCCTGTCGGTGGTCGTGGTCGGCGGCGAATTCGAGCAGATCCGCCAGCTCGCGAAACGAGCCGCGGCTGCGGAAGTGCTCGGCGTACGCCTGCAGGGCCTGGGCGTCGCTGGGGTTGTCCTGCAGGATGGCGTGCAGGTAGACCGCGGCCTGCTCGCGGTCGCCCAACCGGTCGTGGTAGAGGGTGGCGAGCTTGCGCAGAAGCTCCAGGCGTGCCGCCGGATCGGTCGTGCGCTGCAGTTGCTTCTCGTCGAGCTCGGCGAGCTTGCCGTAGTCGTGGCGCTCTTCGTAGAGCTTGGTGAGGCGGCGTGCGGCGGGGCCGCCAGGCGGTTCCAGGGTGGCGATCTTCTCGTAGGTCCGGATGGCTTCCTCGATGTCGCCCAGCGAGGTCTCGGCCAAGTGGGCGCGCTTGGTAAGGAGATCGATCTCCTCGCGGCCGCCGCGCACGGCAGCCGTGCGCTCGCGCAGGAAGCGATCGAGGTCGGCGAAGCGATTCAACTCCGTGAGCACCCGTTCAAGGAGCGATTGCGCCTCGGTGTGGTTGGGGACCGCGGCCAGCGCCTTGCGCAAGGCGGCCACGGCGTTGTCGACGTCACCCGCCTCGTGACGGCGGCGGGCGATCTGGTTGTAAAGACCCGCTGCGCGCTCGGGTCCGTCGGCACCGGTCCAGTTGGGGTTGGCATAGACCGAGGCCAGTGCATCCAAGGCCTTGTCGTCGCGCGGATAGAGGCGCACCACCTCGTTCAGCTTCTGCGCCGCCTGCGGCAGATCGCCGATCTTCTCGGCCAGCACGCGCCCGAGGCGGAACATGAGCGCCACGCGACGCTTGGGCTCGGTGGCTCCCGCCAGCTCGAGCTCCAGGAGGCGGCACACCGCCGGGTAGTCGCCGAGCGCGGCGTAGATCTTGCGGGCCGCCTCGACCGTCTTCAATTGCTCAGGCTTCACCTCGGCGCGCAAGCCGGGGGTGGCGAGGGCCTGCTCGGCGCGCGCGATCGGCTGTCCCAGGGCGCGTTCGACCTCGGCGCGCAGCTCGGCGATGTGGGCCGCGTCCTTGGCGTGGGCGAGGGCCGAGGCTTCCACCTCGAGCATGTTGAGGTACTCCGCGCTGCGGCCCTGCTCGCGATAAAGATCCTTGAGGCGCTTGACCGCCTTGCGATGGGTCGCATCGTGGCTGACCGCGTGGGCCAGGTCGGCCTCGGCACCGCCGGTATCGGAAAGGTGATCGACGCGCACTTCCGCCGCCAGGTAGAAGAGCTCCGCCGCCTTGGCCTGGTCCTTGATGGCCTGGGCGCGGGTTTCATAGAGCGTAACGAGCTTGTCGAAGCGGCCCGCCTCGCGGTAGGCCCTGCGCAGAAATAGAAAAGCCTCGTTGTGGGCGGGCTCGCGTTGTAAGGCCTCTTCGTACTCGCGCTCGGTGGGCATCAAACCCTCCAGGGATGAAGCGGTCGTTTCCGGACAGGAGACAGGGACGTCAACTTAGCATCGGGGTGTCAGAAAACCAAGACCCTAAGCGGTGCGAGAAGGGGGGCGAGGGGCTGGATCGGCGCCGCGCAAGCTGGTCGCTGGCCCACGAAATGGCAGATTCATGTCAAGAGATCGTCAAGGCCGCATCGTACGACGTGGCGAGCACCGTGGGTAGACGTCTTGTCCCGGCCCGCGGCCGAAGAACACGGAGAAGGGCATTGCAACGGGCTTTCCGTCGAGCGGCAGCACTTGCGTGCCCGAACAGAGCAGGACGCCCAAGGGGAAGGCGCGGCCCAGGGCGGCTCCACAGTCGCGCAACCCCGCGAGAGCCGCCGGGGTCGCCCCGCGGCTCCATTTGACCTCGATACCCGCGACTTCGCCGCCGCGTGCGAGCAGGAAGTCGACTTCGCGTCCGTGCTCTGGACAAGATTGTTCACGGTGCGGTCAATTCTGCAATGACGCAGTTGCGCCATGCGTGTCGGCGGCGGCCCCGGATGGTGGCCGTCGACCGGCGTGCGTAGACTAGAGCACCGAACGGGTTGACGGACCGAGTGAAATCAATCAGTTGCGAGCGGCCCAAGGCGCGACGAGGAGGAATACTCGACGTATTCTGACGAGGAGCAACGCAGGGACGCGACGCAAATGATTGATTTCACGACGGGAGTCAACCCGTTCGGTGCTCTAG
>Ga0172365_10001407_pt1 | contig 17477 bp, 20 predicted proteins | sample LakKivSesite48cm_FD_114535 | JGI IMG/M metagenome (GOLD analysis project Ga0172365, IMG submission 114535) | Sediment microbial communities from Lake Kivu, Rwanda - Sediment site 48cm | ecosystem: Environmental > Aquatic > Freshwater > Lake > Sediment | place: Rwanda: Western Province, Lake... | reverse complement strand
TTTCGGGCAGTATTCTGAAGCAATTGAGATTTCCTCATGGCATTGAACACATTTCTTCAAAAAGTTTCTAGGTGTTTCTCCTATTAGTCCGTAATCCAAGATTGCGATTCCGCATCTTTTACAGCGTAGAGCAGGAGCATTATCCAGAGCGAAATCACTGACAATTCCACGCAGCATCCTGTCTGCGAATACCTTCCCTGATCCATGCTTCTTCATGTCCCAATAAATTCCCATAGGCGTATTGAAATATCCCTTCTCAAGCCTTCCCCCACAGTTGGAACATTTTTTGACAGAGCCAAGCCGAGAGAAATCGTCTTTCTCATCCAAGGCTTATTCCACTTTTTGCTTCTGTTTTGCTCCACAAAAAGGACAGTATTCTGAGGCTATAGGAATATCTCTTCCACATTCAATGCACTTCTTGAGAAAACTTTTCGGGGTGTATCCCGGGGCTCTATAGTCTACGACTGCGATTCCACAACTCTCACATTTCAAGCCTGGAACTGCGTCTGATGACCATAAAGCGCCTGGCATAACGGAATCCAAAGCAATCATACCTAAACGATGCCTCTCCTCGCTCCAGTATACGCCTCTAGGAGCATTGAAATATCCCTTTTCAAGTTTCCCACCGCAGATTGGGCACTTCTTGACAGATACTAGTCGAGAGAACTCGTTTTCATCGCCTAAAACTTATTCCTCCTTTTGCCTCTGTTCTGCTCTACAGTAGGGGCACTCTTCAGAAGCTAATGGAATATTTCTACCACACGTTGTACACTTTTTTAGTCCGCGTCTGCTGAGCAGGATTTTCATGGTTTTTTCGTTTGCGAACAGCTCAGTTTTGCCGCATTTTGGGCATATATAAAGTTGCATGGGCAGAAGTTGTTCTTCAATTTCTGCTATATCCCCGATAATGAAAGCCCATTCTCCACCTTTTCCTCCTATCCTAAAAGCGTGAGTCTTATAATCTTCCATTTCGACTCCGCAGTACGGGCACTTCTTGGCCTCACTTTCACTCAGGACTCCACACCCTCCTTAGTCTTTCCTTGATTGTTTTGTCAATTCTTCAATGAACGTCGGAACAATTCGATTCGCACGCCCCTGTCAACTGTTAATCAGAGAAATCAACTTTTACATTTAGCTTTTGTTGCCTATAATATTTGAACCTAAAATTTTAAGTTTGCATCCGCAAAGCTCGGTTCCAGGTATGAGACCGTTAAAGCAAATTGTCTTCTTTGAACATGGTTCAATAAGATTGAAACTTCAGGTTTGCTTCTATCCTTCTGGTGGAGATTCTGATTTTCCTGCTTCCTTAGCCAGTTTCGACAGATCTTTAATTCCGTAAAGTCCATATGCCGGCATTCCGCTTGTTGGACCAGCCGGCGGAATATTAGCCGGAAGAAGCATGACCAGATTCTTCCCTTGTAACCCTAGCTCGTAGATTATGTTCATCCACCTCAACTCGAACGCGCGATCATTGCCCTTGTACAGATTGGCTGCGTCGACCATTTTCTGGGCGGCTTCGAACTCGGCAAGGGCCAGCGTCACCCTTGCTCTTCTTTCTCTTTCAGCTTGAGCTTGCCTAGACATTGCTTCTTGCAGACTTTGCGGAATTCCCACATCACGTATTTCGACTGAAGTGACTTTTATTCCCCATGACTCTGTCTTAGAATCGATGATGCTCCTTGCAATAGACCCAACTTTTTCGCGCTCAGTGAGCAAGTCGTCAAAGGTTGCCTGGCCAATGACTTCTCTAAGAGTAGTCTGCGCTGCCAGTTGGGTTGCGGCGCGAAAGTCTTCGGCGCCAAGCACCACTTTCTGCAAATCCACGGGCTGGAAGTACATCACTGAATCAACCACGACTGGTACGTTATCCTTTGTTAAAGTCTGCTCTGTCTTGAACGACACAACCTGCAGACGAGTTGATATTATGAAGGGTATTCGACTGATGAACGGCGGCACATAGATTATCCCTGGGCCTCTGAGACCCCTGTACCGACCAAGAGTGAGCAGCGGAGCTCTTTCCCATTCCTTCAATATTCTAATACCACTCAGAAGAATTGCTAACACGACCAATATAATGAAAATTTCAATTCCCAATGTGATCAAATCTGCCACAGAAGCCACACTCCTTTCTATTTGGTAAAAACACTTTTGTCACTATTAACCTTTGCTTTTTCAACATGTTGCTTTCTGCCGATCTATTTTCAGACGAAATTCATGCGCCTCTAAACCTTTTCAACTATTAACACCAAATTGTTTACAGATTTAACTCTCACCGACTCTCCCCTCAGGATTTCCCCTGAAATTGACTGAGCTCTCCAAATGATTCCTCCAACTCTGACTTCCCCATCTGGCTTCAGGTCAGTTACAGCCACACCGATTTGTCCTGCCAGTGCTTCTGGACCAGTCAGTTTGGAACGGCGCCTTATCGGGCCTATGATCCATCTGATATAGAGAGCGGCGATGATGCCAACCACTACGACCACGAAGAGCAGCAACTCGGTTGTTGGAGTTATAGGCGAAGGAGAATATGTTAATCCTTGAGCCAAATATAGGATGCCGAAAACTCCAAGTATAATCCCGGCTATCATCGCAAAACCGTGACCTAGTTTCAGTTCGAGAATTATCAGGAAAGCGGCGATTGCTATTATGAAGAACCCAAGAAAAGAAGCACTTATGGCCTCCGCTCCTATGAGTCCCGCAACAATTGCTATGGCGCCAATAACGCTTAGAACAATTGTGGGATGGTAAACGTCGACTACGATCGCGAGTACGCCGAGAAGCATCAGTATACCGTCAAGAATAGGATTGCTCAGGGCACTGATGAACTCTTCATACAGATCTTCACTTAGGGTTACCTGCGGTTTTTCTGCTAAGCCGAGTTGGCTTATTGCTTCGTCAAGGGATTCAGCAAATCCGCTTATCAAATGATACTTCAATGCTTCAGTAGCTGAGAAAGCTTGATCATTCTGAACCATGTCGTAAGCTGCCGTGCTGTTTCGTGCCCACTTTTGAGCCAGACTTACCATAAGCTTCAACATTGCCGCTTGCGTATGGTTCTGCTCCAAAGCTGTGCCTCCCACGACTATAGGAGTGCTGGGACCTATCGCAGAACCGGATCCCATCAGTATTTTGTTCGTCGCCATGGCTATGTAACTGCCAGCAGATGCTGCCAGCCCACTCGGAACAACGAACGTGTAAGTAGGTATCCCTGACTGGTTGGCTTGAGTAATTGACGAAATTATGGAAACCATATCGCTCAACAGGCCGCCTGGAGTGTTCATCTCAATGACTATTGCTGAAGCATTCTGACCTGAGGCGTAAGTTACAACTCTATCCATGAAAGTGGATGAGCCGGGATCGACTGCGACATCAAAATTTACAACGACAACAGGACCTGTTACGTCCTCAGCATAGGCTTGCGATGAAAGGGCTCCGAAGCAGCCCACCAGCAGAAAAAGGAAGAATACAATGCCCAGCAAGCAAAAATGACGTCGCGCAAACAAACGTTGTTTTGCTTTCTTCATCGACTTTCCAGCTATCCCGAAGTCTTTTCCTATTGACTGCTATCGCGGGAAAACGGACAAAACCACGTAAACTCGCACTGTTTCATCCATGTTTTGTGAAGTGCATGGTTACATATTAAGGCTTTGGGTATAAGCCTGGCGCAAGCCATTCGCCGTGCGTCACACGAATTGGCTCATCTGCTTCTCCAATTTAACGCTCGCGTGACATCATCGTTGAGTAGTTGTTGTTGCGTAACAGTCACACAAATTTAAGAATTCCTTTTTCATAATGAGATATGTTTGCAGCAGATCTTGCGGGAGGTTGGAGACGGAATAGACATGTCGTTTCGTGAACGATTTCTTTCTTTCCTTATCAACTTCGCATCGGTTTTTGAACCGATAGCCGCCAGATTTATCTCGTACTACGTGAGGCGGGAGTTGAAAGAATGGAAGGAAAAAGGGTTAATTCTCGAATACAAAACGAAAACCAGAAGGATCGGAAAATTCCATTACAAGACACAAATAGACGTCATTCTTAGTTCCGAACAAGCCCGCTTCGTTTTGAGTGACTTGTTGACCCGTATGTATAGAATTCTTAGGAGGTGATCTCATGTCTGAAGAAAAGAAAGGCCACATGAAGCTCACAGTTGAAGTGGAAATCAATGAGCCGATCCTGGACATAATGAAAGAGGCAGTTACTAAGATGCCCTCAATGGTTCCTGAAATGTTAAGACGGCGAGGCGAAAGAGGACCAGAACCGCCAAAACCAGAATGAGCTTCCACTGCGTATTACAATCAAAATCTTGCTCGACGCCTCCATTTTCGAACTGTTAGCCTTACCTTTATTTTTTTGTTGGTTGGCAAAAAGGAGTATGCTTTGTTGAGTTTTGGAAGACTTTCGGAAACGTTTAATACTCAATCAAGGACAGTTTTAATGGGATATTATGAAGTTTCTTATCATTCAGAAGGTCAAGCGGGAAGTTCCCGTTGAAATGTGGGCTAAGTTGCTCCCGCTGCAATTCAAGTATTTTGACGAGTTGGAAAACAAGAAAACGATCGAGATTTCTTATCATCTCATAGGCCAGCAAGGCAGTATGCTAGTAGTAAGCGTTGATTCGGACGAAGAACTCTCAAAGATAGTCGGTGAAGATCCCTTCTTCTTCCACAGTGAAAGAGAAATTTACCCATTGACCACGCGTCAAGTGCACGAGAAATATTTGAGGCGATTGCTTAGACCCTGAAGACACGGTTAAGCCAAGCCAAACAGGAAAAGAAAAGACTCTGACAATACGAAAGACTCTTAGCAAGTTATATTATCTTTATGTTATGATTTTGCAATGTTCAGTAAACTTGGAGATTGTCCACTTTGACCGCTCATAGATTTTTTGGCTATGAAACGCTAAGGGGAAGATGGCAAAAACCTGAAGCCGTGCTCGCTGACATAGGCTTAACTTCTGGCTCCACGTTCATGGATATCGGTTGCGGAGACGGCTTTTTTGCCATTCCTGCTGCCGAGATTGTGGGCAAAAGAGGGAAAGTTTACGCACTGGACGTGAACTCATGGGCAATTGATAGATTGAAGAAAAAGGCCATGCAAGAAGGCCTAGCAAACCTGAGTGTGAAGGTTGGAGTGGCTGAAGAAACGGTTTTCTGCGAGGCGTGCGCTGACTTTGTCTTCTACAGCGCTGTTCTCCACGACTTCAGAGACCCCGCCAAAGTTCTGGTAAACGCCAAACGCATGCTCAAGCCTACGGGAAAACTAGTGGATTTAGACTGGAAAAAGAAGCGGATGGCTTTTGGTCCTCCTGTAAACATCCGATTCAGCGAGGAGAAGGCAACAGACCTTATGAAATCAGTGGGCTTCAAAATAGAGATCGTCAAAGAAGCTGGACCTTACCATTATCTGATTATTGCGAGACCTTGAATTCAAAGGTTCCCCAGGACTGCTTGGTTCTTGACCTGCAAGATCTAACTAGAAGTGAACCATCTTTTCAGTTTAGCTTGCCGCTTAGTTGCATAGAATTCTTTCATTCTTCGCGCGGCAGTTGCCACTCTTTCCTTGGAGAAATCTCTCTGGTTGCAGAGAAAATCATACAACTCATCCTCTTCCAGTTCACCGTACTCCAATGCGTAGCTGTCTGTCACCGCAGGCCGTAGAAAGGATTTGCGCACTTCCTCATATTTTTGTGTCTCAATTTTTGACCTAAATCCAGGTGGGAGATTTTCAATTCTGCCGTACTTCTGTATCAAGATAAGCGCTTTTTTCGGCCCAATCCCTTTCAAGCCTGCGTTAAAATCTGTGCCGATCAGTATGGCCAAGTCGATTAGGCTTTCTCTGGAAATGTTCCAATAGGCTAAACATCTGTCCAGTTCAATTAATTCAGGTTTCAGTGGACGGCTAACGCCTTTGCTGGGCAAGAATTCACGCCCTGATATCGTCAAATAGCGCAGCAATCTGGGGGTGCCAAACAACAGCGAATCATAGTCTTTGCTGCTTGTGCCCCAAACTTCACCCTTTGCAGCCATGTGGGCGCACTGCGCTTCTGCCTCGCTCGGCGCTTGAACAAACGGAATTCCCAATATACGAATTAGGTGTTTAGCATCTGCGATCATTGGCTGTGTCAGACGGCTTGTCATGACTGCTTTAGAAAACGCCGTAGCATAATCGCCTTTCTTGAGCGCTTTTTCCCACTCGACAGTCGCCTTCTCACGCGCTTTCCTTCTTTTCATGATTTCGTTTTGTTTTAAAGGCGGAGGTTCTCCGTCGAAAACGAACACGAGACTAATGTCGTAATCGTGAATAAGTCTTGTTGAACGAAACATAAACCCTGCAAGATGGGATGTTATGTTGCCATGGGAGTCATGCAAGGGAGTGCCATCTGGCATTCTAACTAGAGACAGAAACTGATACAGGTAGTTGTTGGCGTCAACAGCAAAGGTCTTACCTCTCAAATCTTCAAGTTTTAGAATTCTTTTAACCATTATAGGCGTTAAATTGACGCCCATGACACAACCGCACACAAAAGTATGCTAGATTGTCAATAATGCTTTTTCGATGCATTGCCAAGATGCAAAATCAGTCCTTTTCAGCTAAAGCGTAAAGCTCAAGTAGATCTTTCTTGAACTTCTCAGGATAAGCCAGATAAGCTGAATGCCCTGCTCCTTCATGCACGATTAGCTTAGCATTGGGCAACTTACTAGCCAGATTTTGCATTTCTTCTAGAAGCACAACTCGATCCTTGGAACCGTGAATAATGTATGTTGGGACTTTCAGTTTATTGTAGGCTCTGACAAGTGTTTCTTCAAGGCTTCCAACTGGAGATACTAGCAGCAGCCCTCTGACGAAACAACTCGTTGCATATTTTAACGCCGTGTATCCGCCTAGACTGGTTCCGACGAGAACTGGCTCAACTGAGCTGAAAATATTCTGAACGGCGTCTCTAACAACTGCAACGTTGGCTTCCACATCCCCAGTCTTAGGACTGCATTTGCTACTACGGCCGTAAGGCATATCCAAAGCAATAAAAGGCGTGTTTTCCCTTTCAAGTAGCCCAATAACACCTATATTGCGCCACACGTCAACGTCAAAATTGTAGCCATGCAAAAGTACTATCGGCAAACCCCGCCCATCACGACAAATGACCCTACACTTGTGATGAGCCAAATCAAGCATTTTCTCTGAAAGAAACCCACCTCCAGACAACCAGTTTCCAGTTCTTTTATACTCAGGGCAGTTTATATTGTCAGTTACCGGCATCGGTTCTTATAGCCAGCCTACAACTCAGAAAGAACAGAAAGAATATAGGTTTCCCTGCCTCTAGCATATTGGTGATTTTTTGAAGGTTAAGGTTGGCGACAAGGCTCCAGATTTTACACTCCCTTCGCAAACGGGCGAATATGTCACGCTGTCAAAATTCTTTGGAGACAAGAATATTGTTCTTTACTTCTATCCTAAGGATGAATCACCTGGATGTACCAGGGAAGCCTGCAGTTTCCGAGACAGCTACGAAATCTTCAAAGATCTTGGAGCAGAAGTTATAGGAGTAAGTTCGGGCAGCATAGAATCGCACAAGTCATTCGCCCAGCATCATAACCTACCATTCATACTGTTAAGCGATGAGGACAACAAGATAAGAAAATTATATGGCGTATCATCATCTTTCGGCGTTATTCCGGGAAGAGTAACTTACATAATAGACAGAAAAGGTTTGGTCAGACACATATTCTCGTCGCAGTTTCAGCCTGAACAGCATGTTGAGGAAGCCGTAAAAGTTCTCAGAAAACTTGAAGATGAGGAAAAAATCTCACAATAGCAGTTGCCTTTGTTTTTTGCAAGGGAACAATCTTGTAGAATTAAGTCAAATTTCATTCTAGCGTTTAGGCTGCGGGCAGCAACAAGACAATCAGTGCAATTACTATGAGCAGTATCGACAGGATGAGAATAGAGTAGGCAGAACGTTGACTTGCTTCAGCCTTCTGATAGTATCTCGTGGGCGAAATCTTCCTTGCTCTGAGCATCAAGGTTGATCCCAGTCGAAGTCCGAGTAGATACACGAGCGTCAAAATAAACGCGCCCAAGAAAAAATTTCTGTTTAGGAAGGCAAGCCCGATCCCACTGACTGTCGCAGGCGGCACCAGAGCTACTGCGATGGCTACTCCTACTAGTATTTCTGGCAATGCAACAAGCATGGCCAATCCTGCAGCAGAACCAAGTATTAGTGCTATGAAAATGTCAGTTAACGTTGGATGGTCACGGATTGCTATCTGAACAGTGGTTGTCGGCAGCGTAACAAAAAATGATGCAAAGAAAGTAATGACGGCAGATAAGGATATTATTGCAGCCAGTAGAATAAGCACTGAAACTTCGCTTCTAAACAGTTTATTAAGTCTTCCAAGACTTGCATTGACTGCAAAGGCGTTTATTGGGTCTAGCAGCGGCGATGGTAGCATGGCACCTATCACTATTGCAACGTTGTCGAGGAAAAGCCCTGCGAGCGCTACGAGCGTGGCAAAAAGGGTCATAATCAGTAAGTCTGTGTTTAATCGTGTATAGCGCTCTGTGCTTTCCACCAGCCTTTCCAAAGGGTTCGGAGGAGGCGCTACCTTAGCAACTTTCTCCTTCAACCTATCGAGGAAAGTGGAGATAACGGCTTCAACGCTGAAGACACTTATCATGTTCTCTTTGAGCCGTAAATTTATTCTCTGCGAGATTTCGCTAATTGCTTTGTCAACCAATTCATCAGGCACCAGAGCAGAATAAACCGCAGATTTTTCACCTTCCACTTCAACTGTTGAAAAGGCATACACGAGTTCCATTTGTTTGAATACTTCCTCGACTTTGTCTGCCCGGTCCAGAACAGTGATGACTTCAATTTTCTTCAAAAGCCAAGACAGAACCTAAGCCGTCGATGAATAAGAATCTTGTGCCCAACCTCTGCGTTTTGTCGAAATATGATGGAACAAATTGCAACCACACATTGGAAACTACCGTACGTTCCTTTTCGAGGATGTTCTTCAACATTACTTGGAATATTTGGGTTATAAGTTGTTCGCTTGATTACAGTTGCTAATGTCAAGGACAAGGCAATAGTCCAAGCGCAAAAGAGAACATATCTGTGGAAGAACTGGAGAAAACTGGCAAAAAGATAGACGCCTTGAACGAAATGGTTCAAAATCTACACAGGGCAACGTCAGGGAAATCAAGCAAGAAAACCAAGAGACTTATCGACGACATCGTTTCACTTTTTGAACAAGACATGAACAACGATCTATCAGACTCTGTTTGGACGAAATCTTTAAAATCGTCTCAAGGCTCGACTGGTTAAAAACAAAGGCAAACTGGGCCCAGAAGATGCACACGTTGCCATCAATAATCTACAGAAAATTGACAAAGTTCTGCAAGTAATCTTGGTTCTGCTATGTTCAGAAAAATGCAGCCAGTTCACGAGGATGGAGCGATTGACTATAGAATTAATCACTCCCTTGCTTCTCGATAGTTACCGCAAAGTTCTTGTTTTCCCAACTATCACTTTTAAGCCAGTGGAATGTGAATAGCACTTCGGATCCCGCTGGCAGTCTATCTGTCGGCAAGTCTACCAAGTAGACTCCTAAGCCCGTATTGAACGTCTTTGTGTCGAACACTGTTTCCCAGTTGTTCATGCTCCAGTGAACAACCGCTGGAGACAAGACCTCCACTCGGAGAAATTTCCCTGCTGGAATGCTGTGCACTTTATGATTGAAACGCCAAAAAGCAAACGGCGTGGAGATTTTGTCCTTTTGATATCGTTGTACCGGTTGAGGTGGAGTGTCAAAAACATGTCCATCGTGCAAGGAACGACGCAATTTTATGTATTCTGCGTGCGCCCAAACCAATGGCATAGCTGAACCGGCCGGATGCCCATTGGCTAATTCATGTTCTGGGAGGTCTTCCGCATCCCACACTTGCTCAGGAATTAGTCCGCAGGGACTGGTTTGCGATTCAATAACACGTAGCAGTCTCCTCGCTTCGGCAGAATCCCCCTTAGCAAGTTCATAATGCGCCCTTTCGCCTGCTAGAAGCGGCCAACCGCGTCCAATACCGGTGCCATCAAAAGGTCGTCCATCTGTATGTTCACCATACCCATCTTGACTATACCGATGCCAAACAGGTCCTGTTGCTGTCTCCTTTTTGAGAATCGCATCAATCACCTTGACTGTATTCACAGTCCGATTATCGGTGGCGGCCCGCAGTCCGAAACGCACAAGTGCTAGGGCGTCCGGACTGACAATCTGAGAGACCGGTGCTTTCCTAGCGCTTGGAGGGCGGTTTTTTATTGGCACAAAACCCTTGAGGGGTGAAGCCGCGTCTGCAACCTCGGGCGGAGCGATGCGAACGTAGTAGCCCTCTACGCCTACTTGCCGGGCAAGGGGAGTATCGATTACATAAGTCCAACGTTCAATATTCGCATTCCAAGTGTCGGCTGTTTGACGGAGATAAGTAGCGCTCTGTACATCCCCTTCCACTTCGGCGAAGTCGGCAGCAGCTAGGAGGGCTGCAATTTCCACTGCTAGAGTGAAAGGTGAATAGCCTCCATCTTCCTCCCAGCGGTCTTGCTGAGTGACAGGTCCATTGCAAACCAGAAATTTTGCAGCTTTGTGAATCATCGGCCAAGGATTCGGTCCACTAAGCTTGTTCATTCGCCTCAAGGCGTCAGCCAGCAAAACAGGGAAGGCAGTTTCATCCATTTGTACTCCACCCCAATAGGGTCTGCCATCTAACCACATGTTTTGTGGCCAATGTCCGTCCGGCTCTTGCGTACACATTAAATACGAAAGCGTCTGTTGAGCGCCCGAAGCATCTCCTGCCGCCAATAAAGCACTGGCTGCCTCGACCAAGTCGCGAGCCCAAACAAGATGGTAACCGCCAAGATCGTCATCACCTTTGTCAAAGCCCCATGGAATAGACAGGCTTGCAATAATGCCTCCTGGAAAACGTTTTGCTTCGTGTATCTTGAGTACGGCGGTGCTCACTCTGTAAAAATCAATTTTGTTCTTGCCGGTTCCTCCAAGATCGAAGAATTTCAAATGAATCTTTTTCCATTCGTCCATGTAATCGCTCAGTATTTCATTAAAATCTCCAAATAGGGAACCAAGAGCTCTTTGTCCCGCTTCAGCCGCGTTGTGGCCAAAAGCCAAAGCCAAGATAAAATCGCCTCCGCAGTCTGCAAGGTCAATTTGTCCTGTCAACGCGATATTCCCATCTGTGACCTGCGAATAGAACCATGTCATTCTCTTGTGGATGCTTATATCTTGCCAGCCATCGCTGAAGCCGACGTAGCCGCAACTCATCGCTTTAAAGGGCATGGAACAAGCAAGTGCAAGAGTGGTGCCGTTCCGCTCAGCGAAAAGCATGGGGACACCTTTGTAATTGCCAATCCATCCGTTGTTGCCATAGCCGCGGTTACCTATATGCGGCGCCAAAAGCGCGTACAAACCATAGTCAGTAAGCTTCCCGTCAAGAGGTCCAAAGTGCACTTGCTGCAATAACACATCTCTCTCCGGATCGGTGATCACGGTTTTGGTTATGCGATACCTTCCTTGCTTACACGTGTTCCTGAGGCGAAAGCAAGGCACATTAGGATGCATCTGCGTAATTTCATGTATGCAGTCCTTCTTTTCTTCAGAAAAAAAATAGAGGCCATCGGCTACTAGAAAACCTAGATCTCTGGTGTTAGCTTGATCCACATTCGGGCAGTAAACCTCATCGATTATTCCGTGGGATATGGTGAACCAAACTCGGCTTTGGTGGCTAACGGCTGTTCCTATGCATTGTTTGGCGCTTGATGTCCAGCGTGGGGGGATTCCTGGATGGCCTAAAGCGTTATTTTCAGCTTCGGTCATTGTTTTCCCATCTTCCGCGGATGCAGTCCCTTACGCCAGTGTTCTTCTATTTCTTCTAGGGTCCGTCCTTTGGTTTCTGGAACCAGGAGATAGGCGAAGATCCAAGCGCCTACACCTACGAGGCCGTATAGCCAAAATGTTCCTGACCGTCCAAGGATTTGCACGAGTGTAAGAAATGTCAAGGCTATAATAAGGTTGGAACCCCAGTTGGCTTCACTTGCTATGCTCATGGCTAAACCGCGAACTCTCAGAGGATAGATTTCAGATATTAGTAACCAAAATACGGGTCCTAAACCGATTGCAAAAGAGGCTACGTAGAGCATGAGCCCGGCGGCTGCCATGTCACCTAATAGTCCTAGTAAGCTGGGCAAAAAGAATGCTGTACCCAATAGCCCAAGGCTGAAAATCATTCCAGCAAGACCTATCAGCAACAGTGGTCGACGTCCCACGCGGTCTAATAGTGCAATTGCCACAACAGTCATAACCACATTCACGATTCCGACGGCAACAGTTGCTAGAATGGCAGAAGACGCGGAGGTAATCCCAGCGAATTGAAAGATCGTTGGAGCATAATAAATGACAGTATTAATTCCGGTAACTTGCTGGAAAATAGCTAGACTTACACCAATTATTAGTGCAGGTTTAACCATGGGATTGAAAAGCTCAGCTCTTCCACCGCGCTGCCTTTGGAGACTACTTTGAATATCGTTCAGTTCTCCTTCCACATCAACTGTGCCTCGTATTCTTTTCAAAACTTTTCGCGCTTTGTCCATTTCATTGTGGTTCACCAACCACCGTGGAGTGTCTGGCAACGGCAACATTCCTATGCCCAAGATTATGGCTGGAATTGCAGCTAAACCGAGCATGTAACGCCATCCCTGAATAGCTGATAGGGAATAATCGACCAGATATGAAATAACGATCCCAATAGTTATCGCTAGCTGATTCAAAGACACAAGGGAACCTCGTGTTCCAGATGGAGAAACTTCAGAGATGTACAGCGGGGTCACTTCTGATGCGATTCCTATGGCTATTCCAACGACTATTCGACCAGCTATTAACAGGCCTACATCCGGGACTGTTGCAGTGCCAATAGCACCAACGGCAAAGATGATGGCAGCAATGATAATGAGTCTGCGACGTCCAAAATGGTCAGCCAAATCCCCTCCAATTGCCGCACCTATGACCGCACCTATCAGGACTGCGCTTACTACCAGCCCTACGGTAAAGTCAGGTAGCGCAAATTCCTGTCTGACAAAAAGGATGGCGCCGGAAATCACACCGGTGTCGTAGCCGAAAAGCATTCCACCTAAGGCTGCCAATGCCGCGGCTACAAGCACAAAACGATTGCCATGGCTTTCAGTATTAGATGGCGATTTAGACAAAAGAAGCAAAACCTCCGTTACAGTCAACCAAAAGTGTCGGCTGGTATATAAGGTTCTAGCAGAACGTTCATTGAGCCAGTTTAATATTTCGATCTTTGCACATGAAAAGAGAAGGACATACGCAGGAGCTATACTAGCAAGCCTATTATTTTTACTCTTTCCAGTGCTTCTTCTCCGTGTGGCGCTGTTTTAATCTCGTTGGTTAGGTCTTTTCCAGCCTGATGTTCGCCTTGGTGGTCTCCGTCTATCCAAAGATAACTGTCCGTGACATCGTAGACCTTGCCTTTGTAAGCGATGTAGGCAGGTCTGCCTTGTTTGCCGTCGTACTCCTTTAATTCCTCTAATGTGAATTTTCTAAGTTCTCCTTCCAAACACTATTCCTCCATTGCTATATGGAGCACATGGCAGTTTTAAGAGTTTAGGCGAGGTCTTCGCGTGTATAATCTTGGTGGAAAAAACGTAAGTGAGTCCATAGCGGGTCAATCAGAGAAATTCAAAAGTATTTGGAGAGTGCTTCATGTTTTAGGGAGTATAATTTGCGTTTACGTGAATTCCGCCAGTCACAGTTCTTAGGTTTACGAGGAAGTTGCTCTCCGCAGGAAAGTTGTTTGACTCCAACGGAGACTCAGTTCCTTTGAATCCAGTGGCGACTGCTTCTGTCCCTCCGATTGCCGTGCTATACTCGATCTTTGCTCCAACGGCGCCACGAATCAACATGACAAAATCTATTCCTCCAGTCGTAGCTTCAACATTCAACAAAACTTCTTTTCCAAATCTGTGATTCTGCTCCATGTCTACTGTGACTGATCCCGTAGTTGTTTTCAAGTTGACTGAAGCGTTATATGAAATTTCAACGTTGTCGCAAGAAAACTCTATGCTTCCTGTCGTTGTGGCTACTGAAACGTAGCTTATAGTAGTGTGGTTCGCTAGGCTAAGTTTGACTGCGCCGGTCGTCGTCTCGAGGCTTAGAATGCCTAGAGTCACTGGAGAGGTGGTGTTCATGGCAATTCTGCCGATGGCTGTTTTAGCATTTATGCCCAGAGTCACTGAAGGGTCGATGTAGAGATCGCAGACTACGTCCAAATTGTAGGGCCACGGCCAACCTGCGACTGTGGTAACTTGCGAAGTCACTTTCAAGACGTTGTCGGTTACCTTTGTATCAAAAACTATGTCGACCGGATTGGCTGGGGCGAAAATTCCGACATATCCTGTTGCAGAGACGTTTAGAGTCACCAGTTTATCGGTCAAGTTTTCAAAGACTATGTTGATTTGTGCAGCATCCACGCTAAAATCAAGGATTAACATTTTAACGTCTGCCTCCGAAGGAGCCTGCTCTGATTGAGTGAAATTGACAAATTGAAGGGGCAAAAAAATTAATGCGGCAACCACCAATGCTCCAACCAGAACTGTATCAAAATGATGACGGGCATAAGAAATGGAGTCCTTCTTTTTCTCACCTCAGGAATAGCAACTTTCGTAACCTCGACAGGGGCGCCACAAACGTGGCAGAACTTAGCATCCTCGTCCAGTTCGGTTCCGCATTTCCAGCAATAAGGCATTTGCCAAAAAACCCCATGTGTACGCTAACAGTCTTTCTGAATTTAAACGTTGCCTAATTGCTCATAACCAGTCATCTTTCAACATTAATCATGTCTGCAATTATACGTGAAGGCAAAAGTGTAAAAAGAGGATATATATAAGATCGAACAATCTTGCAGACAGAGGAAGTGAAGCCATGCCTTATTGCAAAAATTGTGGAAATGAGTTGCCTAAGGGAGCAAGTTATTGCCCGAAATGTGGAACTGCAGTGGCAGAAGCTATGCCAACGCTTAAACTCGCATTATGGGGTGAAAGGTTCATTGCATGGCTGATAGATGCAGTAATCATCGGAGTCATTTTGGGAATCATATGGCTATTCAGTTCAATTGTTTGGCCTTCATTCACGGGGTGGCCAAGTTTCCCGACGTGGATTCCATTTTTCAGCCTTGGAGTCGACAGCATCATCTTCTTCGTATACTGGATGTTTATGGAAGGGACTTACGGGCAATCATTCGGCAAGATGATTATGCGGATTAGAGTGGTGCAGTTAGACGGTAGCGGAATAGACATTCCACATGCGGCTTTGGAGAGCGTTGGAAAAGCCTTCCTGCTTCCCATAGACTTCATCATAGGGTTGATTCTATACCCGAAGAAGAGACAGAGAATATTCAACTACATCTCGGAAACGTTAGTAGTGAAGATCCAACAGTAAAAGTCCATTTGAGGAACGCACGGGCTTAGCTGGCAAGAATGCACTGTTTGAGAGTTGCCGTGTAAACCAACCATAATATTCCATTTCGGCCAAGACCCGTTTGAATCTTCAAACGTCAACAGTTTTAAGTTTAAGCTTTCATTTTCGGTTGTGGAGAGGTTGAAACTGTTGGGCGAGCTGGTTTTCGTCGGACTCGGGTTGTACGATGATAAGGGAATAAGTTTGCATGGTTTTGAGGAGATCAAAACTGCAGATAATGTTTTCATCGAGCTTTACACTAGCATTCTGCCAAATTTCTCGATTGAGCGTTTCGAAAAAATCTCCGGCAGAAAACTCCAGGTGGTTTCTAGGAAGGAACTTGAAGAAGAAAACGGAGAAACGATTCTGAGAGCAACCAGAAGAAGCAAAGTTGTTTTTCTCGTTCCGGGCGACCCCTTCATAGCGACAACCCACATGACTCTGAGAATAGAAGCAGAAAAACGCCGCATCAAAACCCGTGTTGTTCATGGAGCCTCTGCAATTTCTGCAGTAATCGGGTTGTCAGGTTTGCATAATTACAAGTTTGGAAAAACCGTGACTGTCCCCTTTTCTGATAACTTTTCTGAAACCCCATACAATGTTATCTCCCAAAACAAGAAACTTGAGCTTCACACGCTATGCCTGCTGGACGTCAAAGCCGAAGAGAGACGCTACTTAACCATTAAAGAAAGCTTAGAATCGCTTTTGAAGGTCGAAGAGAAAAGAAAAAAGAAGATTGTTACGCGAAGCACGCTTGCAGTTGGCATAGCAAGGGCTGGAAGCGATAGTCCCACGGTGAAAGCTGAATCGATCAAAAAACTTTTGAAATACGATTTCGGAGGGCCACCTCAAAGCCTCATTTTCCCAGGAAGGCTTCACTTTATGGAGGCAGAGGCTCTAGTAATCCTGGCGGGAGCACCGAAAAGGCTGAGGGAATCTATCCGATGAGCTTGGAAGAACTTGCTTCAAAGTACATAACTTCCGCCGAGAAAGTGGTGAAGGAGATGCGGAAGATCAAAGGCCCAATGACATTAAATGAAGAATATGTCAACAAGGTTCTTGATCACGCTAAAGCCTATTTGGATGACGCAAAATATTATAAGGACAAGAAAAGGTTTGAGATAAGTTTGACTTCCATCGCGTACTGCGAGGGACTATTAGACGCGCTAAAACTGCTGGGAGCGGTGAAATTCGAGTGGCCAACAAGAATAGAAAAAGAAAGCGAAAGATAGTCTTAGCCTCAGGAGTATTTGACCTACTGCACCTTGGACACGTAAAATTCTTGGAGGAAGCCAAAAAGGCCGGTGGAAAAAACGCTGAACTGATAGTTATCATTGCCAGAGACAGAATTGCGGGACAAGGAAAAGGCAAGAAACCCATCATGTCGGAGAATCAGCGCCGTGCCCTGGTCGAGTCCTTGAAAGTTGTCGATGAGGCTATTCTTGGCTTCGAAAATTTTGACATCGGAAAGGTAATTGAAAAAATCAAGCCAGACGTAATTGCCCTAGGATATGACCAAGAGAATATGGAAAACCTGGTGAAAAAATACGTGGACGGGCACGGCTTAAAAATAAAAATCGTTAGGATTGGCAAGTTTGAAGAGGATGAACTGGACAGTTCCTCAAAGATTAAGCAGAAGATTGTTGAGAATTTCGTAAGATGAGCGCCATGCGTGGAAATTCCAGAAAATTTAGGCCGACATACCTACTCATCGCATTAAACATAATCGTTTACGTTTACACTTCGGTGATTGGCGGAGATTTTATAGAGATAAACATGAACATGATCTTCCTTTACGGTCAAGTGAACTATTTTGTGATACAGTATGGTTGGTACTGGCAGCTTTTCACTTCCATGTTTGTCCACGTCAGCATCATACACATTGCTGGCAACATGCTTTTTCTTCTGATTTTTGGACTCAGGGCTGAAGAAATGTTTTCC
>Ga0172365_10001405_pt1 | contig 17486 bp, 20 predicted proteins | sample LakKivSesite48cm_FD_114535 | JGI IMG/M metagenome (GOLD analysis project Ga0172365, IMG submission 114535) | Sediment microbial communities from Lake Kivu, Rwanda - Sediment site 48cm | ecosystem: Environmental > Aquatic > Freshwater > Lake > Sediment | place: Rwanda: Western Province, Lake... | reverse complement strand
ATACCGAGGAGCGGAGTCCCCAACTTGTTGGGGTCTTTTGCCAGAAACCCGAACAAGTTCGGGACTCCGATATTGACCTCCCCAAACTTTTGACTTATACCCTTCGCCCTTGGGTGGGCGTCAAAGTTTTGCATGGACGGCGTTGAGCCAGGGTTGACGATCACTGACTCTGCCGTGGGGAGGGCATTTGAACCACGAAAGGCACGAGATCTCGCGAAAAACACGAAACTGGCCGCTGCTTTCGCGCGTTTCGCGAGTTTTCGTGGTATTCGTGATCCAGATCTTGCTCTCCAAACGAGACCAGCCCCCCCTCAGTATGCAAGAACTTGACGGACACCCTTCGCCCTTTGGACTTTGGGAAAGCTCTGGGACACCCGGGGGGCAGCAAACAGTTGACTTGTGCGCAAAGTGGTCTATATTATAGGTGAGAACTGGAGGACTGCGATGCAACTCTGTCGTTTCTACTTTCCTGACGAGGAGCCTGCCCTGAGCCTGCCGAAGGAGCCACGGCTCGGCCAGGTGGTCGGCGGGAGCGTGGTTGACCTGACCGCCAGCGGCCAGCCTGCATTTGCCACACTCTCCGCCCTGCTGCAGGCCTCGGTCACGACGCCGATTGAGGCGTTGTTGCGGGAGGTGAACCTGGCGGCCCTGCCCGCCTACGCCTGGCGCGACCTGGAGCGCGAGCCGGCCCCGGGAACCCCTCACCTGCTTCCGCCGGTAGACCGGCAGGAGGTGTGGGCGGCGGGCGTCACTTACGCCTGGAGCCGCGAAGCGCGCGTGCGAGAAGCGCGGAGCAAAGACGTCTACGTGCGAGTCTACGATGCGGAGCGCCCCGAACTCTTTTTCAAATCCACCGCCGAGAAGGTCGTGGGCCCCCACGATTGGATCGGCCTGCGCGGGGACAGCCACTGGAACGTGCCGGAGCCGGAACTGGCGCTGGTACTGAATCCCGCCATGCATATCGTCGGCACCACGATCGCCAACGACGTGAGCAGCCGGGACATTGAGGGGGAGAATCCGCTCTACCTGCCCCAGGCCAAGATCTACCGGCACGCCTGCGCGCTGGGGCCGGTCATCACGCTGGCTGAAGGTCTCGACCCCCAGCACCTGGCGATCCGCCTCACGGTGCGCCGGGCCGCTGCCGGTCAACCTGAGGCGGTCGCTTTCCAGGGCGAGACCAGCACGGCCAAGATGCACCGCAGCCTGGACGAACTGGCCGGCTACCTGGGCCGTTACAACGATTTTCCTGATGGCGCGGTGTTGTTGACCGGCACGGGCATCGTCCCGGGCGACGACTTTACGCTGCAAGACGGGGACCAGGTCTTGATCGAGATCGAGGGGATCGGCACACTGTGCAACCCGGTCAGACAAATGTAGCTGTGTGCTCACGAGTTTGCGTATCAGCCGGTGCTTTCCCTGGCGGCTTCCCGCAGCCGTTCCACGTCGCGCAGCGGCGGTAGGCCGAAGAGCCTTTTGTACTCCCGATTGAAGTGTGCGGCGTCGTTGTACCCCACGCGGTAGCCAGCACTTGCCGCGTCGAGACCCTCACCGAGCATAAGCCGACGGGCTTCCTGGAGTCGTATCTGCTTTTGGAACTGCAAGGGGCTCATCGCGGTGACGGCTTTAAAGTGGTGGTGGAAGCTCGAGACGCTCATGCCAAGCTCCCGGGCAATGTCATCAATCCGAAGCGGCTGGTCGAACTCTTTACCGAGCCGTTCGATAGCCCTGGTGATGCGGTGGGTGTGGCTACCCTCGACCGCAATGTGACGGAGCCGGTCACCCTGCTCACCCATCAGGAGCCGATAGACGATTTCCCGCGTGATCAGGGGCGCGAGGAAGGGCGCTTCGGCAGGGGTGTCCAGGAGCCTGACGAGCCGCACCACAGCGTCCAGCAAGCTTGCGTCCAACGGGCTTACGTTGATAGCCCTCACATCGGCATAGCTTCGCGGCGAGAAGTGACCAGCCTCGACCATGACTGAGCCGACGAGGGTGGGATCGAGCTTCAAGCGGAGGCTGAGGTACGGCCGTTCCGGCGATGCTTCGATGACCTGGCTCACGACGGGTAGCTCGGCTGTGGCAAGAAGGTAATGCGCGGGATCGTACTGGTAGCGGTCGTCGCCCAGAAAGACCTCCTTGCTGCCCTGGGCAATCACGCAAAAGGCAAGGTCGGACACGCCGTGAACCCACTCCGTGGGCGAGGAGGCGCGGTGGAGGTGCAGGCCCTTCAGCGGCTCAACCCTCCCATCTTCGCGGATGGCTCGTGCGATACGCTCGACCAGCTCGCCTCTGTTGGCTTGCGCCCTGTATGCCGCATGCTCTACCTGCTGAGGGTTTATCGAATCCATAGCGACTTCTTCACTCATTCCTACACCTCCCTCCTTAAGGTTTGCAGAATTGTACAACGGTCTTCGGGAATCATTATACCATATTCCTGCACATCCCTCTTAAGGTTTGCAGAATCGTACAACGATCTTCGAGAATCATTATACCATACTGCACTCCAGAGTGCTATAATACACCTGAGGCAGAGGAATTAATCTCGACTCCTGGCAAGCACGCTGGATTTTTATTCAAGAGAAGATCAGCTTTGATATCGAAAGGAGAAAAAATGCAAAAGCGTAAACTTGGAAACAGTAACCTGGAAGTTTCGGCTCTCGGGCTTGGTTGCATGAGAATGAGTTTTGGCGACCGCCCGGTTGGAGACCGGCAGGAGATGATCTCTTTCCTTCACGCGGCGGTTGATCGTGGCATCACTTTCTTCGATACGGCTGAAGTCTATGGCCCATTCACCAACGAAGAACTCGTTGGCGAAGCCCTATCTCCGTTCCGCGGACAAGTGGTGATCGCCACCAAGTTCGGGTTCCAACTCAATCCTGATGGAAGTCCCGGCTGGACAGGTCTGAATAGCCGTCCAGAGCGCATCAAGCAGGTCGCCGAGGGATCGCTCAAGCGACTCAGGGTCGAGGCCATCGATCTGTTCTATCAACACCGGGTTGACCCGGACGTGCCAATCGAAGACGTGGCAGGAGCGGTGAAGGACCTGATTCAGGCAGGCAAAGTGAAGCACTTCGGGCTTTCTGAAGCAGGGGCAGAAACCATCCGTCGCGCCCACGCCGTCCAGCCAGTCACAGCCGTCCAGAGCGAATACTCGCTGTGGTGGCGAACCCCTGAAGAAGAAGTGCTGCCGACGTGCGAGGAACTCGGCATCGGCTTTGTGCCCTACAGTCCGTTGGGCAAGGGCTTTCTCACGGGAAAGGTTGACGAAAACACGACCTTCGCTGATAACGACATCCGTGCCCGCACTCCCCGTTTCACGCTAGAAGCAATGAGGGCGAACTGGGTCTTGGTTGATCTGCTTGCCAGGATCGGAGAACAGAAGGGGGCGACGCCGGCGCAGATCGCGCTCGCCTGGCTGCTTGCGCAGAAGCCGTGGATTGTTCCCATCCCGGGCAGCCGGAAGCTTGAGCGCCTGGAGGAGAACATCGGCGCAGTTGCCGTCAAACTTGCAGCGGACGACCTTCAGGAGATTGAGAGCGTCCTCTCGCAGATCACGATACAAGGGGATCGGTATCCCAAGGAGGTGGCGAAAATGTCCGGTCGCTGAACCAGGCATCGCGTGCAAGGCAGATGTGAAGGCAAAGGAATAATCCGATCAACTAAAAGAAAGGAGTTCAGAAAATGCAGAAACGTAAACTTGGAAACAGCAACTTGGAAGTTTCAGCGCTCGGGTTAGGCTGCATGGGAATGAGCGCCAACTACGGCCCACCCAGAGACAGGCAGGAAATGATCGCCCTCATTCGGTCGGCCGTTGACCGCAGCATCACCTTCTTCGATACGGCTGAGACCTATGGTCCATTCACGAACGAGGAACTCGTGGGTGAGGCGCTTGCCCCCGTACGCGACCACGTGGTGATTGCCACCAAGTTCGGGTTCAAGTTTGGTCCCAATAGGGAACGGCTGGGCCTGGATAGTCGGCCTGAACACATCAAGGAGGTCGCCGAGGCATCTCTCAAGCGCCTCAAGACCGACGTTATCGATCTTTTCTATCAACACCGTGTGGACCCGACCGTACCGATCGAAGAGGTGGCAGGGGCGGTGAAGGACCTGATCGCGGAAGGTAAGGTCAAGCACTTCGGCCTTTCCGAGGCAGGTGCGCAGACGATCCGTCGGGCGCACGTGGTACAGCCGGTCACTGCCGTCCAGAGCGAATACTCCCTTTGGACGCGAGATCCGGAAGCGGAAGTGCTGCCGACGTGCGAGGAGCTCGGGATCGGCTTCGTTCCCTGGAGCCCTCTAGGGCAGGGCTTCCTCACAGCGAAGATTGATCCCGCCATGGCCTTCGACACCTCCGACGTTCGGTCCTGGTTCCCGCGCTTTACTCCCGATGCCCGGAAGGCCAACCAGCCAATCGTCGATCTGCTCAGCCATGTCGCAGCACGGAAGAATGCGACGCCTGCTCAGATCGCGCTCGCTGGGCTCCTCGCGCAGAAGCCGTGGATCGTTCCGATCCCGGGCACGCGAAAGCTGGAGCGTCTGGACGAGAACCTTGGAGCAGTTGCAATCGAACTCACTTCCGACGACCTCCGTGAGATCGACACAACCATCTCAAAAATCAAGGTGCAAGGGGCCAGGGGGACTGGACACGAGCGATACGGTTGAGGTTGTTAGGACAGCAATTTCAAAGATCAAGGTGCAAAGGGCACGCTACCACGAAAACCTGGAGCGAATGACCGGTCGCTGAGCGGCAAAAAACGAGTTCTCCGGTTGCATACCAGTCCCCACAGCAAGCTACAAACGTGAGACAAACAACTGCTACCAGCAAGTGGAGGAATTCAAAAAATGGAAATCAAACGAAACGGCTCACAGCCTTCCGGCAAAGGACCGTCCGAGTATTTTACCGGCGCTGTCCGTGTCGATCCCCTGTTCGATGCACCTGAGCCGGCCCGTGTGCGCGGCGCCAGTGTCACCTTTGAGCCAGGCGCTCGGACCGCATGGCACGCCCACCCGCTGGGCCAGACCCTGATCGTTACGGCTGGCTGCGGCCTCGTGCAGTGCTGGGGAGGCCCGATCGAGCAAATTCGGCCGGGGGACGTGGTCTGGTTCCCACCGGGTGAGAAGCATTGGCACGGCGCTACGGCAACCACGGCCATGACGCACATCGCCATTGTGGAACGGCTCAACGGCAAGAGCGCCGACTGGATGGAAAAGGTTAGCGACGAACAATACCAAGGCTGACCAAGAGCCGTAAGAGCATAAAAAGGATGGCGCTTGATGATTTACAAACCGTTTCACGATTTGAACATCTCACACCTTGGCATGGGCAATATGCGTCTGCCCACCGTCGGGGAACGCGGCCCGATTGACGAGGAAAAGGCAAGGCAGGTTATCGAATATGCCTACGAGCATGGGGTCAATTATTTCGATACAGCCTACGGATACCACGGCGGCGCATCGGAAAGATTCGTTGGCAAGGTGCTCAATCAGTATCCCCGTGAAAGCTGGCATTTGGTCACCAAAATGCCGGGCCACATGATGCGTTTCAGCAATGGACGGTTTGAATTTTCGGGGTATCTGACCGGCCATACGCTTGCCTCGCCTGCCGACCTCTTCGAAGAGCAACTGGAAAAATGCGGCGTGGACTATTTCGACTTCTACCTGCTGCACAACCTCTGCGAGACCGCTTACGACTTCTATACGGATGAGGATCTGGGCGTTGTGGAGTATCTGCTGACGCAAAAGAAGGCCGGCCGTATCCGTCACTTGGGCTTCTCCGCCCACGCTCGGGCCGAGACCATCGACAAATTCCTGAACTGGAAGGACTGCTTCGAATTCGTCCAGATCCAGCTCAATCTCCCATTTATGGGTAAAGACCAGCTTGTGGGGTTTATACACTCAACTTCTCCACTTGCAACATCCCACAATATCACTGCGGGAACTCTTCCACCCGATGCCAGATAATTTCCATCGGGCGAAAACGCTAAATCGTGTATGTCTGTTTCACCACCATACTCTAAAATATTCACAATTTTCCCACTCGCAGTATCCAACAACCTTACCGTGCCGTCGGTTACACCAACTGCTAACAAAGCACCATCTGGTGAGAACTCCATTCTTTTCGTTCTATTCTCTTCCTGTTTATCAAATGTGTATACAGGCTGCCCACTTGTTACGTCCCAAAGTGTTATTTGCTGATCAAAAAGTCCAAGGGCGAGTACAGATCCATCTGGAGAGAAAGCAACAAAAGCTGGAGATTGCGACCCCCGTTCAAGAACATGGATTTCCTGCATGCTGTCCAAATCCCATATCGCTTCTCCCGATGCCAACATGTTTCTGTCAATTGATATGTCAATGTCCGACATATCTACTGACCTCATTCGAAAGGCGTGCAACTCTTGCCCACTCTTGACGTCCCACAGCTTGATATTCATATCCTGACTGCTTGATGCAACGTATTTTCCCTGGGCAGAAAATGCAACATCAAGTACCCTATTACTGTGACCGTTGAAAGTATGCAATAGAATGACATCCTCAACTGTACTGCGAGAAATTACACCTGTTCCAGGCAGGATGGTATTCAAATTTGAAACAGGGTCATTACTTACTGTTGCATCGGCAGGACTGCACCCATATAGTAAAGCAATTACGATGATCGTGATTTGCGCTTTAAAATAGTTGTTTAACATAATTGAAAATCTTCCCTGAATGATTTCTCGCTCAAGCCCCTCCACCAAGTGGCATCGCGGGGGGTGAGGCCCCTCAGTAGATGCCCGGAATCAAGCGATAGCGCACGCGCCGCGCATAATCCCGATACCCCGGAAGCTCTTCTTGTAGAGTCCGGTCTTCCAGTGCAGTTCTAATCACGGTGATGATCAGCGCCACCGTCGCCGGTATAATTGTCCACACCGAGCCTAAGGCCAGCACAATGCCCGGTAGCGGTAGAATATTCCCAGCATAGCCCGGATGCCGCACGATCCGGTATGGGCCACTGGCACACACAGTATGCCCTCGCTCCGTCTGAATACGTACCACACCTGAGAAGTAGCGGTTCTCCACCAGAGCCCACACGGCGAAGGCGTATCCCAACTCGATCAAGATGAAGCCAAGGATGTTGAGCCATGTCGGGAACACGGGGGACCACCCAAAGCGGTGATCTAGCCCCGCCACAATGGCCAGTGGGAAGGATAAACTCACCGCCATTAGTGGAGCAAGCACTTTATCCCACGGCTTCACATCCGGAGCCTTGTCAAATTTGGCTCGTTCCGCCAGCAGCCCCGGATGCCGCCGTTCCGCCCACATGCGCCCACCTATGCCGGCTAGAACTATCAGCAGTGAAAAGACCCACGCCTGCCACCATCCGAAATCCCATCCGCAAACCAATAGAACGATTGGTATAAGGAGATATGTAATTATCAAACGAATCCATTGAGAAGGAGTCATTGTCTGAACCACTTTTTGATCTACTGTCTTCGATGACATATCAATCCTCCACCCACTTAAAAATTAAACTATGCAAAGTCACGATCTACCATATGGCTATCAATGTCACAATAGCGCGCTGCCCAACGGCCTGCGCTTCACCTGCGCCGCGAAGCGCAGCGGAGCGGCGTCAGGCGCAAGCGCGGGTTGGGCAGCGCCTTGCCCCGCAACACTCTCAAGCATCGCTTGCCCCTGGTTCCCAACCGATCTCCTGACTCCATTGGTCAGCTTTCTTCATGATTTCCCAGATTAACGGGGCTTTCGCTTCTGTGTAGGCGTGACGGTCTTCGCCATACCTCTCCGCGAGGGAATACTTCAATGCCGCATAGCGCTTCACATCGTCCGGATGCACCCGCAGATAATCGCGAAACAGTAAGGCGAATTGTTCCGCCCAACTGCCCCAGCGCCGCACATGAATGTGTGTCCGCCTTTGTCCTGGTGCCTCGCGGAAATACCGCTTTGTGCGTTCCGGATTCTCCGCCCTGAAAATGTAGCCCAGACCTTCCAGCGGCAAGCGATATACCTCCAAAGGCTCAAGGGCAGTGACGGAGATTTGGATGTCAATTTTATACAGAACCTATCACCTGCCCTAAGCCACGCACGACAGACCAGCGAATTGTGGCAATGACATCGTCAGTTTCGTGGTACGTGAAGTAGATATCGTTACCACTGAACATCGGTTGGAGTCGGTCGAGTTCCCCAAGCGTAGCTGTATTGGGCATATTCACACGTTGTCCCTGCATAACTGACAGTAGGAACTCTAGGCATTTTGTCCTCCCACATTCTACTATCTGGCGTTTGGCCGCCCAACGCCGCGCTTCAGCCGCCGCCCAGGATGCGACGAACGGCGCTCGCGCCCCGAGAGATGATGACCACGCGAAAGTGACTCTGGAACTCGCAGCATATGGGCGGTCGGCTGCAAGCGCCTCGTGCGACCCGTTCTCCCGAAACCGGCATAAGCTGAGGGATGGGAGGCCAAGGTCGCCGGTGATTTGGCGAGCAACGGACGCCAAATACACCACGAACTTTGACAACTGTGTATCCACGTTGGTGCGATGATAGCACATCTTGTGCGAAACATCAATTCCAACCGCCCTAGGTGCGGGGGTGTGAGCATCGTCCTACGGCAGGCGACTGGTCATCAAATGGCGAAAGCGAGGACGAAAAGGCGGTGAGCCGCGAGCCAGACGCGGCGACCCCGTTGAGCAAGGCGGCACTCGACACGGAACCCGGCGTAAAGCACCGGCCTAACGTCGCGCAAAGTGGATACACGGAACGGTGGAACCGTCCGGCTCTTGACAGGGACGACATCAGGCGCGTCCACGACCTACAACGGTTGCTCCTACGCTCTTGGTCGGCGCGCTGTCTGGCCGTTCGTCGGGTGACACAGGACAATGCGTATGCTTCGCATCCGTAGGAAAATGCCCAGCGGGGGTGGATGGGGTAGCTTCGCTTACCCCGCGCCAACGGATGCGGATGGCCGAGGACCTGCGAAACCTGACACAGCACACATCTGCCCCGTTGCGGCGGGTGTACATCCCCAAGCCGGGGAAGAAGGAAGATGTGGATACCCTTTTCGTTCGGATTACTTTCACCACAATTCCTGAAGCCGTAGGGTCAATACAACGCACATACTCAGTCGTTATCCCCTTGGGGTCAATGACTTTCTCATAGGGTGTATCTTTATACTCCCACCCCAAGGTCTTTCCTGCACTTAACGCTTCAATGATGCCACGCAGACTGTCTCGCAACCATGGACACAGTTCATTAGCATCTTCCGGATAAGAGAACCTGCGGCCAACTTCATAACTCTGTTCCCCATCTCCACGATACATCCAGGCACATATTCCTTCTTTGACGACATCGGGAACGATGATAGTGTCTCCGGCTTTTTGCAGATGACCGCCTTTGCCCTCATATATCTCTATCTCGATCTTGTAGTCGCTCATTGCCTTGCTCCTTCAATGTGTAGTCAGACACGTTGTGCGTATCGGGCCGCCCAACGGCTTGCGTTACTTGCTGGTGGGCGGGCGTGGATCTTGTTCATTATATCGGACAGCATCAAATCGTTGGCTGCCATTTCCCCTTGACATAAGTAGCCTCTGAGTCTCCCGGCCAAGGCGGCATGGCGATGCAAATGAACTTCAAGTCCACGTCTGATACGTTTCGATATTGAAACGCTGCTCCTGCCGGAATATCGATTGAGGTGCCTGGAACGAGAACAGTGATACAGCTCTCTACGCCATCATCTCTCCAGATCTCACCGTGTCCCTCCAACACGTACCAGAATTCGCTGACCGTTGCGTGAACAGTCGCTTTATTTACTTGATGCGGAGGGACTGTACTATGGATCATGTTGCCCGTTTCGCCATCCATAATGAAACGAATGTCTGCACCCGCCGGCGATTTCGCATCGGGGTGCTCTGGAAGCATTGTTGTCTTCATATTCTCTCCTTAAATCTCATCTGCTTCATTCACTATTACCTGATTCGCAGAACAACTCACCATTTCCCTCTCGTTATGCCTTTAACCCAGCCTGCAATTACCCATCGAAGCCCCTCGACAACAATGAGAGTATCTCCACCGTGCAATCTATCCGGCGGTTTTGCGGCCGTCTCCAGCTCTCCGAAAGCGGAAAACTGGAGTATGGTTTTCGGTATATCTGTGGCGGATAGGATCAGCAAGGGATACTTGTTGTGAAACGGGACCGGATTTTTCATACGGCATTTCAGGAGCGAGTTGAGCGCTTCGATCTCTTTCTGACGGTCATAGCTCCCCGAGTGGAATGAAGCCTTCACCGACTCGGCCCAGATGTTCCAGAATTCCTCCAGCCGCGGATGGCGTTGATCGATTTGAGACAGCACAGCCGCCGACCACTGCCGCATCCACACGTACCAGGCCAGGGGATTGTCGTGTTTTTCTGGCGGGTCAGGCCAGTAAATCTTGCCATCTGCATAATCCACAAGCACGTTCTGCACTTTCTGGAGAATAGGACTATGGCGGTCTAGGCCGGAGTCCAGGGCAGTCGTGATGGCGACTTCGGTTGTGATGAAAGGCTGCTTGACGCGGGTGTCTTGCGTATGGAATCTGCCCCAGGTGCCGTCTGGCCATTGGGAACGATGCAGTAGGGCAATCCACTTCGATCCCTGGAGAGCCTTTTCTGCCTGGCAGTAGTCTGCGGAAGTCGGGTCCAGATGGAGCACATCCCGTAATAGGCGGAAGTGCGGCACAGGATCGGGGTGCAATTCTAAGATTTTCTCGGCCGATATCTTGAGATCGTTTGGCGTAAGATCCAGCAATGTTGTCTCCTGAGGTAAGGTGCCCAACGGTGTGCATAACCCGCCGGGCCGGGCCATGCACAACCTACTCCGCTACAAGATCGACTACAGATGCAAAAGCGCCAATGCAACGCGGGCCGATAGGCCCGGTCGGGTTCATGCGGTGGTTAGGCGCAATTTACTTAACCACCACCGGAAGGTACACACACATCCTAACCACTGAGACGACCCCATTGGTGCGGGTGATTTCAGGCACGCTGGGGAAGTAGACCGTGGCGTAATTGATGACCTGTGCACCAGGGGGAGCGTACGAGCTGACCCGCACGCGCACCTCGGCATGCCCGCCCTGCCCAGGACCCACCTCGCCCACGAACCAGGTGATCGTGCGCGTAGCGGGATCGAATACGCCCGGTCCGGCAATCTGCTGACCGCCGGAGCCCAGCACCGGGCCGATTTCCAAGGTGGAGGCATCCAGATCGTCGTCCAGCGTGTCCACAAAGTACACACCGAAGGCAATGCCCTCGCCCTCGTTCTCAAACTCCACAGTGTAGGTCAGCAATTGTCCGGAGCGCACAATGCCATCCGGTCCTACCTTGGCGTTGGGATCACGCGCCACGGCGATCGTACTTAACCCGTTGGAGGAAGATGCCTCTCTCCCTTTCATGTCTTGGTTGACATGCATGAAAAGATCCCAATGCGCCCCACGCCCCGCCGGACCAGGGATATCAATATCATGATAGAACACCGGCACCCAAGCTGCGCCCTGCTGGCGGCTGAATTCGGCATATTTCTTGCTCGCGGCAGTGCCAAATTTTAGATCGATCCCATTGACGAACAGGCTGGCCGCTTGCATTCGACGATCTTGGGCCGTTGCAGAGCTCTCGACATCCACAATGTACGCCGAAACACCTAGCACGGTCCCCTGCGCCAGCCCCCAGGGAATGCGCGCCTTCAGGCTGAACATGCCGCTGGCGCCGGGCGGCAGGCTGCCCGGCTCCCAGGAGATAGACTGGAGGAAACCGTCATACTCCCATCCTGGCGAGGCTGAGACGAACTCGGCAGGGGCATCCAGCACAGCGAAGATCAGTGCATCGTCTGCTGCCTTGACCCCGTCATTGCGGTACTCGATCAGGTAATTGATGGTCTGCCCGGGGCTGATCCTGTCCGGTCCCCATGCGGCTACCTTCAGGTCAGCTGCGGGCGGCAGGCCCAGATCCACCCGTTCGACGCTGAGGGAGAGCGTCGACGGCGAACGAGTTTCATCCAGCATACCATGGAGGATGCCATAGAGAGGCGCCCTCATCAGACCTTCCAGGGCAGTCTTACCTGGCGAGGAGGCTACGGCGTAGCTCCAACTCTCCCCTGCGCCTGGTTCGGCACTGTAGGTCATGTAGGAAAAGCCCTCGCCTTGGTAAGGGCCCGCGCCGGCTACGCGCAGAAGAGTCATCACCACGCTCGCAGGACCCGCGTAATGCCCGTAAAGCACTCCATCAATCCCCGCCTGCAGAATCTCCAACGGCTGAGCCGGGTATTCCGCTTCGCCCTGCGGTGTCAAGTTCCCGCTGATCTCCAGTGTCACAGAAGTGACAGTTTCACCCAACTTGCCAACCTTCCAGGCAGCCTGGTAGTGATCATAGACCCCGCTGCCAGGAACCGATTCGGAGAGGAAACCTTCCACCGCCGCCGATACCCCGCCGGACGTAGAGCCATTCAGGTAGAGCTTCTCTTCCTGCATAAAGCTCAGGACGCCCTGCCAGTTCCCCGAATAAGAAACGCCATCCAATATCGCCTGGTACTCGCCTTTGGCAAACCCTTTGCCGGTAAAAAGCCCGGTAGTGACCAGGACAGATTCGACACTGGCAAGCCCCAGGGTTCCAGACAAGGCGCCAGTTACTGCGGCATCGGTCAGGATAGCCTGCCGGGTGAGCAGCGTCTCGGTGGAGGTATACACCCGGGAATACGTTACCACGCCTGGGGGCAGTTCGCCAGACCGGACAGGCAGGACATGCATCAACGAACTCTTATCCGATGCGGTGACTTCGCTGGACCACAATAACCAAACCGCCCAGGCATTGGCTGGGTTTCCCGCGCAAGTGGTGGATGTCCAATTAGATCGCCATCGTCACCTGCGGCCACGCTCGACGTCAACCCAGTCTTCGGAAGGTGGATGGTCCCCTCCCTGTCAGAGCGAACAGGCCAGAGCGACCCGGTATAGTTCATTAAGGTGCCAATGATGTGCCCATCAGTGAACCAGATGACCTTCGTGTAATTCCCGCCGCCACTGGAAGACCAGTAAAAGTCGCTCCACCAATTCGACTCCGGGACATTGGTAAAACCCTGGCTGTTGAGCCAGCTGGCGCCGTTGGATTGCCCGGCATGTATCAGGCTTTCGATCTCCACGATGTTGGGCATCCGCCAGTCGGCGTAGCCAAAGTTCTCATGCTCGCCCCGGTTCATTGCCGCCACATAGGCGAGGGCGTCCTGCCAGTTCAAGCGGCCCCCTGGCAGGTTGGCATTCTTGCTCCACATCAGGCCGGTTAGCAGGTCGGTGACCGTGCCATCCTGATTATCCACGAAACGCGGGACAGGCCATTCCATGCCCAACTGTAGAGCGCCGTCGTCGCCAGGCGCGTAATATGTGGCCTGCCCAGTACGGGGGAGGTCCACCACGCCCCTGGTCCAGACCGATCGCCATTGTGGAATACTGACCGTGGCTTGTATGTGTGATCGGGTGCTTTGGACGTTTACGGCAAACACAGGGAGCAAAACCAAGCAAGCGAGAAGAACGACAAGAGGAAACCTTCGTGTTTTCATCGCGCCACTCCTTTATCTTGCATTTGTGATGGAGATGTATGCGTCTATCTTCATCCGCGCCGTTATGACAGACGCAAGCGAGGCGCAGCGAGCGAAGCGTCCATCATAACTACTGATCGTACGGAGTATTCCCTGTCTGTTTCTTTCCGCATAATCCTCTAAACCTGGGGACTTGTGCAAATTCTTTCCTATCTAATTCACCCAATTTGGGGATTTACACGGGATTCATCCTGTGGTATAATCTGGAGAAGGTGGCCGACATTCGCATGTCCCTGGCTTGATGAATAGTATATAGCACAATGTCTGGTAAGTCAACCACTTCCGAGGTGAAATATGGAACAGCGCCCCAAGAAACTTCTCGATCAAGTGCGTGACGCCATTCGCCTCAAGCATTACTCCATCCGCACCGAGGAAGCCCACGTCGGGTGAATCACGCGCTATATCCTGTTCCACGACAAGCGCCATCCCAACGACATGGGCCGCACCGAGGTCGAAGCCTTTCTCACCCACCTGGCCGTGGAGCAGCACGTGGCCGCTTCCACCCAAAATCAGGCCTTCAGTGCGCTCCTGTTTCTCTACTGCGAGGTGTTGCACAAAGACCTGGATGGCCCCATCGAGGCGCTGCGCGCTTCAAAGCCCAAGCGGTTGCCTACCGTGCTGACCAGAGAAGAAGCGCGGCGCGTCATCGAGTGTATATCCGGCGTGCACCAGTTGATGGCCAAACTGCTCTACGGGAGCGGCCTGTGGCTCATGGAGTGTGTGCGGCTGTGCGTCAAGGGCTGTCCTGAGCCTGGCGAAGGAACGTGGACTTTGGCCAGTACCTGATCGTCGTACGGGATGGCAAAGGGATGGAGGATCTCGCGACCATGCTGCCGGAGGCCGTCGTCGCGCCACTCCAGGAGCACCTGCAGCGCGTGAAACGGCTGCACGAGCGGGGCCTGGCGCAGGGGTACGGTTCGGTCTACTTGCCTTTCGCGCTGGAGCGCAAGTACCCCAACGCCGACCGGGAGTGGATCTGGCAGTACGTCTTTCCCTCGGAGCGGTTGTCGAAAGACCCGCGCTCCGGCGTGGTGCGGCGCCACCATGTGGACGAGAGCGGGCTGCAGAAAGCCGTCCGGGAGGCGGCCCGGCTGGCGGGGATTGAGATTCAACACGTCCACCAGCAGCGGCTCGGCCTCCGAGACCTCCCCGCGCTCAAGCGCCCGGTACGTCGTGTATTCCGTCGGGTGGTGCAGCAGGATGCGTTCCATGTGGCGGGGGTCCTCGTCGTCCAGGCTCAACAGGTCGGCCGTCGCCTTGCCCCGCCCGTCGTACACGCGCATGAACTTGCGCGCAAATCAACACACGTCGTGCTACGATTTCCTCCGCCCGCAGTTGAGTGTTGGAAGAACGAAAAACCCGGTTTCTGGCTGGATGACGAGCTTCGGGGGCCGTGGCCCTGGCATCCTCTTCGTCGACTAGGGCCTTGAGAACGAGGCCGCCATGTCAACCTGTGCCTCGACTTCTTCTGCCTTCACAAAGGTCGAGCTCGCGATCAGTTTCTTCAACTCCCGCTCAAACGGTTCGCCGTCGAGGGGCAACTCGACCGGCTCGCCAGTGAGCGAGGAATACAGCATCGCGTTGGCCAGCTCGACGGAATGAAGGCCCTCCTCGGCCGGGGCGATCAATTCCTTGCCTTCCAGGATGGCGTCGGCAAAGTTCTCCAGGATCTCCAGGTGCTGGCCGCCGTAGCCTTCGATCTGAAAGGTCTCCTCCGACACCTCCGGCCTGGCAAAGGACTCTTTGGACGTGCGCAGGAACTCGGCCGCTGGCACCTTGTTGCGCGTGAAGACGAGTCGTCCCATCTCCAGCACCAGTCGGCCGTTCTCACCCGCAATCTCGAAGCGGTTCGTGCCCGGCGTCTCGCCCGTCGAGGTAATGAAAACCCCCGTACATCCGCCCGCATATTCCAGGTACGCCGTCACCTCGTCCTCTACCTCGATGTGGTGGCGCTTGCCCAGACCGCAGAAGCCCCACACCTTGCCCGGCATGCCGCAAATCCACTGCAGCAGGTCCAACTGGTGCGGGCACTGGTTCAACAGCACGCCGCCGCCCTCGCCGGCCCAGGTAGCCCGCCAGCCGCCGGAGTCATAGTAGACCTGGGGGCGAAACCAATCGGTGACAATCCAACTGATGCGCAGGAGATCGGCCAGCTCGCCCTCGTCAACCAGTTGTTTGATCTTCTTGTAATGGGGATCCGTGCGCAGGTTGAACATCGCAGCAAAGACCAGGTTCGTGTCCTGGTGGGCCGCGATCAATCGTTCGCAGTCGGCCTTGTGCACAGAGATGGGTTTTTCCACCAGCACGTGGTGTCCGGATTCCAGCGCCGCGATGCCGATGGTGGTGTGGGCGTAGTGCGGCGTGCAGATGAGTACCGCGTCGCACACGCGCTCCTTCAGCAGCACGCCAGAATCGGTGTAGGCCGGGCAGCCGTACTTTTCGGCAGCGGCCTGCGCTTTCTCCGGGACGACGTCGCACACCGCGGTCAGCTCCACCTTTTGGGATCTGGCGATGTTCTGCAGGTGCAGAGACCCGATACCGCCAATTCCGATGACCGCTACTCTCACTTTGTCAGTCGCCATACTCTACCTCCGTGGTTTCACCAGCTCACTCCCATGGCCCGCAGATTGCAGATTATACCACAATTCTGATTACTGCCCCTGAGCCTGCGTTAAATGGCTGGGCTGGCTTGGGCGGCATCACGTTCGCTGTTTTTTCAAGAACGCGTTGTTTTTTGCCACCGTGGCGACCATAGGCGCCGTGGCTTCGTCCGCCTGCGGGGCTTATGCGTTTGCCAAAATTCGGTCGTGCAGCCGTAATCGTGCAGCAACCTCAGCGCTGTGACCGTCGTCTCCAGCGTCGAATCGTCTCGGGCTTGCCAGGTGCCGTCTTCTCCCTGCAGCGCCAACAGGCGATCTAGCCCATTGGCTATGAGAGGGTCGTCTACCGGAAACCCCGCACCGTGCAACGCGTCTAACAGCCAGGTCAGCGGTTGAGCATCGAGGTCAGCGAGCCAATCCAGCGCAGTGGCATGGCAACGCCAGTACAGGGCGGCGCTCAGGCCAGGGCTCTTGGGATAGAGGCACTCTAGCGCCCACAGGTTGTACCAGGTGCCGGTCACCAACGCCCAAGTATGCCAGTGAAGCGCCAGCCAGCCGATGGCCGGATCGACGATCGGATGCTGTCCACGACCCAGAGAAACGAGACGCATCGGCACGGCAGCAGTGAAGTAGAAGCGGTCTATGAGTGCATCTTCCTTGAGCCACTTTTGCGGCGAGTGAGCCAGCTTAGCCTTGGTCTCGTAAAACGAGCCGTCCGCAGCCTGAATAGAGGCCAGAAAATCCAGCGTGTGCGTCATCTGCGCTCCCTCGCTCAGGCCGAACTCGCGCAGCCAACGCATACAGTGAATCGTTCCACCCAGCGAGCCAATACGCTCAGGCTGCTCCTCCGGCATCCTGTAATCCCAGCTTCCATCGCGAAACTGGTAAGGGGTCAAGACGCTTTCCGCCTCGACAGGTGTGAAGGGCTGGCCCAGTGCGCGCCGCAAGCGCAGCCCGTCGAGCCGGTTGCCCTGCCGCTCGATCAGTGCGACCACCTGGTCAAGGAATCGGTAGTTCATTCCTGCCTCCTGGCGTGCTTGCTGGCGGCTTACCCGTCGTGCTCTGCAAATTCATGGTTAAACCTCCGTTCAGCAAGTGGACCTCGCGTCGCCTCAAACGATTCGGCCATGGCCAGGATCGTTTTAGCGCTGACCAGCAGGTTCCCGGCCACCACATGCCCCTTTCCCTCGCAGTGCCCTTTCCAAGGTTGGACAGCATGCCCTGTAAAGGCCGCCACGCCGCCATGGGCATCCACAATGCTCAGTTGTCGCTTCTCTCT
>Ga0172365_10001397_pt1 | contig 17539 bp, 13 predicted proteins | sample LakKivSesite48cm_FD_114535 | JGI IMG/M metagenome (GOLD analysis project Ga0172365, IMG submission 114535) | Sediment microbial communities from Lake Kivu, Rwanda - Sediment site 48cm | ecosystem: Environmental > Aquatic > Freshwater > Lake > Sediment | place: Rwanda: Western Province, Lake... | reverse complement strand
TCCAGAGGATCTCTTATTATGGCAGCAAAGTAGCCAACCTCTCCCACAAGAAGCTCAGGCTTCTGCTCCATTTTAAGCTTAAAGATGCCCACCTCTTCAACTGAAAATTCTTTCTGTGTTGACATAAATCTTATTCTGTCACCAACTCTAATGTGTCCGTCTTTGACCCTAATGTAAACAACAACTCCTTTGTAAGTATCAAAATGTGAATCGAAAACCAAAGCCCTTAAGGAAAAGTTCTCATTACCTTCAGGAATAGGAACTCTTTCAATGATATTTTCTATAAGTTCCTGAACTCCCTCCCCAGTTTTTGCGCTTATCTTCAGAATTTCGCTTGAATCAAAACCAAGCATCTCTTTTATTTCTTCCTCTGTGCCCTCAATATCTGCATCTTTCACATCGATTTTGTTTATCACAGGGATGATTGCGAGATTATTTTCAAGAGCAAGATAAGTGTTTGCAATTGTTTGAGCTTCAACCCCCTGAGTTGCATCAACGAGAAGTACTGCTCCTTCACAGGCTTTTAAGCTCCTTGATACTTCGTAGCTGAAGTCAACATGTCCCGGTGTATCAATTAGGTTGAACTGAAATATTTTGCCTTCCTTGTTTTTAATTGACAGATTTACAGGATGCGACCTTATTGTTATCCCTCTCTCCTTTTCAAGCGACATACTATCAAGCACCTGGCCTTCGGAAGAATACTGAATCAACCCTGCAAGTTCAAGAAACCTGTCTGCAAGGGTTGATTTTCCGTGGTCAATATGTGCAATGATGGAAAAGTTTCTTATCAGTTCATTTCGTGCCAACTATATCTTTCTCCTTTTCCAGATTGATCTCCCCGTTTTCAAGTCCAACAATAATTGTGTCGCCTTCTGTGAATTCTCCACCAAGGATTTTCACTGCAATAGGATCCTCCACTTCCTTTTCGATAAGTCTCTGAAGTGGACGGGCTCCATACTCGGGGTTGTATCCCTTCTTTGCAAGGAATTCCCTCGCATCATCTGCAAGCTTGACTTTAATCTTGTTTTCATGAAGGTTTACCTGCATCTTCCTTATTATCACATCAACAATGGATTTTATCTCCTCAATGTTTAAAGGATAGAAAACGATTATATCATCAAGCCTGTTAAGAAACTCTGGCTTGAAAATCTCTTTAAGCGATGAGACAAGTTTCTTCTTTTTATCTTCAAAGGTTTCTTCCTGCTTCCCAAGCTCAAATCCCATTGATTTCTCCCTAAGCTTTTCAGTGCCAAAGTTTGAAGTTAGGATTATTACTGTGTTTTTAAAGTCAATGGTTCTGCCCTGCGAATCTGTTAAACGACCTTCATCCATAATCTGGAGCAGAATGTCAAAAACATCGGTATGTGCCTTTTCAATTTCGTCGAAAAGCACCACCGAGTATGGTTTACGCCTTACCATCTCTGTAAGTTGCCCTCCCTCCTCATATCCCACATAACCTGGAGGAGACCCAATAATACGAGAAACTGCAAATTTCTCCATAAATTCACTCATATCGAGACGGATCAGTGCATTCTCGCTACCGAAAAGGAATTCTGCAAGAGTCTTTGCAAGCTCTGTTTTGCCAACTCCGGTAGGTCCGAGAAAAAGGAAGCTTCCGATAGGCTTGTTGGGGTTCTTAAGCCCTGAGCGTGCCCTTCTGATAACCCGAGAAACTGCAGAAACCGCTTCTTCCTGTCCTATTATGCGTTTGTGTAACTCTGCTTCCATGTTGATCAGTTTTTGCTTTTCGTTAGAAACAAGCTTTTCAATCGGAATGTTAGTCCACAGGGATATTACTTTCCTGATATGATCCTCTGATAACTCCGGAAACTCGTCTTCTGATTTACTCAGGGCATCTTTAAGCTGATTTAATATAACTCTTTCTTCGTCCCTGAGCTTATCTGCCTCCAAAAGCTTTCTATCCCTTATTGCCTGAAATTTGCTTTCTCTTATTTCCTTGACTTTTTTCTCGAGCTCCTTCACCTGAGAACTTTTTGAAAGCTGCAATCTGAGTCTTGCAGAGGCTTCATCTATAACATCGATTGCTTTATCTGGAAGAAACCTGTCCTGGATATACTTGACAGAAAGCCCTACTGCAATCTCAATGGCATAGTCGGAAATTTTAACTCCGTGAAATTTCTCATATCTATCCCTTAAGCCTTTAAGAATTTCCATGCTTTCCTCAATTGTTGGTTCTCTAACCATAATCGGCTGAAACCTTCTTTCCAGGGCAGGGTCCTTCTCGACATATTTTCTGTACTCTTTAACTGTCGTTGCTCCAATTACCTGAATTTCACCATTTGTAAGAGCTGGTTTCAAAATGTTAGAAGCATCAATTGCACCTTCTGCAGCACCAGCTCCAACGATAGTATGAAATTCGTCAATAAATAAAATTACGTTTCCTTGAGTTTTGGAAATTTCCTTAATGATTTTTTTCATTCTCTCTTCAAATTCGCCTCTGTACTTTGTGCCCGCAATAACTGACGCAAGGTCAAGCGAAACAATCCTTCTACCCTTTAGAAGTTCCGGGATATCACCATCAGCTATTCTCTGAGCAAGTCCTTCAACGATTGAAGTCTTACCAACGCCAGGATCGCCTATAATTGCAGGGTTGTTCTTTTTTCTCCTCATCAAAATCTCAACAAGGCGCTCTATCTCATTTTCCCTTCCAATTACGGGATCAAGCTCATTCCTTGAAGCAAGAAGCGTTAAGTCCCTGCTGAACTGGTCAAGTGTTGGAGTTTTAATCTGTGCCTGCGAGGGGATGAAGCCACGTTGAGGTTCTTTTGAAACCTTCTCTCCAATCATTGAATAGATCGTCTCCTCAAATTTCCCAAGATCAATCCCGGTATCCTGCAGGATTTTTATGGCAACCCCGCCTCCTTCATGCAGGAGCGCAAGAAGAATGTGCTCGGTGCTAATATAAGTATCGCCTAAATTAACCGCTTCTCTTTCTGCAAGCTCAAGCACCCTTTTTGCCCGAGGGGTGAGTATTACTTCTTCTCTCGAAGCAGAAGATCCGTAATTCTTGTTTTCCTTTACAAATGATTCGATTCTATCAACGATTTCGTCAGGTTCAACCCCCATGCTTGATATCGCTTTGTATGCAACTCCTTCTTCAATTTTAATAAGGCCAAGCAAGATATGCTCAGTACCTAAATAATCATTGTTTAAAATGTGAGCCTCTTCCTGGGCAATCAAAATTGCCTTCTGAGCTCTTTCCGTCAAATTATTCCAATTCATAGAATCATCTCCTATAATATTTTAACAGATTTACAGAAATATTGAAAGTATCCAGAATAATTTTGAATTCTTTCGGCTTTTCTTTTTTACTTATTTCTGATAGAATATTGTGTTTGATAAATCGGAGGAAACATGAACGACAACGAATACAACGCAAGCAGCTTAAAAGTCCTTGAAGGCCTTGAACATGTTAGAAAAAGGCCATCAATGTACATTGGCTCAACAAGTGAAAGCGGGCTTCATCACCTTGTTTTTGAGGTGGTTGACAATAGCATTGATGAAGCAATGGCAGGGTTCTGCACCGAAATTGAAGTGAGAATGGGAAAAGATGGCACGATTACAGTTGTTGACAATGGCAGGGGTATTCCCGTTGACATGCACCCTGAGCTGAAAATTTCTGGAGTGGAAGTAGCTCTAACCAAACTCAATGCAGGAGGCAAGTTCGAAAACAAGGTTTATCATGTTTCAGGCGGACTTCACGGAGTTGGAGTTTCCGTAGTAAATGCACTTTCAAGCTATTTACGGGTGAAGGTCAAAAGAAACGGAATAATATATGAGCAGGAGTACGAAAGAGGAAAACCAAAATTCCCTCTGAAAGAAATAGGCACAACCGAGTTTGAGAGCACTGGAACTGAAATAACATTCGTGCCCGACGAAACAGTTTTTGAAGTAGTCGAATTCAAAGAATCAATAATCAAACCTAAATTGAAAGAATTATCCTTTTTAAATAAAGGTTTAAAGATAAAGTTCATAAACGAATATTCAAACGAAGAGGAAATATTCTTCTCAGAAGAAGGAATTAAGGAATTTGTTACATTTCTAAATGAAGGCCTGCAAGTCGTAAACTCTGACCCTATATATTTCAAGTTCGAAGAAGAAGATTTCTTTCTTGAGATTGCCCTCCAGTACAACAGTGGCTTCAGTACAAACCTAATGTCTTTCGTCAACAACATTCACACAGTGGAAGGGGGAACTCATGAGCTTGGATTCAAAACAGCACTTACTAAACTGCTCAGCGAAGAGGCAGAGCAGCTGAAATTTGTGAAAGAAGCTGAGGAAGCCTTAACTGGAGACGATGTCAGAGAAGGGCTTACTGCAATTATCAATTTAAGAATACTAAACCCGCAGTTTGAAGGACAAACAAAGGCAAAACTTGGTAACGCAGAGGTAAAGAACAAAGTATATACAGTGATGAAAAACCAGCTCACTCTCTATTTTGACAGGCGCGTTGACGAAATTAAAGAAATACTTAAAAAGGTTCTCCTTGCAAGAAACGCAAGGATTGCTGCAAGAAAGGCAAAGGAGCTTATAAGAAGAAAAGGTGCATTGGATTTTTCAGGAAGACTTCCCGGAAAACTTGCAGACTGCAGTACCTCTAATCCACAGGAAGCTGAACTTTACATAGTGGAAGGAGAGTCCGCAGGCGGAAGTGCAAAACAGGCAAGAGATAGAAGGTTTCAAGCAGTTCTGCCTCTAAGAGGAAAAATACTTAATGTGGAAAAAGTAAACATTAATCATGCCTTAGAGAATGAAGAAATAAAAAATCTTATAACCTCTCTGGGCTGTGGAATCAGGGAAGATTACAAAGCTGAAAATCTCCGCTATCATAAAGTAATCATTATGACAGATGCAGATGTTGACGGATCACACATTAGAACCCTCCTTCTTACATTCTTCTTCAGATATATGAAACAGATGATTGAAGACGGTTACCTTTACATAGCCCAGCCACCGCTCTACAGAGCGAGCATTGGCAGGTCAGTCTATTATGCTTATTCTGATGATGAGCTGAAAAGAGTGCTTTCAAAACTGTCAGACCCAAATAAGGTCGAAATTCAAAGATACAAAGGTCTCGGAGAGATGGATCCCCAGCAGCTATGGGAAACAACTATGGATCCCTCCAAGAGAATAATTCTCAGAGTAGGCATTAAGGAAGCAGAGGAAGCAAGCAGAATGTTCGAACTTCTCATGGGAGATAAAGTTGAACCGAGAAGGCGTTTCATAGAAGATCATGCAAGAGAAGTTGTCAATCTTGATATTTGAGGTGGAAAATGTCTGAAGAACTGTTTCACGAAAAAGTACTGAACGTTCACATTGAAGAAGAGCTAAGCAAATCATATCTTGATTATTCAATGAGCGTAATCATTGGAAGGGCACTTCCCGATATAAGGGATGGTTTGAAGCCAGTACACCGAAGAATTCTTTACGCAATGAATGAGCTCGGTTGCCTTCCAAATAGGCCTTACAAAAAGTGTGCAAGAATAGTTGGAGAAGTGCTGGGCAAATACCATCCTCATGGAGAATCTTCTGTGTACGATGCACTTGTTAGGATGGCTCAACCTTTCTCGTTAAGATACCCTCTTGTTGACGGGCATGGAAACTTCGGTTCAATTGATGGAGACGTCCCTGCAGCAATGAGGTATACTGAGGCAAGACTTGCTCCAATCACTATGGAAACGCTGGCAAGCCTTGATAAAAATACTGTTAATTTCATACCAAATTTCGATAACACGCTCCAGGAACCGGTTGTTCTCCCAAGCAGATTCCCAAATCTCTTGGTAAACGGCTCTTCGGGAATTGCAGTAGGAATGGCAACAAACATCCCTCCACACAATCTGCGGGAAATTGTAGATGCCCTCACATACATTATTGACAATGGAATTCTGAAGCAAAATGAAGTTTCTATTGAGGAATTAATGCAGTTCGTAAAAGGACCTGATTTTCCAACGGGAGGTTTCATTGTTGGAAAAGATGGAATTAACGAATATTTCCAGACAGGAAGAGGATCGATAACAATAAGGGGGAAATGGCACCTTGAGGAAGGAAAACACAAAAAAAGATATTTCATAATAACCGAAATACCCTACGAGATTAATAAGGCTTCTCTTGTTGAAAAAATTGCAACCCTTACCAAGGAAAAGAAGCTCAGAGGTGTTGAAGACATAAGAGACGAGTCAGACAGAGATGGAATAAGGATTTCGATAAAGCTTTCGCCTGATGCAGACCCGAAGTTTTTTGAAACTACTCTCAGAGCACATACTCAGTTTGAAGTAAAGTACGGAGTTATTCTTCTGGGAATTCTTGATAATGTCCCGAAAGTCTTCTCACTGAAAGAGCTGCTTACGGAATTTCTGAAATTCAGGAGCGAAGTTCTTAAAAAGGAAACTGTTTTTGATTTGGAAAAGGCACAGAAACACCTTGAAATACTTGAAGGTCTGAAACGCGCAATCCTCAGGATTGACGAAGTAATTCCTATCATCAAAAAATCAAAAGATGTCCAGGAAGCAACAACGAATCTGATTAACCTTCTTGGCGTAACAGAAGCCCAGTGCAAGGCAATACTTGAGATGAGGCTTTCAAGACTTACTTCCCTTGAAATATCAAAACTTGAAGAAGACATGCATGACACGCTCAGTGAGATAGAAAAATTCAAGAAAATCCTGGAGGAAGAACCCACTTTCTGGAAAGTGATTAAGGATGAGCTTAGAAGGATTGCAACAAGCTACGGAGATGCAAGAAAAACTGAGATAACGTTAGATACGGGCAAGCTTGACCTTGAAGAGCTCATAGAAGATACCGATAACTATGTCGTTATTACAAGAGACGGATACATAAAGAGAATGCCCTATGAAACTTTCAGAATCCAGAGGAGAGGTGGTCAGGGAGTCTTAGGACAGACAACAAGCGAAGAAGATTATCCTAAGGAGCTTATACCGACAACTGCAAAAAGCAAAATACTTTTCTTCACAAACAAAGGAAAAGCTTATGCACTCAAAACATATGAAATTCCGGAAGCTGCAAGGGAAGCAAAAGGGACTCCAATCCACAGATTGCTCAGGCTTGCAGAAGATGAATATATCGCTTCTGCCTTAACTCTGCTTACCGGCAACAAAACTCACTCAATTCTTTTTGTTACTAAAAAAGGTATTGCCAAGAGAACTCCCATGAAGGAGTTTGAAAATTTCACCTCTGCTGGAAAAATCGCAATAAGGATTGATAAAGATGACAAACTAGTTTCGACACTTGATGTTGAGGACTCAAAAGAAGTTTTGATAACAACGAGCATCGGACAGGCAATTCGCTTCAACATAAGCCAGATAAGGGAATCAGGAAGAAACACCAGGGGAGTAAAAGGCGCACGGCTTGCTCAGGGAGATTTTGTAGTTGATGCAGAAATAGCAAATGAAGATGATAAACTTCTTCTCATAACAAGCGGTGGATACGGAAAGAAAATTTTAGTCAAAGGAATAAGAAAAGTGAACAGGGGAGCAAAAGGCGTAAGATGCATTAAAGTTGACAAAAAATCAGATTGGCTTCAGGCAGTTAAGATTGTCAGGAACGAAGAAAATCTCCTCGTTATGACAAAAAACGGAAAAGTTATTAAAATAAAATTAAATGAAATTCGCATCCTTGGAAGAAATGCAAGAGGAGTAAGAATAATCTCATTTAAGGAGGAGGATGATACGGTTTCATCAATAGCCGTTTCGTAAGGTGAACAGAGAACTGAGAACAGCTTTTTTTACAAGCTTAATTCTTTTAATGACCGTGATACTTCTTTATATTCTTTATCTCATAAGAGGAGTTATTCCTTCTATCATTTATGGAGCAATTATTGCCTATATTCTGCTTCCTGTGACGAACTTCTTTTCAAGAAAAATGCCAAGAGGCCTTGCAAGCTTTGTTTCACTTCTTATTTTCTTTGTAATAATAGTGTTAATTGCATATTTCGTTTTCCCTATAATTTTCCACGAAATAACGCAACTTGTCACTAAAATTCCGGATATCTATAGAAATATCTCAACGCTGCTAAGCAAAATCAGGCATCTGCTTGTCCCGAGCGGAACAGAAGTGCTTGAAAATATGCTTCAAAATTTCTTCGACAACCTTCAGAACTACCTTTATTCATTCGTACAGTCGGTTTTTACAAAGACTATCAGCAAGGTAACCATATTCCCACTGATGATTTTCAGCTTCCTCCTTGCATTCTTCTTCATGAAAGACTCAAGAGCAGTTTACAGGATTACGCTAAGAAGAATTAACCCTCCAGTTAGAAAAAAATGGAGATTCTTCCTTGATAAAACTAATGGTGACCTTCGAGCCTATTTTTCAACGCTCGTTCTGATTGCATTTTTCACCGGCATAACGATGGGCTTAATAAGTTCTATTATTGGAGTGAAATACGCTGTTCTAATTGGAGTTATAGATGTCTTTCTCGAGATGCTTCCATATGTTGGTCCAACAATAGTTTTCATAGTAGGAGTGCTTCTTTCCCTTATCACTTCATTCAAGACTTTCATACTTTTTGCGATTGTCTTTTCAATTATTGAATTTATACAAAACAGCCTGGTTACTCCTCATTTTGTCGGAGAAAGGCTAAAGATTACTCCTGTTATAATCATCGTGATGATAGCTATTGGAGGGGCAATATTCGGGGCTCTTGGCGTGATCATTGCAACGCCAGCATTCTTAATCCTAAGAAACCTTTTTCAGGTAAACAAATCCCAACCAGAAGAAACTGGAATTTAAGGTATTATTACTCTTATTGCCTTTTCAATTATTTTTGCTTTTACTGGAGTATATCCTAAAACTTCACCATCCGCTTCAATGATAGAAGGCGGGTCGCACTGTACGAATACTTCCTTGGTTTTTTCATAATAAAGCTTCTTTTCCTTAATTATTGTTCCGTCAAATAGCTTTTTCAATTTAAAAAGGACTTCAATTCCTTTGTAATCTCTGAAAAGAGCTATGTTAAGATAACCGTCATCTACCTCTGAAAAAGGTGAAACCAGCATTCCGCCACCAAAATATTTGCCGTTTGCTATGTCAAACTCAAAAAATTTACCATTAATTTCGTGAGATTCGTGTCTCAATAAACCATCTGGGACAAGTGAAAAAAGAAGAGTATTGAGAAGTGCGCCAAGATAGACAAGCCCCTTAAAAATAGACTTTTTACTCCTGTTTGCTTTAACAGTAACAGTTCCCGAAAACCCACCACTTAATATATTCAAAAAGTGCCTTGATTTTTTCTCTCCGTTAAAATCCATATATTCAAAAAGCCCCACATCAATAAATTTCTGAACTCCCTTAATGGCAATCTTGAAAGCATCTACAATGTCTTTAGGAAGTTTTAGCGACTTTCTGAAATCATTTCCTGAACCTATTGAAACAAGCCCAAGGATGGGGATCCTTAACTTTTGCTCATCAGAAAAATTATCAGTTTCCTTTTTAAAAGACTCCTTTGCTGCGTTTAAAATTCCGTTAATCACTTCATTATGAGTCCCATCTCCTCCGAAACTTACAATCCTCGTTGCGTTTTGATTAAAAGCATTTCTTGCAAGTTCAATTGAATGGCCAGGGTACTCCGAGAAAAAAACATCTACATCAAGCTTTTTCTCATCAATTACCTCTTTTAATTTTGAGAACTCTTCTTTTGCCTTTCCCCCGGCAGCTTCTGGATTTACAATTAAGTATATTTTTTCCATTATGACTTATTTTAGTATACAGGCTGTCTTTTACAAAATTAGTTTGTTATTGTTGCGCAACTCTTATTGCTTTTTCAATGACACGCACTTTGATGGGAGTATGCCCAGCCAATTCGCCATCTGCTTCCACAATTTGAGGTGGGTTACACTCCACATAAATTTCCTTTGCATTTTCAGAATGGACCTTAGGTTCCTCAATTATCGAACCATCATAAAGCTTCTTCAGCTTAAAAAGTACTTCAATCCCTTTATAATTTTCGAAAATTGAAACGTTAAGATATCCGTCATCAAGCTTAGCTTGAGGAGAAACAAGTATCCCCGCTGCAAAATATTTCCCATTAGTTATGTCGAATTCAAAGAATTTACCATGAATTTCTCGGTTTTCAGTTCTTACGACTCCCTCAGGTAGAAAATATGAAAACATTTTGCAAAGAGCTACCTTAATATATGTAAGCTTTTTGAAAATATATACATTACTTTTGAGTACATTTTCAACCACTAATCCTGAATACCCACCACTCAAGACGTTGAAAAAATAATTAGAATTCTTCTCTCCATTAGAATGTACACACTCAAACAACCCAATATCTATATACTTTGGAACCCCATTAAGCGCAATATGAAAAGCATCAATAAAATTTTTAGGGAGATTTAAAGATTTGCTGAAATCATTTCCTGTACCTACAGAAATAATTCCAAGAACTGGAATAGTTGATTTCTCTTCATCAGTAAGGTTGTAAATCTCCTTATCGTAACGTTCTTTTACGCCAGTTAAAATACCATTTATCACCTCGTAGTGAGTGCCGTCGCCACCAAAACTAATTATTCTTGTTGCGTTTTGATTAAAAGCATCCTTTGCAAGCTCTATTGAATTAGCAGGATACTCTGAGAACAATACATTTACATCAATTTTCATTTCCTTAATCGCTTTTCTCAACAATGAAAATTTCTTCTTTGCCAGTCCGCCTGCTGCTTTTAAGTTAACTATTAAGTAAATCTTCTCCATGATATCTTTATATTAAGTTATTAATTGATTTTTGCAAACTAAATTGAAACGAGTTTCCAATATAATTATAAAAGGAGGTAATATGAACACAAAAAAATTCACTATTCTACATTCGAATGACATGCACGGAGATTTTCTTGCCGAGATGCGCGAAGGTGAAGGAAAACTTATCGGGGGCCTCTCGTTGCTCTCGGGGTACATTAATAGTGTAAGAAATAAGGAAGAAAACGTGCTATTCCTTATAGCAGGCGATATGCTTCAGGGCTCTATGATTGATGCAGAGTACAAAGGAGTATCAACAATAGAAATAATGAATTATCTTGCACCAGATGGAGTAACCCTTGGAAACCATGAGTTTGATTATGGTTTACCCCATTTGCTTTTTCTTGAAAAAATGGCTAATTTCCCGATCGTAAATACAAACCTTTATATTAAAAAATATCATAAGCGCCTTATGAAGCCATATATAGTGCTGAGCAAAGCAGGTTTTGATATACTTATAATCGGCATTATTACTGAGGATGTGGTTGATGCGTTCAAAAAAGATTCCGAAGTGGGAAGTTTTATTTCTCTCGAAGAAGCAAGCGCTGAAGTTGGAAGGATCACAAACGCCTATAAGAATGAAGACATAGACCTTACAATCCTTCTAACTCACATTGGGTTTGAGAAAGATAAAGAACTTGCAAAAATTCTTAAGCCTGAATGGGGAGTAGATATGATTATAGGAGGGCATTCCCATACAATTCTTGAAAAGCCAGAGATTGTAAATGGAATCATCATTGCACAAGCAGGTGTTGGAACAGATCAAATAGGACGTTTTGACATATTGGTTGATGATGATACAAACAGCATAGTTGATTACAAATGGGAACTTGTACCAATCGACGATGAGCATTCTCAAAAAGACAAAGGGCTTGAAGAGTTCATACATTCCTATAAAACAGAAGTTGATAAGAAATACAGCACGATCATAACGAAGTTTATTAAAAAGCTCGAGCATCATTCGCGAACTGAAGAAACTGAACTTGGAAACCTTGTTGCTGATATATTTAAAGAAAGGGCAGCAGTTGATGTAGCATTAATCGGAAGCGGCTCAATAAGGGTAAAGGCACTTGAGCAAGCTGTCACTTTAGGTGACTTCATCTCTTGTTTTCCTTTCCAGGACACGATAATAAAACTATCCGTGAACGGAGAACAACTTAAAAGAATGTTCAGTAAGTTTATGAACAGCGAAAATCGAAGGGAAGGTGGAGAATGCTATCAGGTAAGTAGGGGTATAATGGCAATATTTAATGAAACAACAAACTTGCTTGATTCGCTATCTCTTAATGGAAAACCTGTCGAAAATGAAAACCACTACACAATTTCCCTTCAAGGATACCACTATGTAAATATCAAAAAATTCCTCAACGTTGATGAAAGCGAACTTACTCAAATAGCAGAGCCGAAACTTATTACCACTTCACAAAGAGATGTAATAGAAGAGTACTTTAGAAGAAATCAAAATTTGACTAGCAATATTGAAGGCCGCCTGACCTATGTGAAATAAAATAGTATTTTTCTTGAATATAATTCAAAAAAGTGCTTGACTTGAACTAATATTTAAATAAAATAGCAAGGTACGTCAGGTTATTTAAAATCTAACAAGATACTAAATTAATCCACGTATAGGACGCAAAGGAAAATTATGAATAAGGAAAAACCAGGCAAGGCAATTGAGGTAAAAGACCTCAGAAGAGTATATACAAAAGGAAAAACAAGTTTTATAGCAGTAGATGGTGTTTCCTTTAATGTCTACTGGGGAGAAATATTCGGACTTCTGGGCCCAAATGGAGCAGGAAAAACAACAACTATTAAAATTCTATCAACTCTTCTCTTTCCCACGGAAGGAGAAGCTTTTGTTAATGGAATTGATGTAAAGGAAAACCCACAGAAAATCAGGGAAATAATTAACCTTGTTTCCGGAGGAGAAACTGCAGGGTATGGAATTCTTACAGTAAGAGAATCACTCTGGATGTTCTCTCAGTTCTATGGAATTTCTACTAAAGTTGCAAATGCAAGAATTGAAAAATACTTGAAGCTCGTTGAGATGTGGGAGAGTAGAAATACTCTCCTAAACAGGCTATCTACTGGGATGACTCAGAAAATCAACCTGGTAAGAGGCCTTGTTTCCGATCCAAAAGTGCTGTTCCTCGACGAGCCCACACTTGGGCTTGATGTTGAAGCCGCAAGGACAATACGAGGAATTGTTAAAGAATGGGTCAAAGAGAAACCTGAAAGAGCAGTGATACTGACAACACATTATATGGCAGAGGCAGACGAGATGTGCGACTGGATTGCAATTATTAACAAGGGCAAAATAGTTGCCTGCAATACCCCGAACAAGCTAAAAGAAACAATTGCTTCAGAAAAATTCTTCGAAATCACTTTGTCAAAGATCAGAGAAAAAGAATTGGACATGCTTGAAAAACTTGTTGGAAAAGAAAATGGAAATTTCAACTTGAAAAACTTTCCTGATAGAAGTGAAAGCATTCTAAGCATAAATTTGAAAGAAGAAAGAAAAATAGCACAGATAATAACTCAGCTTGAAGAAATGGGAAAAGAAATAAGGTCATTAAGGAAAGTTGAGCCGACTCTTGAAGATGTGTTTATTAAATTGGTCGGGAAGAGGTTTGAGGATGAAGAAGAAAATTGAGCTCTTCCTCCGAACAGTCTATGCAAGGGCTTACGTAAGGATAGCAGGGCAGTTCAAGAGAGACCTCAACTGGATGATCGCTTCAGTAATAGGCGCATTCCTCACAATGGCAACTTTCATATATCTGTACAGGAGCGTTGGAGCTCCGGAGGAATTTTCAGGAATTGTACTTCTGGGAGGGTTTATGACTCCATACTGGCTGAATGTCCTCTGGGCGGTGGCAACACAGCTTTACTGGGAAAAGGAAATGGGAAACCTTGAGCTTGTAATTCTTTCTCCTGCTCCACTTTCCGCTTTTTTGCTTGGGCTAACTTTTGGCGGACTTGTGCATACGACCTTGCGAGCATTTATGGTTCTCTTTGTGGGGATGTTCATTTTTAAAATTACGTTAGTTGTGACAAATCTAACCCAGTCTATCCTTGTATTCCTGTTAACGCTTTATGCACTTTATGCTGTAGGAATGATGTTTTCATCACTATTTCTATTCTTCGGAAGGGAGCTCTGGAGAGTAATGCTTCTCGTTCAAGAACCAGTTACAATTGCCTCGGGGTTTTACTTTCCTGTTAAAATTTTCGGCATTTCAGGGGCTTCCATTGTATCGCTTATTCCTTTAGCGCTCGGGCTTGATGCCTTGAGGCAGCTTATGATAAAAGGTTTTAATGTTTGGTTTTTGCGCTGGAAATTAGAAGCATTGCTACTTCTTTTGCTTGGCACTACCTTTATGATTATTGCATTAAAAATGCTTAAATACATTGAGCTTCTTGCAAAAAAAGAAGGAAGGCTCACTCTAAGATGGCAATAATAAGAAGCTTAATTGCAGCAATTTACATCGGCATACAGGTAGAGAGCAACTGGACGAAAAAGTGGCTTTATGCAATATATCTTCTTCTTTTTGCTTTTTCTTCAACGCTTGCTGTAATAATAATTTATGGCTTCCTCGGAGGAGGATTCCATACGGATAAATTCCTTTTTGCTCTTTTTGGAGCACTATTTTATTACCTGCTTTCAGGAGTATTCTTCAACACAGCATTCAGTGTTATAGACGACAGAGAGCATTACAGAACGCTTAAATACATCGTAATTTCAAAGACCAGCTATTTTGTTTACTCGCTTGGCAGGGCTTTCGGTTATGCAATTCTTCAGTTAATTTCAATTTTCCTTATGCTTATCTGGGCGGTACCTGTTTTCAAGATTCAGCTGACTATCAATCCGTTTTTGCTTTTTATATCATTTGTATTGAGCTTCATTGGCTCGTTCGGTCTTGCTCTGATGTTCTCAGGATACTACATGCTTGCAATAAGGTCAGAAACAAGCCTTATGGATGTGCTGTTTGGAGGCCTTTTTATTGTAAGCGGAGCCCTTTTTCCTCCAACTGTGCTCCCTAAATTTGCATATATTTTTGCAAAATATTTCCCTCTGGCAAGCTCAATAGAGCTTATGAGGTATTCATTCTTTGGGAGAAATCTTTCTCCATTCCTTGCAGAGCTTTCAACGCTTCAACTGATTGCCCACGTTGCTTTTGTAAATGTTGTTTCTTTTGCAGTTGGGCTTTTCCTATTCTGGCTTGCGATGAGAAGCGCTATCAGAAAAGGATATCTCGACGTTACAACAGCCTTCTGATTTTTATTTTCCTCAGATCTAATTAAAATAATGCATGGCTAAGAATTCACATAACATAACGGATTGGCTTCTAAAAGGCGACCCCTGGGTTGTTTACAGAACCCGTATTGACCTTCTTTGCGAGGACAAGAATGAGAAAGAAGTAAAAAGAGCATATCAAGAAATGCTCTCTCATCAAAAGATAAAAGGTATTTTGAGCGAACTAACAAGCTGGCCTGGAGAAGTTTTAAATAGCCACAAGAGTGCCGGACAGCTTTATCACAAATTGACATTCATTGCAGATTTAGGCATTTCAAAAGATGAACCTATGATTAAGGAAATCGCACATAAAATTTATGAACATACTTCAGAAGAAGGTCTTTTTACTCTTCCAATGAACATCCCAAAGCACTTTGGTGGAACAGGAAAAGATGAGTGGGCGTGGGCTTTGTGCGATGCACCAGTAACTACTTATGCACTTGCCAAAATGGGCTTTAAAAACGATGCTGATGTAATAAAGGCAGCAGATTACATAGCAGGACTTGTAAAAGAAAAAGGTTGGTTATGTACAGTTTCAAAAGAGCTTGGCAAATTCAGAGGTCCAGGGAGAAAAGATGACCCCTGCCCCTATGCAACACTTGTATCTCTTAAAATGCTTCTGGAATTTGATAAATACAAGAGCAGTAAGGAAACAAAAGATGGTGCAGAAACAATGTTGTCCTTGTGGGAAGAAAGTGAAAATCAACACCCATATATGTTTTATATGGGGAACGATTTTAGAAAAATAAAGGCACCTTTCATCTGGTATGATTTGCTGCACGTGCTCGAGGTGCTTACAAAAATTGAATCAATAAAGAAAGATAAAAGACTTTTGGAAATGGTTGATATTCTTGAAAAGAAAAAGAATCCTGAGGGCAAATTTACTGCAGAATCAGAGTGGAGAGCATGGAAAGACTGGGAATTTGGCCAGAAAAAAGAACCTTCCCGATGGATCACTTTCCTGGCAACAAGAATATTAGAAAGGCAGAAGACATAGCAGACTATTGACAAAAAAGAAGAATTCGCTAAACTTTAAAGGTTAAATTCACTTACAAAAGGCTTACCAGTACCTTATTGTAGTGAAAGGAGGTTACATAAATATGGAAGCAATTATTAAAACTGGTGGACATCAATTTAAAGTTAAAGAAGGAGACGTTATTAAGGTCCAAAAGGTTGAAGGAGAAATTGGGCAAAGCGTCAAATTTGAAGATGTCCTCCTTTTAAAGTCAGACGAAAAAATTATCGTTGGCAATCCGGCAGTAAAAGGTGCTTTTGTTGAAGGAACAATCAAAGAGCAGGGAAGAAATAAAAAAATAATTGTTTTCTTCTATAGGCACAAGACCAGGAACAGAAAGAAAAACGGGCACAGGCAACCTTATACCCTAATTAAGATTGAGAAAATTGTAGGGGAGGCAAACTAGTATGTCTAAAAAAAGATCCAAAGTAAATGGTAGAGATTCTAACCCCAAGTACCTTGGCGTCAAGCTTTTCGACGGGCAGACTGCAAAGGCAGGAAGCATTATCGTCAGACAAAAAGGTGAAAGAGTAAAGCCTGGAAAAAATGTTGGCGTAGGTAAAGATTATACTCTTTTTGCACTGAAAGACGGCTTTGTTAAATTTGAAAAAACAAGGAAAATGACCAAAGTCAGCATTCTCGAAGGGGAGGCATAACTACGCCTGAAAGGTCTCTTATTGACCGCGCCTTTATTACAGTAAGAAGCGGTAAAGGCGGAGATGGTGCAGTAAGTTTTAGAAGAGAAAAATTCATTCCAAAAGGTGGGCCTGATGGCGGTAATGGAGGGAAGGGCGGCGATGTAATAATCACTGCTACGTCAAAGTTCAACACCCTCCATCATTTAATTTATAAGAGACACTTTTTTGCAGAAAACGGAGAAAATGGAAGTTCAAGAGGAAAGCACGGAAAAAGTGGAAAAGATATCTTTGTATTGGTACCTGTTGGAACTGTTGTAATAGACAGAGATTCCAGTGAAGTTATATGCGACCTCAGCAAGGAAGGACAATCATTTGTCGTTGCAAAAGGCGGCAAAGGCGGCAGAGGAAACAAAAGCTTTGCAACATCCACGGAAAGAGCACCTCGTTACAGCGAAAAAGGAGAGCCATTTCAGGAAAAACATCTTGAGCTGAATCTTAAAATTCTTTCAGACATTGGAATCATCGGTGCTCCTAATGCTGGAAAATCAACGCTTCTTTCAAAAGTGAGCCATGCAAAACCCAAAATTGCTGACTATCCTTTTACCACACTTTCGCCAAAGATAGGTGTTGTTGAACTTGGCATTAACAAGAGATTCGTTATTGCAGATCTGCCAGGGCTTATTCAAGGAGCAAGCGAGGGAAAAGGTATGGGTAACGAGTTTCTTGCTCACGTTGAAAGAACAAAGGTACTTCTTTTACTCATTGACGGAGCTGAAAGAAAAAATATTAAAACTCGCTTTAATGAACTTCTTAAGGAACTTG
>Ga0172365_10001396_pt1 | contig 17549 bp, 12 predicted proteins | sample LakKivSesite48cm_FD_114535 | JGI IMG/M metagenome (GOLD analysis project Ga0172365, IMG submission 114535) | Sediment microbial communities from Lake Kivu, Rwanda - Sediment site 48cm | ecosystem: Environmental > Aquatic > Freshwater > Lake > Sediment | place: Rwanda: Western Province, Lake... | reverse complement strand
CTCGAACATGGGCCGCCTCTACCTGATGACGACCGACGGCCTGTTCGTAGCCAGCGTCTTCCAGGACTGCCGCCTGGGCGGCGACCCCTGGCCTCGTGAGGCCAAGCCCGGCGCCCCGCTGGGCGGCGTGACGATGGGCAGCGAATGGTTCGGCGGGCACTTCTTCAGGGCCGGGAAGACCGGCGACTACTACCTGATCGCCGGCTTCACCGCCTACAACCTGATCAAGCTCAACGGCTTCGAAACCCTCAAGGCCATTCCGGGCGGCACGCTGACCGTGGCCGGCGGGGACTTGGCCTCGGCGGAGCAACAGATCCGGCAGCGGACCGCGAAGCAGGCCGCCAAGGCCGCCCTCGCGATCACCCTGCTCGATGCCGCGCCCGCCATTGACGGCAAGCTCGACGAGTATCCGAAGGACCGGTTCGTCGAATGGTCCTCCGGCCCATACACCGTGCGGGTGGCCGTGGCCGCCGATGCAGCGAACCTCTACCTCGCCTACGATGTCTCGGGCGACGCCAACCCCATGGTCAACGGCGGGAAGGACGTGAACCAGTTGTTCATCACGGGGGATTCCGTGGACCTGCAGTTCGGCAGCGATCCCGCCGCCGATGCAAAGCGGGGCGAGGCGGCCACCGGCGACGTGCGCCTGCTCATCTCGGTGTTCAATGGCGAGCCGGTGGCAGTGCTCTACCGTTGGAAGGCCAGTGGCAGGAAGACTCCGGTCACCTTCACCTGCCCATGGCGCTCCTGCACCGTGGACAGCGTGGAAGTCGTGAAGGACGCGAAGATCAGCATCGGCCGCGGCGGCAGGGGGTACATTGTGGAGGCGGCCGTGCCGCTCGCCGCCCTCGTGTTTGCGCCGCAGGCCGGCAAGACCTACGGGATCGACCTCGGCGTCATCTACTCCGATGCGAAGGGCACCAACCGCGCCGCACGAATCTACTGGTCGAACAAGGCGACCGGGCTCACCGCCGATGTGCCGGGCGAGATCATGGCGTTCCCGGGCCTCTGGGGCACCGCCCTCTGGGGCGCAGCGACCGTATCGCCGTGAGGCCGGGCGGTCACACGCAGCAGTTGCAGCATTTCCCCTCGGTGTTGAGGCCGAGCTCGTTCCAGATGTCCGGCGTCTCCTCGCACAGTCCCACCTCGATGCCGCTCCCGAGGGCCTCGATCGCCGCGCGGTACATGGCGAGTCGTTGTTCGCGCGGGTAGCGGGCGAGGCGCCTCGTCTCGGCGGTCTTCTCCAGGGCGTCGAAGAGGCCGTCCTCGGTGAAGCGCGGCAGGCTTTTCTCCGCGCGGAGCGTCCCCAGCGTCACGCGCTCCGGAGCCAGGTCCCGCACCTGCGCGGCAACGCCGCGGTAGTCGTAGCCGAGGATCATAGGATCGATCCGCAGCCGCAGGCGCCAGCCCGCCTTCTTCAGGCGGCGGGCCGCTTCCAGCCGGGCTGCCACGGGGGCGGCGCCGCTCTCGTAGCGGCGGGCCGCGTCGGGATGGTTCACCGAGAAGGAAACCACCACGCTCCGGCACGGCCGCAGTTCGATGAGCGGCCGGCACTCCTTCATCCCGCCTTTCGTCACCAGCAGCAGCGCGTGGGGCCGGCTCTTGGCCTCCGCCTCCGACCGGAAGAGTTCCACCAGCCGGGGCACCAGCGGGCGGATCTCCTCGAAATTCAGGCTGTCGGAGAGGTTGCCGGTGTTCAGCACGAACGACTCCAGGTCGTCGCGCCGCAGCCAGCGCCGGGTGTCTTCCAGCATCTTCTCGACGTTTGTGAACGCCTGCTGAGCCGGGAGGTACCAGAACGAGGACTTGAGGTAGCAGTATGAGCAGTGCGGCTCGAACATGCACCCGTTCGCGTGCGAGAGGATGTAGAAGTTGGGGCAGACGGTGTCGGTTGGCGTCGTGCGGAAGATCTCGACGAAGTTGGTCTTGCGCTCGCGCGTGATGCAGCGGTTGGGAACCGAATGGTTCTCCGTATTCAAGGTACGTCTCCTCGCAGATGCGGCATCTCAACAGGATCCCCCGATGGGGTCCCGCATCCTGAATCTGGTGTGCTTTTGCCTGCAGAATTATACACTTCGTGTGGTATTCCGCAAGTTGAAAACGCCAGGCGGAAGGTGTCGGGCCGAGCATGTTCTCAGGCGGAGCCGCGCGCCCCGCGGGCGGTTCCCACGCGCACGTACCCGACGGCCCACCGGTCCAGAGCGGGGATCTGTTTCGCCTGCTTCGCCGCCAGGCATCGAACGCTTCGGGTCGGCGGCCGGGTCCGTCTGCAACTCGATGTCGATGGTCCGGCATGTGACTGTGCGGCTCCGGGGCTGCCGGGCGGATGCGGTGCAACTGCCGGAATTCCCGACACACCCGCCGTTGACCACGGGCTCAGCCCCCCATTGATCACCCGAGGGAATCACAGCCATCGCACGAAGAGCGTTGAGCGGCAGTTCGTCCATAAGAAGCTGCGGCGGTGCGTGTTCCGGGGCCGGCGTGAAGCCCTGCCCGCAGCGGATATGCGTGTAAAACTATATGTGCGGAGGCAAAAAACGCCGAATTTTTCCGGCGTTCGGGCCGAGACTTGGACTAGGCTCGCAGCGCGTGCGTGGCGCGCAGCACAACCAACAGGTGCCTTGTTGTCTCGTGAATTAATTGTGCGGAGGCTGTTATGTCGAAGCTGAAGCGAGGTCTGTGGAAAGGTTTCTGCGTCGCGGTCGCCGTACCCGCGTTGATGGTCCTTGCAATGCCGGTTCGAGCGCTTATGCTGGAGAATGGCGGACAGAACGCGGCCGTGCCGCCGGACGCAGCCATGGTGAAGGGGAGCGTGACGTCGCTGGGGTCGCTTCCCCTTCCGGACGTGACGGTCAAGGGTATTGACGCCGTAGGCAACGTGCTGGCGATGGCAAAAACGGGCCCCGATGGCCAGTTCAGCATGCAGGTGCCGGCCTCGGCCGGCAAGGTCGTGGTCGTCCCCGAGGGCGGCACCGGCACGACAACAACCGTGAAGGCGGGCGGCTTCTCGGAAGTGAAGGCGACCGTCCCCCCGCAGCAGGTGCTGGGGAGCGAGCAGGCTGGCTGGTGGTCGGGCCTGGGCACGACGAGCAAGGCGGCGCTCTTGGCGGCCCCGATCGCCGGTTCGGCGGCCATCGGCTTCGCGGTTGCCGACAACGGCAGCACGACGACGCGCCTGGCCAGCCCGATCATCCCCTGACGCGGACGAGCCACAACCAAAGGTGGGGTTGATGGTTGTTAGTTGCCGGTTGGAACAGAAGAAAGCAGGAGTTTGCTCCTCGATCTCTTCACTAACAACTGGCAACTGCAGACTAACAACTCCGATGAGGTCTCCGGGAGGTCGTTGACGATGTGGTTCCAGCAGAGGAGATCGTTCGCCGCCGCCTGTATCGTCGCGGCTGCCGCCGCGGGATGCGGGCGGACGATCAAGACATACGAGATTCCGCAGGACGGGCAGGCGAGCCGCTCGTTCGCGGAAATCCAGCGGATCGCCGGGAGCCTGCCGGCTGCGGATTACAGGCTGGGTCCCGGCGACGTCGTTGAGATCAAGGTGTTCGGCATCAAGGATCTCGACACGACCGTGCGCATACCGGAATCCGGTGTGATTGATTTTCCCCTCGCTGGAAACACGCAAACAACCGGCAGGACGGCTGCGGAGATGGAGGCTTCCATCGCCAAGGCCCTTTCGGAGCGCTATATCAACGACCCCCACGTGATGGTGTTCATCAAGGAGTTCAACAGCTACCGCGTCTCGGTGGTTGGTGCGGTCGTCAAGCCCGGGATGACGGTGCTGAAGAAAGGGAATTGCACGCTGGTGGACGCCCTCGCCGAGGCCGGCGGCCTCGGCGAGAAGGCGGGCACGCAGGTGTTTGTGACCACCCGCGCGGGGCTGCCGGAGAGCCGCGTGCAGGTGGTGGACCTGAGGAACCTGCTCGAAAAAGGCGACCTGGCGGAGAACGTGGGGCTGGCCCCCGGCGACTCGATCTACGTGCCCGAGTGCGGCTACGTGTTCGTGTCGGGCCACGTGCAGACGCCGGGCGCCTATCCGCTCCGCAAGGACATGACGGCGTTGCAGTCTATCAGCGCGGCGGGAGACTTCACCAGCACGGCCTCCCGCCGCGTCCGCTTGATCCGCAGGATATCGCCGGCCAAGGTGGAGGTCCGCAAGGTGAACCTCTCCGACGTGAGCGTCGGGGACGCGGCCGACGTCTCTCTCGAACCATCCGACGTGATCGAGGCGGAGGCAAGCCTCTGGAAGGTGCCGGTGTACGGCACCGTCGACTTCATCAAGGCGGTCCTGGGCGTCAGCACGTCGATAAAGTAGGTTCGCCAGACCGGGAAAGCACACCGTGGCAGGAAACAGCATGAGTTCCGCAGCCTTGTCGTCGTTTGACATTCCCGCGCCAACAACCTCCCTGGCCCTCCAGCAGGTCCGCGGCCTCGCGCGCACGCTCTGGAAGCGGCGCTGGTCGGCCTTCACCTTCCTGCTCATCGTGATGACGGTGGTCTCCGTCTACACCTTCTCGCGCGAGCCCGTCTACAAGGCGAGCACGCTGCTGCGCATCAACAAGGACGATCTCAAGGTACTCTCGTTCAAGGAGTTCGTGGAGGCCGACGAGTCGACCGACGAGCTGATCAAGACCGAGGTGGAGGTGCTGCGCAGCCGCGATCTGGCCGACAAGGTGGCCTCGGTGCTGAACCTCGGAGCCGAAGCCGCTTTCCAGTCCGAGCTGAAGCCGGGGCTGGCGGGCTCCATCGTGGGGCGCGTCAGGGGAGCGCTGGGCTCCGGCTGGGACGCGGAGATCAGCGAGCAGATGCGGCGGGAGATCGTCGTCTCCCGGCTGCTTGACATGCTCGAGGTCGAGCCGGTGCGCGGCAGCCGGCTGGTCAAGATGAACGTGCTCGCCCACAGCCCGCGGCTCGCCGGCGAGATCGCCAACACGTGGTCCGAGATCTACATCAAGCAGAGCGTGGAGAGCAAGATGCACGCCTCCCGCCTCGCCGGGCAGATGCTCGCCAAGCAGATCGACGAGCAGCAGCGGATCGTCGAGCAGGGCGAGAAGAAGCTCCAGGCCTACGCCCGCGAGCACGGCATCTTTTCGTTCGAGGACGGGAAAACCGGGATGAACCAGCGGCTCACCGAGGTGAACAGCCTCCTCACGGCCGCCCGGGCCGAGCTCATCGGGAAGGAAGTGGCGTGCACGTCGATGCAGTCCGACCCGACGGGGACTGAAGTGGCGGTCAAGGATCCGGTGGTGCAGAGGCTCCGCGAGGAGGCGGCGCGCCTCGAGGGCGATTACTGCGACATGCTGAAGGTGTTCAAGCCGGAGTACCCGGACTGCCTGCGGCTGCGGGCGCGCATCGGCCAGCTCAACGCGTCGATCACGCAGCAGACCGCAAAGTGGCTGCAATCGGCTGCGACGGACTTCGCCGCCGCCGGGCGGCGGGTGGAGGCGCTGCGAAGCCAGCTCGATGAGCTGCAGAACGAGGCGATACGGCTGCAGGACCTGGAGGTGGACTACAACACGCTCAGCCGCGAGCTGGAAACGAGCTCGGAGCACTACCGCGCGCTGCTGGCGCGGCGCAAGGAGGCCCTCTCCTCGATGCAGATCAGGGCGTCGCGCGTGAGCGTGGTGGACAAGGCCCAGGTGCCGATGTACGCCCACTCGCCGCGCGTTGCCCTCAACCTCGCCCTCGCGCTCGTGCTGGGCACCATCCTCGCCTGCGGCACGTGCGTGCTGCTCGAGTTCCTCGACACCTCCGTCCGCACCGCGGACGACGTGGAGCGCGAGCTGGGCGAGCCGCTGCTGGGCGTGGTGCCGGAGATCGACGAGGACGACACGGTGGGCTCGGAGAACCGCGACCTCATCTCGCACCTCGACGGCAAGTCGACGGTGTCGGAGGCCTACCGCGTGATCAGGACAAGCCTGGCGTTTTCGGCGATGCAGGGCGAGATGAAGAACATCGTGGTGTCGAGCGCCGTGCCCGGCGAAGGCAAGACGATCACGGCGATCAACATCGCCACCGTGCTGGGCCAGGCGGGCGAGAAGGTGCTGCTGGTCGACGCCGACATGCGCCGGCCGCGGCTGCACCGCTCGCTGCACCTCCCGAACAACCGCGGGCTCAGCACCTACCTCGTGGGGCAGTCCGAGCTGCGGGACGTCATCGGCCACACGCTGCTGCCCAACGTCGACGCAATCGTCTCGGGGCCGACGCCGCCGAACCCGTCGGAACTGCTCGATTCCGAGCGGATGACGCAACTGCTGAAGGAATGCCGGCTGGCCTACGACCACGTGATCATCGACACGCCGCCGGTGATGGCGGTGACGGACGGCCGCCTCGCCGCTGCGAAGGCCGATGGGCTGATCCACGTCATTCACGCGGGCAAGACCGAGAAAGCCTGCGCCCGCATGGCGAAGAAGCAGTTCGACAGCGTGGGGGCGCGCGTGCTGGGCGCCGTGCTCAACAACGTGGAGCACGAGGAGGGCGGGTCCTACTACTACGACTATTACCGGCCCTACGCGAACTGAACCACCGGGGGCACGTCCATCAGCTATGGCACGAATCGCACAACCCGGCTGTGGCTTCTGCGACATTCACTGCCACATCCTGCCCAACGTGGATGACGGCCCCGACCACCTGCGCGTGTCGGTGGCGATGTGCCGCGAGGCCGTGGCCGACGGCATCCGCACGATCGTCGCCACGCCGCATTTCAACGACACCTACCGGCCGGACGCGGAGGCCGTGAGCGCCGCCCTCGAATCGCTGCGCGCGGCCGTTGCGGACGTGGCTCTGCCGCTGGAGATCCTGCCGGGGGCCGACGTCGCGCCGGTTAAGGGGCTGCTCGATCTCCTCGCGGAGAGCGACCGTTTCACGATCGCGGGCCGTGGCAAGTACATCCTCTTCGAGCCGCCCCGCCAGGCCATGCCCGACTGGGTGAGCCAGGTGATCTTCGAGCTGAGGATCCGCGGGCTGGGCGTGATCATCACGCACCCCGAGCGCAACGCCGCCGTGCAGGGCGATCCAAACATCATCCTGCCGCTGGTGCAGTCGGGCGTGATGCTGCAGCTCACGGCCGACAGCGTGGTGGGGAACTTCGGCGACGCCGCGGAGCGGTGCGCAGCATCATTGCTGAAGATGAACGCGGCCCACTTCATCGCGTCGGACGCGCACTCCGCGGTGCGCCGTGTGCCGCACCTGGCGGACGCCGCCGAGCGGGCGGCCCGCTACCTGGGGGAGCAAGAGGCCGTGCGGCTGGTCTCCCAGAATCCCTATGCGGCGGTTCGGGGCGAGGCGATCGCCCTGCCCGAGCCCCGGCCGTTGCGGTCGTGGCTGTCGATGTTCAGCCTTACCCGATGATGCTCCGGGCCGCCGCGCCCGGACAGGGAGGTCACCTACATGTCGGAGCCTGGCAGCAGCGAGATGAGACCCGAGAGCGCCGGCCTCGAGGCCGCCGATCAGGCGCGTCCGGTTGAGCGGGTGTTGGAGCAAACGGCGGTGCGGGCGCTCGAGTGGCTGATCGAGGCGGTCGCGCTCTTCCTGCTGGCCTTCAGCCCCATTGCCTTCGGGGCCACGGAGCAGTGGTCCAAGCTCGTGGTCGAGGTTGGCGTGTGCGCAATGGCCGGCCTGTGGTGCTCCGCCGCGCTGCTGAAGCGCCGGATGGCGTGCGTGAAGAGCCCGCTGAACCTGCTGATCGCGGGCTTCATTCTGCTGGCGTGCCTGCAGCTTGTGCCGCTGCCGGGCTTCCTCGCGAGCAGGCTCTCGCCGGCGACGGTCTGGACGCAGACGGGCACGCTGCCCGGGGCGAACACGCCGGGCGTGGTCGATCCCGCGCGGGCGGGCGCCGCGGCCGAGAGGGCCTCCGCGTGCATCTCGGTGAACCGCGCGGCCGGCACGTCGTTTCTGTTCCTGGTCGTAAGCTACGCGGTGGTCTTCCTTGTCGTTGTGAACGTCGTGAGGCGGCGGTCGCGCGTGTCGCGGCTCCTCACGGCGGTGGTCGCGGTCGGCTTCGTGGTCGCGATGCTGGGCATCCTGGGCAAGGCCACGCCCAACGGCAGGATCCTCTGGCTGCGGGCGGCGCCGGCGGGCGCGATCCCGTTCGGGCCGTTTGTGAACCGCAACCACTTCGCGGGCTACCTCGTGATGGTGATCCCGATCGCGCTGGGGCTGATGATCTCGACGCGCAACCGCGACAAGAAGACGCTGCTGGGCTTCGCGGCGGCGGTGATGGCCGCGGCGGTGCTGATATCGGCTTCGCGCGGCGGCGTGCTGAGCCTGGGCGTGGGGTCGACGGTGTTCGCGCTGTTGCTGGTCTGCTCGCACTCGGCCCGCAGGAACCTCTTCCCCTTGGCGGTCGTGGGGCTGCTCGCCGTGGCCGGGGCGGTCACGTTCGGCATCGAGCCGCTGCTGTCGCGGACGTCCGACCTCGTGGAGAAGGGCACGGACCAGTACCGGTGGGGCGTGTGGAAAGACACGGCCCGCATGGTCGCGGGCTTCCCCGTCTTCGGCGTGGGGCTTGGCTGCTTCAGGTCGGTCTTCCCGGTCTACAAGACCATTTCGGAACAATTGCTGTTCAGCCACGTGGAGAACGACTACCTGCAGTTGCTGGCCGAGATGGGCGTGGCGGGCTTCGCGATCGGGCTGACATTCATCGTGCTGATCATGCGCTACAGCCTGCGCAGCCTTGGCAGCCACCGTTCGAGCTACACGCGGGGCCTCATCATCGGCCTCGTGGCGGCGGCGGCCGGGATGCTGGCGCACAGCTTCGTCGACTTCAACCTCCACGTGCCGTCGAACGGGCTGCTGTTTGCGGTGGTGCTGGGTCTGCTGGCCGTGCTCGGGAGCATGCACATATCGCGGAAGGGAGCGTTGTCGAAGGCGATGTGGATCGGGGCGCCGTCGTTCCGTCTGCTCCGCGGCGAGACGGTGCTCGCGAACGGCGCGGCAGGCGCCTTCTCGCTGTCGGTGGCGCTGCTCTGCCTGCTGGCGTTCTGCGTGGCGAGCGGCGCCGGAAGCCTCGTCGCGCACAAGCAGCTCGACAGCGTCGAGCAGCAGGCCACGCGCTACATCAAGGGCGAAAGCGGGTTCAACGTCGTCGACGCCGTCCGCGGCGTGCAGATGGGCATCGCCAAGGATGGCGGCAACCCCGAGTGGCACTTCAGGGCGGGGCTGTTCTACCAGACGCTCGGCCAGATCAAGACGCGGACGGTCGACCCGTCCACGCCGTCGGGGACCGACTACCTCTACAAGCTCGCAACGGCGGAGTTCCTGAAGGCGTGCCAGCTCGACAGCCTCAGCAGCAACTACCGGGCGTCGCTCGCAGTCGCACTCGCGGAGGCCGGCCGCATCGCCGAGGCCCGGCAAGCCTTCGCCATGGCCGCCAGCCTCGACCCGACGAACGCGTGGATCTTCCGCAAGTACGGCGCGGCCGTGTGGGAAGCCGACCAGGACCTCGCACAGGCCGCCTTCCGCCGCGCGCTCGACCTCGATCCGCACTGCGCGCGCACCGTGCTCGCCCAGCTTTACGACAAGACGCACGACATCGACGCGGTGCGGCGCTGCGTGCCCGGCAACCACCGCGCGCAGTTCGAATTCGCCGGCTTCCTGATGAACAGCCACATGCCCGCCGAATCCGAGGCGGTGCTGGCCGGGTTGCTGCCCGCGCTGGAGTCGGATGCCGACCGCCGCGAGCTTGCCGGGGAGGTCTTCTTCCACCTGGGGCAGTTGCGCCAGGAGCGCGGCTCCGAGCAGGAGGCGATGGCATACTTCCTCAAGGCGGTGGCGCTGCAGCCTGAGCGCCAGACCTACCACGAGGAGCTGGGCTATGCCTACCTGCGGCAGCGGCGCTACGACGATGCCAGGAAGTCGCTCGAGCGGCGCCTGCGGATGGGGCCCGCCGGCGACGGCAACGTCTTCCTCGCGCTGGGAGAGATCTATGAGAACATCGGCACGGCCGGCACGGCACGGCAGTATTACAGCAAGGCCCTTGACAGCTTTCCGCCGACGTGGGATGTTTCGCGGGCGAAGGCGCTCCAGGGGCTGAAGAGGACCGAGGACCAATGAGCGGCATCGCGGCCAACGCCGAACTCCACCCGGGCGTTGCGATGGGCGGCGGCGCCAGGACGGCCATCCTCGCGGCAGGGGCCATGGCGACCGCCGGGACCATAGCCGTCTTCGGAACGGCGAGCATCGCTGTGATCGCCTGCGTCGCGGCCGCGGCGATCGCGCTTGCCGTGCCGGAGGCCGGCATCTACATCCTCTTCGCGGCGCTCGCGCTGCCGGTGCCCGTGCCTGCGGGCCCGGTGGTGGTCTACCCGCACGACGCGGCCGCGCTCCTCGTCATCGCGTCGGCGACGATCTCGGCGATGCGCCGGCGCGACTTCCACCTGCCGCCGGTCAGCTTCCTCGCGCCCGCCGGGGCTCTCCTCGCCGCGCAGGTGCTCTCAGTGGCCAACGCCCCGAACCTCAGGGACGCCGGCATCGAGATCCTGCAGGAGGTCTACCTCCTGCTGCTCCTGCCTGCGGCCTGCTTCCTCGTCTTCCGCGACGAGCGTGCCCTCCGCCGGGCTGCCGCGGCGTTCGTGGCGCTGGCCGCGGCCGAGGCCCTTCTCATCTGCGTGCAGTTCCTCATGGCGCAGGCCGGCAGCTATTTCCTCATTGACCTCTTCGCGTTCGGCAGGCATACCTTCACGCGCGGCCACCGCGTGTTCGGAACTATCGGCCCGACCGTCGGCGTGCTGATGGTCGCATCGTCGCTGTTGCTGATGAACCTGCGGCTGTCGTGGCGGTGGAAGGCTCCGGTGCTGTTGCTGCACGTGTTCGCGATCTTCGCCACGGGCACGCGCTCGGCGGCGCTCGCGTTCGGCGTGGCCCTGCTCTTCTACGCCATCTTCTCGAAGAGAAAGGCGGCTTCGCTGAAGGTGCTGGCGGCCGCCCTCGCCGCAATCACTGTTTTCGTCGCCGTGATGGGCGTGAGCCGGTTCGCCGACAGCCTCGTGCATTTCTCTGACAGCCGCTACCGCATCCCGATCGACACGAAGGCCCTGCGGGGCGTGCCCGACCACGCGGTGATCGGCCATGGGCCAAAGGAGGCCGCCAAGCTCAGCATCTCGATCTTCGGGGCGAAGAAGACGTCCGTGGAGAACGAATTCCTCGCCCGCCTCTACGACAGCGGTGCGATCGGCTTGGCGGCGCTGGTGGCCTTCGCGATGGTGCCGGTGCTGGCAAGCGTGTGGAGGGCCGGCCGGGCCACGCGGGCGGGCGCGCTCGCCGCAACGGCCGCGGCCGCGATCGTCGGCATCTATTCGACAGGCCCCGCCACGTGCATCTTCGAGGGCGACCTGGGCCAGTGGACGATGCTGCTCTACGCGATGATGCTCGCGGGTTCGGCGGCGTCGGTGGCAGTGCCGCAGGAGGCGTATCATGCCTAGCGGCCTCCTGCGCACGTGCGGCATCGTCTCGGGCGGCCTGGTCGTCAGCCGCATCTCGGGGATGCTCAAGCTCGCGGTGGTGGCGGCCCTCTTCGGCACGGGCGACGCGATGGACGCCTTCCTCGTGGCAACGGCGCTGCCGCTCGCACTGGTGACGGTCTTCGGCGAGGCCGTTTACGTCGCGACCGTCAAGCTCGTGTCGAGGCACCGCGGCGAGCGCAGCGACGGCTGGGGGGAGGTGGGGGCGCTCGTGAACGTCACGGTGCTCGCGGGCATCGCCGCGTCGGCGCTCTACTGGGCCTTCTCGCCGCTGCTGGTGCGCATCATCGCGCCGGGCTTCCCGGCGGGGCTGCAGTCGGAAGCCTGCCGGCTGGCTCGCTGCGCCGCACCCATCATACTCCTCGGAACGGTGCAGCAGGTCTTTCACGGCATCCTCCACGCTCGATGCCGGTTCGCCGTCGTGGCGATGCAGCTCGGCGTCGCCAACGCCGTGGCCATCGGCACCGTCTGGTGCTTCTCGAGCAGCCTCGGGGTGGGCTCCTATGCCATTGGAATGGTGCTGGGCGACCTTGTCTGCTGCGTGGTGACGTGCATGGCCGCGCTGCGCGGGGGGGCGCGCTACGTGTTCTCGTTTGACTGCCGCTGCCGCGGGCTGCGCGACAGCCTGCACCTCGGCTGGCCCGTGGCCATCGGGATGGGCACCCTGCAGGCGACCTGCCTCACGGACCGCTGGTTCGCATCGGCGCTGCCGGCGGGCAGCATATCGGCCCTCGGTTACGCCCTCCTGCTGCTGACGGTGCCGCTGTCGTTCGTGAGGACGGTGGTAGACGTGGCGTTCCCGGCCCTCGCCGGGATCTTCCACGAGCGCGGCGGCGAGCGCGAGCGGCGCCTCGGCGAGGCGGTGCGGGCGTACCTCAAGGCCCTGGTGATGGTGGGAGCCCCCGTGAGCGTGATGCTCGTGCTGTGGCGGCAGCCGCTGGTCGGCATCCTCCTGCAGCGCGGCCGGTTCGATGCGGCGTCGACGGACGCGACGAGCCGGGCGCTGCTCTTCTATGCGCTGGGGTTGATGCCGCTGGCGTTCCGCCACTTCCTGACGCGGCTGTCGCAGTCGGCGGGAGACTCGCTCACGCCGCTGCCGTCAAACGTGGCGTCGCTGGGAGCCAATCTGTTACTCAACTTCGCTCTCGTTCCGATACTAGGACATGCGGCCATCGCGCTTTCGCTGACGGCGTGCACGGTGGTCGGCACGGGGCTGCTGTTTGTGCAACTGAGGCGCAAGGTGCCGGCGCTGCGGGTGCCAGGCCTTGTGAGCGCGGTTGCGAGGCCGGCAGGTGCCGCGGCGGCGATGCTCGCGGCGTATTTCGCGGCTGAACGGCTGGGCGGCTCGTTCGTTTTCGCCGGGCTTGCCGGAGGCGCGGCCTATGCCGCCGGGCTGGCCGCGCTGGGAGCGGTGGGCGCCCGACGCGTGCCCGGCCGGGCGGCGCCGGCACAGGTTTCACCGGTCTGACAGGTGCGTGCGAATGGCAAGATCGCATCTTCACGCTGATATCCTGCGGGCGGCCGACGAGCACGCCGGCGTCGCGAGCAAGATCGCGGGCGTGGTCCTCAACCCGCCCCTCTGGGCCATCGCGTGCCACCGCGCGGCGCACTTCCTCTGGAGGAACGACATGCTCCTGATCCCGCACGCCCTCAAGGTGCTGGGCAGGGTGGCGTCGGGCGTGGAGATCGACCCCTCCGCCGCGATCGGGCCCGGCCTGCTGATCGTGCACGGCTCGGGCGTGACGCTGGAATCGGGCGTGCGGATCGGGCCGCGCGCCACGCTGTTCCAGGGCGTGGGGATCGGCAGGCGGTTCAGCTCGAGCCTGCCCGACGGCCCCCCGGCCCTGGGTGAGGAGGTGACGATCTACGCCGGCGCGAAGGTGCTGGGGCCGGTGCGGATCGGCGACCGCTGCCGGATCGGGGCCAACGCGGTCGTCACGAGATCATTCCCGGACGACACGACCATCACGGGCGTGCCGGGCCGGTCAACGGGCCGCTACGCCGCGCCGTCGAGCACCGCGGCCGAAGGCAGGGTTGTCTGCGTCACAACAGGGAGGACCGCACCGGCGGTGTCGGCGGGCGCGTTCGCCTGCGAAGGGGCCGAGCGCCCGCAACCGTCGCCGATCGGTCCGCAGTAGACACGGAAGTCATGATCACCAGGGTTGTACACGTCACCGAAGCCAGGGGGATCGCAGGGACCGAGCGTTCGCTGCTGATGCTCCTCGATTACGCCGACCGCGGCCAATTCGAGCACGTCGTGGTGTGCCGCGGGAGCGGGGCCTTGGCCGACGAGCTGCGGCGCCGGAGCGTGCAGATCGCGATGATCCCGCGCTGGGGGCGGCTAGATCCGATCGCCCTGGTGCACTTCGGATTCCTCCTCTCGAAACTGAACCCGGACGTCGTGCACATCCACGGCGGCCGCCTCGAGGCCGTGGTTGCCCGCATCTTCGGCATCCCCGTCATCGAGCGCAAGAACGTCTGCCGCAACCGCTACTACCGGCCGCTGCTGAACTTCCGCTTCGTGGACCGCCTGCTGAGCGGGCTGGTCGACGTGTCGATCACGCCGGCCTCCGCCGTGCGCATACACTACATCGAGCGCGGCTACAGCCCGCGGCGCGTCCGCGTGGTCTACAACGGCGTGGAGGCCGCGCCGCCGCGGACGGCCGACTGGCTGCAGGGCAAGCGTGCGGAGCTGGGCGTGCCGCAGGATGCGTTCCTGGTGGCGTTCGCCGGGCGGCTGATGCCGGAGAAGGGGGTGGACGTGCTCCTGCAGGCGCTCGCGAAGACCCAGCCCAACGTGTGGTGCATCCTCGCGGGCGAGGGTCCGCACCGGGCTCGCTACGAGGAGCAGGCAAGAGAGCTGGGGCTGTCGGGACGCGTCCGCTTCCTCGACTTCAGGAGCGACGTGCGCGAGATCTTCGCCTGCGCCGACGTGGTGGCCGTGCCATCGGCCTCGGAGCCGCTGGCGAACGTCGCGTTGGAGGCGATGGCGGAAGGACGGGCGGTGATCGCCACGGCGGTCGAGGGGATGCCGGAGGCGGTGGAACACGAGGTGACGGGCCTGCTGGTGCCGCCCGGCGACGCCGACGCGTTTGCGGGGGCCATCGGGCGGCTGGCCCGCCTGCCCGAGGAGGCGCGCGAGATGGGCGTGTCGGGCAAGGTGAGGGCAAACTGCGACCTCTCGCCCGAGCGCATGGTTTCCGAAACCGAAGCGATCTACGGGGACCTGCTGGGAACGAACCTGCACGAAAGGAAACGCGATGCTGCCGTCTGCCGGGAAACGCCTTCAAAGATGCCTGTTCGTCGTGGTGCCGTCGCGAATCGATCGGTACAACAACACGCACTACCCGCCGCTCGGCGTCTTGTACATAGCAGCCACCCTTGAGGCCAACGGCTTCACGGCGGATGTGCTGGACGCCTCGCTCGACAAGCTGCCGGACGAGCGCATCCTCGACGAGATCAGGCGGGTCCGGCCGGACGCGGTGGGCCTGAGCTGCACCACGCACACGCGCCTCGAGATGCGCGACCTCGCCGCCGCGATCAAGCGCGAGTTCCCCGAGACGTTTCTCTTCGTGGGCGGGCCGCACGTGAGCTTCTGCCCGCGCGAGACGCTCGAGCGCACCGCCGTCGACGCCGTCGTCATCGGCGAGGGCGAGATGAAGTCGCTCGACGTCCTCTCGGGTAAGCCCATGGAGGAGATCCCCGGGCTCGCGTGGCGCTGCGGCGACCAGATCAGGATCAACCCCGACGAGGGCTTCATCAAGGACCTCGACGCGCTGCCCAGCCCGGACCGCTCGAAGGTCCAGATGGACCGCTACCCGGGCTACAGCACGCTGAAGCGCCGGACCACGCACATCCTCTCGAACCGCGGCTGCCCGTTCGGCTGCCTCTACTGCTCGGCCTCCTTTTTCTGGGGCAAGACTACGCGCAGCCTCTCGGCCGCGAAAGTCCTCGGCGAGATCGAGACGCTCGTGCGGGACCACGGCATCCGGGCGCTCTACTTCTACGACGACGCCTTCACGGCCGACCGCCGCAAGGCCGAGAAGATCTGCGGCGAGCTGATCGAGCGCAAGCTGGATCTCGTCTGGGGCACCAGCACGCGCATCGACCTCGTCAACGAGCAGATCCTCCGGCTGATGGCGCGGGCCGGCTGCCGCCAGATCGACTTCGGGCTCGAGACGCTCAACCGCGAGGTGCAGTCGAAAGTCGGCACCAAGGCCACCTACGAGCGCGCCCGCGACACCATCCGCGTGGCCGTCAGGGCGGGCATCAGGCACGTCAAGGTCTACCTCATCATCGGCCTCCCGGGCGACAAGCCGTCGTCGCTTCGCGAGACCTTCGCCAAGACGCTCTCAATGTGCGCCACCGAGGTCAGCACGCAGGTGCTGCGGATCTATCCGGGCACGCCGATCGAGAAGCTCGCCCGCGAGCGCGGCATCATCCCCGAGGGGTTCTCATGGTACGACGACTTCCGCGACGGGTGGAGCATGTTCGAGTGCGTGCCGCAGTTCACCGAGTGGCCGCGCGAGTTGCTCGAGCGGCAATACGACTTCCTCCGCCGCTACCTGCGCGTCAGCGGTGCGGCCAGGCAGCGCGTCCCCACGGTGCTGCTGCCGGCCGCCGCGAAGCTCGACTCGCTGTTCTTCCGCATCCTGACGGCTCGCATGGCCTGTTTCGACGACGCCAGCCTGCCCGCCGCCGTGGAAAGGGATCATGAAGAAGCCGCGTGTGCTGCATCTTGTCAATAACCTCAACGTCAGCGGGGCCAGCGTGCTGCTGCTCGACACCGCGTCGTGCCTCAGGCCCGGGCCGGGCGAGTTTGTGGTCTGCACGCTCGAGGAGGCCAACCCCCTCGCCGAAGCCTTCGCTGCGGCCGGTGCGGTGGTGGCCGCTGGAGGGGCGGCCAGCCTGCTCGGGTCGACTTCCTGGGCACGGCGGATGATCCGCGAGCACGCGCCCGACATCGTCCACACTCATCTTATTCCCGCCACGCAGGTCGGCTGGCTGGCGGCGCGGCTCGCACACGTGCCCGCCGTCACGACGGTGCACTTCACGTTCGACTGCCTCAACCGCGGCCGGATGGTCCGGCGCCTCGCGGCGGCGTCGTACAGGCTCTACGGCGGCATCTTCGCGATCTCTGAGGCCGTGCGGGCCTCGGTCGTCGTCGAGTGCGACGTGCCCGAGGATCGCGTGACGGTGCTGCGGAACGGCGTGGACTTCGCCCGCCTCGACCGCTGCGGCCCCGATGCCCGCGAAACCGCGCGCCGCACACTCGGGCTGGGCCCGGAGCACATAGCGATCGGCTACGTCGGCCGGCTCGACAGGATCAAGGGCGTGCACATCCTCGTCACGGCGTTCGCGCGGCTGCGGACGGAATTCCCAGCCGTGCGGCTGGTCATCGTTGGCGGGGGCGACCAGCGGAAGCGGCTGGAAAGCCTCGCACAGGATCTGGACCTCGGCGGGAGCGTGATCTTCGCGGGCGAACAGCACGACGCGGCCGCTCACCTCGCGGCCGTCGACCTCTTCGTGCTTCCCTCGCTGACGGAAGGGCTGGGGTTGTCGCTGGTCGAGGCGATGGCGGCCGGGCTGCCGGTCGTTGCGAGCCGGGCCGGGGGCATCCCCGAGGTGGTCTCGCACGGCGAGACGGGCCTGCTCTTCGCGCCGGGCAACTCGGAGGACCTCGCGAGCTGCCTCAACGAGATGATGCGATTCCCGGGGCTGCGGCGCAGGCTCGCGGCGGCGGGCAAGGCCGCGGTTCGGCGCGAGTTCGCGATCGACGGGCACGTCGAGCGGCTCTACGCGGAGTACGACAGGATGATCGGCACGTCGGGAAAGCGGCTGGCCGAGGCGGCGCGATGAAGGTGCTGCACGTCATCACGGAATCGAACCTGGGCGGTGCCCAGCGCAACACGCTGCTGACGATGCGGGGCCTCGTCCGGCGCGGCTGCCGGGTGCACCTGGCGTGCGGCCCGCACGGCCCGGGCGACGCGGCCGCCCTCATCCGCGAGTCGGAGCGCCTCGGCGTCGAGGTCCACCCGATCAGTTCGCTGGTGAGGCGGATCAGCGTGACGAAGGACCTCG
>Ga0172365_10001395_pt1 | contig 17550 bp, 15 predicted proteins | sample LakKivSesite48cm_FD_114535 | JGI IMG/M metagenome (GOLD analysis project Ga0172365, IMG submission 114535) | Sediment microbial communities from Lake Kivu, Rwanda - Sediment site 48cm | ecosystem: Environmental > Aquatic > Freshwater > Lake > Sediment | place: Rwanda: Western Province, Lake... | reverse complement strand
TTCTTTTACAATTTTTTCAAAAATTTCTGGGTGATTGGAAGCAATTTGGGCTAAAATTTTTCTATCCAACTCAATCTTTTTTTGCTTCAAATTATAGATGAATTTACTATAAGAAATTCCAAGATTTTTACAGGCGGCTGAAATCTGGATTTGCCACAGTTTTCTAAATTCTCTTTTTTTTCTTTTCCTTTCTCTGTAAGCGCGAACTAAAGCCTTGGTTATCGCCTGCTTTGCCAATCTATATCTTTTCTTTCTTCCCAATTTAAAACCCTTTACTTTTTTGAATAATTTCTCTCTTTTTTTGTGTATTATTTTTCCTCTTTTTACTCTTGTCATAGGATTAAATCGTTAAAATTTCAGGAATTTTTTAATAATTTTCATTTCTGACTTTGACAAAGGAACCCATTTTCTTTTTTGCCTAATTTTTTTTCCCGATTTTTTTGCCCGATAATGGTCTTGGCCGGTGACCCTTCTTAAAATCTTTCCTGTTTTGGTTATTTTTAATCTTTTTAAAATTGATTTTTTTGTTTTCATTTTTTGGTAATAATTAGTGTAAAACCTTTCGGCTCTTTTTTTAATTGCCCCTCTATTTTTACTGGTATTTGCCCATTTAGAACCTGAAGAAACTGTTCAATCTTTCCCTTACCTAAATTGCTTAATCCTTTCTGCCTTCCCCTTAAAATCAATTCAATTTTTACTTTGTTCCCCGCTTTTAAAAATTTTTCTGCCTGATTGGCTTTTATTTCGATATCATGCAAAGAGATATTAAACCCTAACCTTATTATTTTTGTCTCGCTGATTTTTTTTGTTCCTCTTTCTTTTTTCCTTAACCAATAGAGATACTTTCCAAAATCCCCGATTTTACAGACGGGCGGTTCTACTTTTTCAGTTATTAAAATTAAATCCAAATTGCGCTCCCTAGCTATTCGGAGCGCTTCTTGCAAAGGGAAAATCCCTAATTGTTTTCCATTCTCATCGATTACCCTTACTTTTTCGGTCCTTATTTGGTTGTTGATTAAAATTTGTTTTTCCAAACTCTAATTACTAACTACTAATCTGTGGAGGCGTCGGGTTTTGCACCCGAGTCCAGAAATTTTACCAAGACAGTTCTACAGGCTTGGCCCAATTTAGATTGAGCAGAAAGTCGAAAATTGGACAAAAATCTTCCTGCTATTTCCTGAAAAAGAACTTTTTCTCGATTTATCACACCCTTCTTTCTCTATCGAGAATCGAGAAAGGGATGCTGCCTTTATGCAAAGACAGGTTGATACGCTAAGTTAGCACTTTTTATCTCTGGAAGTTTTACGAGATTCCAGAACACTCTGCCTGCCTATTTTGGCAAAATTTTTCTGTCGATGCTAGACGCCCCCTTTCAAAACACGTTGAATTTCTCTTTCTACCTCTCTTTTTTTGATTAACTCCCTTTTATCCACCTTTCTTTTTCCTTTAGCCAGAGCGAATTCTAGCTTTATTTTACTGTTTTTAGTATAAACTCTGAGGGGTATTAAAGTCAAGCCCCTTTGTTTTGATTTTCCGATTAAATATTTTATCTCAGATTTTTTTAGTAAAAGTTTTCGCCACCTTTCGGGATTATAATCAGAGGGGGCATTTTTTGGTTGATAAGGATGAATGCGTGAACCTATCCAAAAAACCTCTGGGTGCCCCTTTTTAGTGGAACCCTTTAAAATAACATAAGAACCAGCCAAATTTACCCCCCTTGTTTTTATCGATTTAACCTCCTGGCCAATTAAAGATATCCCGGCCTCAAATTTCTCTAAAATTTGATAATTAAAATAGGCTTTTTTATTTTCTGAGATTATTCTCACCTTTTTATTTTAACAAAAAGGGAATAAAATAAAAATATGAAAAAGGAAGATTTAATTATCTCGGTCGGGGGGTCATTGGTCTGTCCCAATGAAATTAATACCGATTTTTTGAGAAGATTCCGCGATTTGATACTAAAACAGATTAACAAAAAAAGATTTTTTATTTATGTTGGCGGAGGAAAAACAGCCAGGAAATACCAAGCGGCTCTCTCTGAATTTGGTGCCTCAAGCGATGAAAAAGATTGGGCAGGAATTTGGGCATCAAGATTGAATGCTTATTTAGTGAAAAACGCATTCAAAGATTATTGCTATCCAGAAATTATTACCGACCCAACAAAGAAAATTAAATTAGAGTATAACATATTAGTTGCTGCTGGCTGGAAGCCAGGTTGGTCTACTGATTACGATGCAGTTTTGTTGGCAAAAAATTTTGGTTTAAAAAAAATAATTAATTTGACAAACATCGATTACGTTTATGAAAAAGACCCTAAAAAATTTCCTCAGGCAAAACCGTTTAAAAAGATAGATTGGGAAAAATTTAGAAAAATTGTCGGGCTGAAATGGTCGCCAGGACTATCAATGCCTTTTGATCCGGTTGCGGCTAAAATCGCTCAAAAATTAAAAATAAATGTTATCATAATTAACGGAAAAGAATTAAAAAGGTTGGGAAATTTTTTAAATAATAAACCATTTATCGGGACAATAATTAGTTAAGTTGTTTTAACTTATTATGTTAAGACAAGAAATCAAAAAGTTGGTCGAAAAATCAATAATAAAACTTCAAAAGGAAAAAACCTTCCCAGTTTTTGAAATTCCCGAAATTGAAATTGAAAAGCCAGAAAAGGAAATTCACGGAGATTACGCCACTAATATCGCAATGTCAATTGTCAAAATTGTTAAAAAAACTCCGATGGAAATTTCAGGATTGATAATTGGAAATTGTAAACGGCAGTTTGGAAAAATGTTTGAAAAAATAGAAGTGGCGAAACCAGGATTTATCAATTTTTTTATTTCAAAAGAATATCTAAAAAAGCAAGTCATCGAGATTTTAAAAGAAGGGGAAGATTTTGGTCAATTAAAAATCGGGAAAAATATAAAAACAAACGTCGAATTTATTTCTGCTAACCCAACTGGTTCTTTACATATTGGAAATGGGAGAGGGGCTTTTTGGGGAGATTGTTTGGCCAACGTTTTAGAAAAAGCCGGATACAAAGTAACGAGAGAATATTATGTGAATGACGCAAGGCATAGCAACCAAATTCAAGAATTGGGTAAAACTGCATTAGGTAAAGGAAAAACTTATTTGACCCCCTATCTTAAAAAACTAATTTTAGAATTGAAACCTATTTTAAAAAAAATCGACTCTGAAAGTGAGGCTGGTTATTTTTTGGCCCAAAATATTCTGAATAACACAAGAGAATTTATTGAAGAAAAATTAAAAATAAAGTTTAACGCTTGGATTTCAGAACATAATTTGTATCGTCAAGATAAGATAAAAGAAATCTACAATTTTTTAAAACTTAAAAAACTTGTTTATCAAGAAAGCGGCGCTTCTTGGTTAGACCTTTCAAAATTTAATCAAAAAGATGAAGTTTTAATCAGGGAAAATGGTCAGCCAACCTACTTTCTTTCGGATATTGCTTATCATAAGTATAAAATTGAAAGAGGATTCAAAAAAATCATTGATATTTGGGGGGCTGATCATCAAGGGCACGTGCCCAGAATGACAGCAGCAATTAAAATTTTGGGATTCAAGGGAAACTTTGATGTTTTAATCAGCCAAATCGTCAATCTAAAAGGAAAGAAGATTTCAAAAAGAAAGGGAAAAATTATTACTTTGGAATGGCTAATTGATAAGGTTGGCTTAGATGTCGCCAGATTTTTCTATTTACAAAAATCATTAGATTCTCAGATGGAATTTGATTTAAAACTAGCAAAAGTTGAAGGAGAGAAAAACCCTGTTTATTATGTTCAGTATGCCCATACGAGAATTTGTGGAATACTGCGAAAAATCAAAACTCAAAAATCAAAACTTAAAACTGCAACTCAAAACTTAAGGCTGATAGAACATCCAAGCGAGTTTAATTTAATTAAACGGTTGATTAGATTTCCCGAAATGGTTGAAGACACCGCTAAGGATTATCAATTACAAAGAATCCCTCAGTATGCCTTGGATTTGGCAGCATCATTTCACCAGTTTTATCGCGATTGCCGCGTTCTGACCGAAGATAAAAAATTAACCCAAGCCCGTCTATCACTGATTTTAGCAACAAAAATTGTCTTGAAAAACGCATTAGATTTAATGGGAATTTCCGTCCCGGAAAGAATGTAAAAACTGGAAAAAAAGTTATAATTTAAAATGAGGCATAAAAGCCTTTTTATTTTAAAGAAAATTGAAATTCCACTTCGGAAATGATATCCTTAAAAATATGGAAATAAAATTTCCAAAATTGGAGGAGAAAATTTTGAGGCTTTGGAAGAAAAACAGGATTTTTGAGAAATCAATTGAAAAGAGAAAAAAATCTCCCATTTTTGTTTTTTTCGAGGGGCCGCCGACAGTTAATGCTGACCCAGGGATTCACCATGTTTTATCGAGGATTTTTAAAGATATAATTTGCCGCTTCAAAACAATGCAGGGTTTTAAGGTTTTAAGAAAGGCAGGCTGGGATACTCACGGTTTGCCAGTTGAATTGGAAATTGAAAAAAAACTTGGATTGAAAACAAAAAAAGATATTGAAAAATACGGGGTGGCAAAGTTTAATCAAAGATGCAAAAAATTAACCGAATTTTATATTAAAAGATGGGAAAAATTAACAGAAAGAATTGGTTTTTGGTTAGATTTAAAAAATCCTTATATTACCTACAAATCAGAATACATTGAAACTTTGTGGTTTATTTTAAGCCAAGCTTACAGAAAGGGACTTTTATATCAAGATTATAAAATCGTCCCTTATTGTCCTCGTTGCGGAACTTCTCTTTCTTCTCATGAAGTGGCATTGGGCTATGAAAGAATCAAAGAACCTTCAATTTATGTGAAGTTTAAAGTTAAAGGTTCAGAGTTCAAAGATACCTATTTATTGGTTTGGACGACAACCCCTTGGACTTTACCAGGAAACGTGGCTATCGCCATTAACCCGAATTTTGATTATATAAAGTTAAAATCAGGTGAAGATATCTTAATTTTGGCGAAAGAAAGAAAAGAGGCTTGTAAAATTGAAGGCGAAATTTCAGAGGAATTTAAAGGGGAGAAAATCTTAGGATTGAAATACGAGCCGCTTTATCCACAATCAGCGATTAACAATCAACAACCTTCAATTTATAGAGTTTTGCCCGCTGACTTTGTTTCTTTAGAAGAAGGGACGGGTTTGGTTCATATTGCGCCGGCCTTTGGAGAAGAAGATATGGAATTGATAAAAACTCAAAACTCAGGACTTAAACCCAAAAAATTACCAGAATTTCCGATTTTAATGACAGTTAACGAAGAAGGAAAAATGGTAAGCCCTGACTACGAATGGAATGGGCTTTTTGTGAAAGAAGCTGACCCTCTGATTATAAAAGACCTCCAAAAAAGAAATTTGCTTTTAAAAGAAGAATTATATGAGCACGATTATCCTTTCTGCTGGAGATGCCACAGTCCGCTTTTGTATTACGCCAGAAAAAGTTGGTTTTTGAAAATGTCGGCTTTAAGAGAAAAATTAATTGAAAACAATAAAAAAATAAATTGGGTTCCAGAATATTTAAAAGAAGGGCGTTTTGGTGAATGGTTAAGAGAAGTAAAAGACTGGGCACTATCAAGAGAAAGATACTGGGGAACACCTTTGCCAATCTGGAAATGTCAAAATTGTGGAGAATTAGTAATTGTAGGTTCTCTAAAAGATTTGATTTCTCAAAAGTTTTCAAAAAATCAATATTTCATTTTAAGGCATGGTCACTCTCAAAGACAGGTGAAAAAAATTGCCTCTTGCTGGCCAGAGAAAAACCCTCTTTCTTTGACAAAAAAAGGCAAAGAAGAGATTAAAAAAGTTGCTCAAGAATTAAAAAAGAAAGAGATTGATCTAATTTTCTCTTCCGACTTAAAAAGGGCAAAAGAGACGGCTGAAATTGTAGCAAAAGAAATTGGGAAAAAAATAGTTTTTGACAAAAAATTAAGAGAAGTTAATGTCGGAGCATTTAATGGGAAAGACCCTCATCTTTTTTGGGATTATATCAGCAAAAAGAGAAAACCCTTTTTGGCAAAACCGCCGAAAGGGGAAAGTTTGACTCAAATTAGAGAGAGAATGTATCAGTTTTTTGAAGATGTTGAAAAGAAATTTAATGATAAAAAAATTTTAATAATTTCTCATGAATTACCCCTCTCAATTTTAGAGGGGACATTGAAAGGCTGGTCTTTGGAAGAAACTTTAGAAAAAAGGAAAAATGGAGAATTTAAAAAGACCGAAACTGCCGAATGGAGAAAAATAGAATTTAAGAGATTGCCTCTTGATAAAAATTTAGAAATAAATTTCCATCGACCCTTTATTGATGAAATAGAATTTTACTGCCCCAAGTGCCAAAACTTAACTAAGAGAATTCCTGAAGTAATCGATTGCTGGTTTGATTCGGGAGCGATGCCCTTTGCTCAATACCATTATCCTTTTGAGAATAAAAGGTTCATCGAAAAAAAAGAACAATTTCCGGCAGAATATATTTCCGAAGCAATAGACCAAACGAGGGGCTGGTTTTATACCTTGCACGCAATTTCCACCTTGCTTGGTTTTGGTCCTGCTTTCAAAAACGTGATTTCTTTAGGTCATGTTTTAGACGAAAAAGGAGAAAAAATGTCAAAGTCAAAAGGAAACGTTGTTGATCCCTGGTTGATGATTAAAAAGCATGGAATGGATAACTTAAGATGGTACTTTTTTACTATTAATCAACCTCAAGATTCAAAATTTTTTTCAGAAAAAGATGTTACTGAAACCATGCGAGAATTTATTTTGATTTATTGGAATTGCTTTTCGTTTTTCAAAACTTACGGGAAAAATCTTAAATTGCAAAACAAAGATATTAAACCGCAAAATATTTTGGACAGATGGGTTCTTTCAAGATTGAATCAATTAATTATTAAAACCACCACGCTTTTGGAAAAATACGACGTTACAGCTACTGCTCGTTCAATCGAAAATTTCGTTATTAATGACCTTTCTCTTTGGTACATAAGGAGGTCAAGAAAAAGATTTCAAAGACCGGAAAGCGATGATGAGTTGAAAGAGGCATCCCAAATTCTGGGTTCCGTATTATTAACTTTGAGTAAATTGATGGCACCCTTTACACCTTTCTTAAGCGAATATATTTATCAATCAATCTCTAATTCACAACCAGCAACTCGTAAATCGGTTCATTTAGAAGACTGGCCAATTTCTCAAAAGGAATTAATTGATGAGGAATTAGAGACAAAAATAGAAAAAATCAGAGAAATTGTTGCCTTAGCTTTTGCCCAGCGAAAGAAAGTTGGAATTAAAATTCGCCAACCATTAAAAGAGTTGCAAATCCCAAATAAGGGACTGGAAAAAGAATTTCTCGATTTAATAAAAGAAGAAACAAATGTAAAGGAAATTGTTTTTGGAGAAAAGTTTGAACTAGATACAAAAATTACTCCTGGGTTAAAAGAAGAAGGAGTAATTAGAGAAATAATTAGAAACTTACAGGAAATGAGGAAAAAAGCGGGGTATAAACCAAAAGATCGGATTTTAATTGCTTTTTTGGCGGACACAGAATTTAAGGAGATTTTAACAAAGAATAAAGCAAAAATTCTTAAAGAGACGAAGGCAAAGAATTTTGTCCAAAAAAAATTAAGGGAATTTAAAGTAAAAAAAGAAACGGAAATTGATGGGAAGAAAATATCTTTAGCGATTAAAAAGGTCAGATAAAATTAATTTTAAAATGGCAAATTTTTTTAAAAAAGAACCCGAAAAAAAACCAGTTGGAAAAACTCTTTTTCCCAGCCGAGGACTTTTTGGTGAAAAAAGTGCCGTTTCTAGAACCGAATTTAAAAAAGCCACTTTAAAAGGAAAATATGTTGTTCCGGGAGGAGGGGGGAAGATACTCGACAAACCCCAGATAAAAAAGATGGTTGAAGAAGATTTTCCAAAAGAAAAATTTGGAGGACAAATTTCTCAAAAAGAATTCCAAAAAAAATTAAAGGAATTACAAATGGAAAAATTTAAAGCCCAAACCGGTAAAGAGAAATTCGATATAGAACAAAAGATAAAATTTTATAGACGACGAATTTTGCGATAACAAAATGTTTTATCATTATCGGACTATAGGTTTTTTGTTTAAAAAGGAACCCAAGAGTGAAAGCGACGAGATCTTCACTCTTTATACAAAAGATTTTGGTAGGCTTGAGGTTTTAGCAAAAGGGATAAAAAAAATAAAATCTAAGTTAAGAGGAAATATCGATCTTTTTTATCTCTCCGAAATAGAATTTATTCAGGGTAAAACTTACAAAACCTTGACTGATACACTTTTAATTGAGAAATTCGGAAATATCAGGAAGAGTCTTTTGAGATTAAAATTAATTTTCGCTATCTCTGATTTATTGGATAAACTTTTGATAGAGCAAGAAAAAGATAGAAGGGTCTGGAACTTATTGATGGAAAATCTTTCCGAGATTGATAATAAAGAAATAAGATTTTCCGTCATCAGACTTTGTTATTACTATTTTTTTTGGAAATTAATTTCGATTTTAGGCTACAAACCCGAACTTTATACTTGTTCTCTTTGCAAAAAAAGAGTAAAACCTGATAAAATTTATTTTTCCCTAAAAGAAGGTGGGTTAGTTTGTAAAAACTGTTTTCCGAAAATTGAAGAAGCGGAGAAAATCAGACCGGAAACAGTCAAAATTTTGAGAATTTTAATCGAGAAAGACATATCAATTTTAAAAAAAATAAAGACAGAAGATAAATATTTCAAAGAATTGGAATTGGTTACTAAAAATTTCCTTTCTTTTCTCTTTGGTCAAAAGGAAAAAATCTGATATATTTAAAAAATGAGAAAATTAAACATATCTTTAATTATTCTGTTGTTAATCATAATCTCCCTTGGTTTTTGGATTTATCGAAGAAACCTTTTTTCAAAAGAAGTTTTGAAATTGGAAATTTCTGGTCCTTCTGAAACAAAAATGGGCGAGATGGTTGAATACATTATCGTTTACAAAAACAACGGGAACTTTCGTCTGGAAGACCCCGAATTAATTTTTGAAGCACCAGAAAATTCAATAATGTTAGAAGGAAAATCTCAACGTCAAGTTTTGACTTCAGATCAATTAGGCGAGGCGATTTACCCTGGAGAAGAAAGAAATTTTTCTTTCAAAATGAGATTGATGGGATACGAAGGGGAAACGAAAGTTGCTAAAGTTTCTCTTTCCTATAGACCAAAAAATTTAAAAGCAAGGTCTCAATCTTCAACCTCTTTTATTACAAAAGTTAAGGACGTTCCGATAACCTTTGATTTTGATGCCCCATCCACTATTGGGCCGGAAGGAAAATTTAATATAAGGATAAATTATTTTTCGAACGTAGATTTTCCACTTCCTGATTTAAGAATTGTTTTAGATACCCCCTCTGGTTTTGAGGCTTCTGAAGTTAACCCAAAACCCTTGGAAAATTATGAGTGGAAAATTGGCGTTCTAAATAAATCCGAAGGAGGGAGAATCGAAATCTTAGGGAGTATTTCTGGTCAAGTCGGAGAAGAGAAATTGTTTCGGGCAAAATTAATTTCTTGGCAAGAAGGAACCCCTGTTTTACTAAAAGAAACTTCAAAAGGTATAAATTTGATTAAACCTTCTCTTTACATTAGGCAAGAGATAAACGGAAACCCAGATTATTTTTCTTTCCCTGGAGATTGGCTTCATTTTGAAGTATTCTTTAAAAATTTGGGATATGAACCTTTCAAAAATCTTTTTTTAGTCTGTAAATTAGAAGGAGATGCTTTCGATTTTTCAACTATTAAAACTGAATTAGGCTCTTTTAAAGAAGGAGACGATTCCATTATCTTTGATTGGAGAAAAGTTTCAAAACTCCAGTATTTGGCTCCGATTGATGAAGGGAAGGTTGATTTTTGGGTTAAATTAAAAGATGGTTTTGAAATAAAAGAGAACCCTTCAATTAAAAACAAGGTCTTTTTATCTCAGGCAATGGAAGAGTTCGAAACAAAGATTAGTTCTAAATTGGAGATTTCTCAAAAAGGATACTTTTCAATCGATGCTTTCGAAAACTCAGGCCTTCTTCCTCCTCAGGTTGGAAATATCACTACCTATGCCATAATTTGGCAGGTTAAAAATTATTATAACGATGTCAAAAATGTGAAAGTAAAAGCGGTATTACCGAAAGAAGTTAATTTGACTGGTAAAATTCTCCCTGAAACTGAAATATCAAAATTTTCTTTTGATCCTCAATCAAGAGAGATTGTTTGGTCAATAGAAAACTTAGAAGCGGGTAAAGGAATTTCAAACTTACCTCCAAGCGTCATTTTCCAGATTGCCTTCACTCCGACCCAAGACCAACGGGGGAAAAGTCCAGATTTAATTGGAGAAGCAAAAATGACAGGTGAAGACGTTTGGACGGGGCAAATTCTTCAGGCATTATCGCCCCCAATAAATACAACCTTACCCGATGACGACACGATAACTGAAGAAGAGGGAATAGTAAAATAATATGGAAGAATTAATGAAAAAAATTTTCTCTTTAGCCAAACATCGCGGTTTTGTATTTTTAAGTTCAGAGATCTACGGTGGATTTGGTTCTTGCTATGATTTTGGACCCTTAGGAGTGGAAATGAAAAACAATATCAAGCGGGTTTGGTGGGATGAGATGACAAAATTTCATGAAAATATCGTTGGATTGGATTCAGCCATTTTAATGTCACCAAAAGTTTGGCAAGCTTCCGGTCATCTAACCGCTGGTTTTGCCGATGAATTGGTTGAATGTAAATCGTGTCATAAAAGATTCCGTGCTGACGAAATTAAGACTAAAACATGTCCTGAATGCAAAAACCAATTGACCAAACCCAGAAAGTTTAATTTGATGATGAAAACACTGATTGGCCCCGTTGAGGAAGGGGCTGCCACTACTTATTTAAGAGCCGAAACCTGCCAGGGAATATATGTTAATTTTGAAAATGTTTTGAATTCAATGCGAATGAAAATTCCCTTTGGAATCGCTCAAATCGGAAAGTCATTTAGAAACGAAATTACCCCCGGGGATTTCATTTATCGAACCAGAGAATTTGAACAGATGGAAATGCAATGGTTTTGCGAACCAAAAAGTGCCGAAAGACATTTTGATTATTGGAAAAAAGAGAGATTAAACTGGTATTTAAATTTAGGAATTAAAAAAGAAAATTTGAGAATCAGAGAGCACAAAAAAGAAGAACTGCCTCACTATGCTGTTGCCGGGGCTGATATTGAATATAAATTTCCTTTTGGTTGGAAAGAAATCGAAGGGATTCACAATCGGGGCGATTGGGATTTGAGAAATCATTCAAAATACTCAGGGAGAGATTTGAGTTATTTCGATGAGGAGACAGGAAGAAGATATATTCCTCACGTTGTTGAAACTTCAGGTGGAATCGATAGAAGTTTTTTGGTTTTTCTAATCAATGCCTATGAAGAAATAAAAGGCGGAAGAACAAAAACGACAAAAGCAACGAAGGAAGTAGAAATTTTGCTGAAATTAGATAAAAAGATTGCTCCTATAAAAGTTGCTATTTTGCCTTTAATCAAAAACAAGCCGGAACTAGTTAAAAAAGCAAAAGAAGTTTACAGAATATTAAAATCTCATTTTGTTTGTCAATATGATGAATTAGGTTCAATCGGTAGGAGATATCGAAGGCAAGACGAAATTGGTACAACATATTGTTTGACAATCGATTTTGAAAGTTTAAAACAAAATGACTTAACAATCCGCGACCGCGACACGATGACTCAAGAAAGAGTAAAAATCAAAGATTTGGTCAAAATTTTAGAAGAAAAACTGGGAAATTAATTATTCTCTCTGATGCCCATGAGGAAAGACCCAGAATATTTAGAAATTATTTTTTTAATTTTCTTAACAATAGTTACTTCTATTGGTTATGCCTGGATAGAAGCAGGCATCAATAAAATAAGCGTTACAGCCACTGAAGAAAAGTGGAAGAGTTTATTTTTTGAACCTAAATTTTTAAAACATTTTACCATCTATCATTTAGTTATGGCCGTTTTGGTTGTTTCCATTACTTTTGGATACTTTTTAATCAGGATAAAATGGATTTTGTCTCAAAAGAAATATTGGTACTTTTTTATCTCTTTAGGTAATTTTTTATTATGGATAGCTCTCGAAGATAATCTGGCAATGTTTTTTATGTCAGAACCATATAAACCCGATAGTTGGACAAATTGGATTTTTGGGGCAACAAAATTTTGGTTTGGCTGGTTTCCAAACTGGATTATTTCCGCTTATTTATTGGTCTTAGTTTGTTGGTTAAGTGCAATTTTGATTAAAACTCGTTCTGAAAAAAAATTATAATAACCACTCGATTCCCTCAAAGTTTATTTTTAAACCGCTTTTTTTATTTAAAAAATTAAAGTATAATGAAAAAACATTATGTTTAAGAAAGATATTCTCAAAAACGGCCTGAAAACTATTTTTATCCCTCAAAAAAGTACCAGGGCGGTGACGAGCATGGTTTTAGTTAAAACTGGTTCAAAGTATGAAAGAAAAGAAATAAATGGAATATCCCATTTTCTAGAACATATGTGCTTTAAAGGGACGAAAAAATTTCCTTCACCTGTTAAAGTGGCAGAAGTAATGGATAGGGTAGGGGGAATTTTTAACGCTTTTACTGATCAAGAATACACTGGATACTTCGCCAAAGTTGAAACGTCTCAATTTGGGCTTGCTTTTGACTGGGTTTCTGAATTATTTTTAAACCCACTTTTACCAAAAGAAGAAATTGAAAAAGAGAAAAAAGTAATAATTGAAGAAATTAATATGATTCATGATAGCCCGATGAGTTATTTAGGAGTTTTATGGTTGAAATTGCTTTATGGGAATCAGCCTGCCGGTTGGGACATTGCTGGAAAAAAACAAACGGTAATGGAAATTAATCGGGAAAAATTAATCGATTATAGAAAAAGACAATACATTCCCCAAAACACACTAATCTGTATAGCCGGAAATTTTAATGAAAATAAAGCTAGAAGATTGATAGAAAGACATTTTTCTAAATTAAAAACACAAACTTCATTAAAAAAGGAAAAAGTAATTGAAAAACAAAAAAGACCAGAATGTCTTTTGGAAAGGAGGGAAACCGACCAAAGTCATATTTTTTTAGGAGTGAGGGGGTATAATTTATTCCATCCCTTGAGATATTCAAAAGAGGTTTTGTCAATAATTTTAGGTGGAATGATGAGTTCGAGGCTTTTCGTGAAAGTGAGAGGGAAATTAGGGCTGGCTTATTATATTAATAGCGGTGCCGATGAAAATCCCGATACCGGTTATTTGTTTGTGAGGGCGGGAGTTGATAATAACAGAGTGGATTTGGCAATCTCAACCATTTTAAAAGAATTAAAAAATATTCGAGAAAGAAAAATTTCCATCCATGAATTAAAAAAAGCAAAAGAGAATTTAAAAGGAAAAATGGCTTTGATTTTGGAATCTTCGGATGCCCAGGCAACCTTTTTTGGCCTTCAAGAACTTTTGGAAAACAAGATTTTAACTTTAAAAGAAATTTATAAAAAAATAGATGAGGTAACAACAACATCTATAGCCAAAGTTGCGAGAGATATTTTCAAGCCAGAAAAATTGAATTTAGCCCTCGTTGGTCCTTTCAACAAAAAAGAAAAGTTCGAAAAAATTTTAAAATTATGAATCAAAAATTGGAAATTTCTTTCGATACAATCTTAAAGATAGGTTTGGCTATTTTATTCTTTTACTTTTTTTACTTGGTTAGAGATATTTTAATCTTTATTTTTTTTGGCTCGATAATTTCAATTTTATTTAATCCAGCAATTGATTTTTTAGAGGAAAAAAGAATACCCAGAGCACTGGCAACAATTTTTGTTTATCTTTTATTTTTTTCAATTTTGGGGTTTTTAATTTATAATTTGGCGCCATTTTTTGTTTTAGAATTTCAACAAATCTCTCAAGTTTTTTCTCAATCATTTCAAAAGGTTTTGCCGTTTTTAAAATTCGTCGGTTTCGAAAAAGTCGAAACAGTGGATGAATTTAATAAGGCACTCCAAGAATGGATTAAAACTTCTTCTTTGAGCATTGTCGGTGCCGTTACCTCATTCTTTGGGGGAATTTTTTCTACTCTTACTATTCTATCACTTGCTTTTTTCTTTTCTTTTGAAAAAGAAGAGATAGAAAATAAATTTTTAAATTTTTTACCACCAAAACACCGTTCTGAGATTATTTCTCTTTTTGAAGAGGTACAAAAGAAGGTTTCTGGTTGGTTTGGAGTCAGAATTCTTTCTTGTCTTTTCGTGGGTCTTTTAACTTTTCTGGCCTGTTTTTTGTTGAAGATTAATTACGCTTTCTTGCTTTCTTTTCTGGCCGGTTTTTTGGAATTCATTCCGGTCCTAGGACCGGTATTAACCGCTTTGATACTTCTTATTTTTACCGCCCTAGAATCTTTTTGGAAGGCGATTTTTCTATTCGTCGCTTTTTTCCTCATCCAGCAAATAGAAGGCAACATCTTAACTCCAATTTTGGCAAAGAAAATTATCGGCCTCCCCTCCGTTTTTATTTTAATTTCGATAATGATTGGAGGGAAACTTTTTGGTTTTTTAGGAATGATTTTAGCCATTCCTCTTTTTGGCTTTTTATTTGAATTCTTTTCAGATTTTTTAAGAAAGCAATATGAGTGATTTCTACATTGTTTCCACCCCTATCGGAAACTTAGCCGATATTACCTTTAGAGCTTTGGAAATTTTAAAAAATGTTGATTTAATTTTATGCGAGGATGAGAGAATGACTAAAAGACTACTTGATTATTACAATATTAAAAGACCGCTTTTGAGTTATCACCAACATTCCAAGTTGGAAAAAATAAATTATATTTTAGAACTTTTAAAAAAGGGGAAAAACTTGGCTTTAGTTTCTGATGCCGGAACTCCCGGAATTTCTGACCCGGGAGGAAAATTGGTTTCTAAAGTTCATAGTTTAGGGTTTAAAGTTATTCCTATTCCCGGGCCTTCAGCAATGACCTGCGCCGCTTCAATTTCAGGCTTTCCGATGGACAAATTTATGTTTTTAGGATTTCCCCCAACAAAAAGAAAGAGAAAAAAATTTTTTGATGAAGTTATAAACTCAAAATATCCAGTAATTTTTTATGAATCACCCTATCGCATAATTAAAACTTTGAAAGAATTGCAGCTAACAATAGGCAACAGGCAAGAAGATACAAGGATAGTTGTAGCCAGGGAGTTAACAAAAAAATTTGAGACAATTTATAGGGGGAAAATAGAAGAAGTGATAAAAAATATTGAAAAAAATAAGATAAAAGGCGAGTTTGTAGTAATAGTAAACAAATCAGGATGAAAAAATTTTATATTACAACTGCTATTGATTATGTAAACGCTCCTCCTCATTTAGGTCATGCTTTGGAGAAAATTCAGACAGATGTCATTGCTCGTTATCACCGACTTTTAGGAGAAGAAGTTTTGTTTTTGACTGGAACTGATGAAAATAGTTTAAAAAATGTTCAAGCGGCAAAAGGAGAGAAAATTCCGGTTAAAGAATTGGTCGATAGAAATTCAAAAGTATTTTACAGATTAAAGGATGCTCTAAATCTATCTTTTGATGATTTCATAAGAACTACCGAAGAAAGACATATTAAAGGAGTTCAAAGACTTTGGTCAGCTTGTAAAAAAGATATTTATAAAAAAACTTACCGAGGATTGTATTGTGTTGGCTGCGAAGAATTTTACAAAGAAAGTGAATTGGTTAACGGATTTTGTCCTGAACATAAAACAAAGCCAGAATTAGTTGAAGAAGAAAATTATTTTTTCAAGCTTTCGAAATATCAAAATGAATTAAAAAAGATTATTGAAAGTGATGAATTAAAGATTATTCCAGAGGTAAGAAAAAATGAGATTTTAAGTTTTATTGAAAAGGGTTTGGAAGATATTTGTATTTCTCGTTCCGTTAAAAGAGCCCATGGTTGGGGAATTCAAGTTTCAGGCGATTCTTCCCAAATTATCTGGGTTTGGATGGACGCTCTCTCGAATTATATCAATGCTGTTGGCTATGCGTTCGATGAAGAGAAATTAAAAAAGTATTGGCCAGCTGACATTCATGTCATTGGCAAAGGAATTTCCAGATTTCACTGCATCTATTGGCCCGCCTTTTTACTTTCTGCTAATTTGCCTTTGCCAAAATCAATTTTTATTCATGGATATTTAACTGTCGGAGGCCAAAAAATGTCAAAGAGTTTGGGAAATGTTATTGACCCTTTTGAATTAGTTAAAAAATATGGCACCGACGCTGTTAGATACTTTCTTTTGAGAGAAATTCCACCGACAGAAGATGGGGACTTTACTCTTGAAAAATTTAAGAAAAGATATGATTCAGATTTAGCATCAGGTCTTGGAAATCTTGTTGCCAGAGTTGTTAATCTGGCGAATAAATTAAAAATTCAAGACTCAAAAAACAGGACTACAATTGAAAATCTAAAATTAAACGAAGAAATAAAAAAGACAAAGGAAAACTGGAAAAAAGCGTTAGATAAATTTAAATTTAATGAGGCACTAAAATTGGTTTGGGATTTGATTTCTTTTTGCGATAAATATATTGAAAAAGAAAAACCTTGGCAAAACAATAATCAAAAAGTTATCAATGATTTATTATTTGCCATCGGACAAATATCCGAATTGTTGAAACCATTTTTATCAGAAACCTCAGAAAGGATTTTAAAACAGATTGAAACCAAAAAAGTTCAACTATTGTTTCCGCGCCTCAAATAATTATTTTACAGTTTAAATTGTAATTTCGCGTCTTATTTTATGTTTATTGATACTCACGCCCACTTGAATTTTAATACCTTTAAAGACAATGCCGACGAAATTATTCGTCGGTGTTTAGATGGTGGAGTTTTGATGATTAATATAGGGACAAATTACGAAACTTCAAAAAAGGCGGTTGAGACTGCTGAAAGATATAAAAAAGGAGTTTTTGCCGCTATCGGTCTTCATCCTATAAATTTCGATACCGGATTAGTAAAAATAAAGAACGATGAATTAGAAGGAAGCCATTTTGAGAAAGAATTTTATTATGAAAAATACAAGAATCTTGCGAAATCTAATAAAGTCGTGGCAATTGGCGAAATTGGGCTTGATTATTATTGGCGACCAAAAACTACCAGAAAAAAAGAATTGTTCAAACAAAAGCAAAAAGAATTGCTCGTTCAAGAATTAAGGTTAGCCAAAGAATTAAATCTGCCGGTCATTTTTCATTGCCGGATGGCCCACTACGATTTAATTGATTTTTTAGCAAATCATCAGGAATTGAAGCCCAAAAAAGCCGTTGCGCATGGTTTTGTTGGCGACTTAAATCAGTTAAGGAAATATCTTAATTTCGGATATTATATTGGATTTAATGGGATAATTTTTAAAAAAATTGAAGGAATAAACTTTGAAGAAAATATTAAACACACTCCCTCAGATAGGATCTTAATCGAAACCGATTGTCCTTATTTGTCTCCACCA
>Ga0172365_10001392_pt1 | contig 17580 bp, 16 predicted proteins | sample LakKivSesite48cm_FD_114535 | JGI IMG/M metagenome (GOLD analysis project Ga0172365, IMG submission 114535) | Sediment microbial communities from Lake Kivu, Rwanda - Sediment site 48cm | ecosystem: Environmental > Aquatic > Freshwater > Lake > Sediment | place: Rwanda: Western Province, Lake... | reverse complement strand
CGCTCGATCGACTGGAATGTGACGGCCCGCTTCAACCATCCCTATGTCAAAATCTATGACGAGGAGAGGGAACTCACCGTGATGCTGCTCGTCGACGTCAGCGGCTCGAATGAATTCGGCACCCAAAAACAGCTTAAAGAGGAGATGATCACCGAGATCGCCGCCGTGCTGGCTTTCTCAGCCATTCAAAACAACGACAAGGTGGGGGTTATTTTCTTCAGTAACCGAATAGAAAAGTTCATCCCGCCTAAGAAAGGAACCTCACACATTCTGAGGATCATCCGGGAACTGATCGACATGAAGCCGCAGAGCCGTAAGACCAATATCGCCGAGGGACTCCGTTTTCTGATCAATGCCATCAAGAAACGCAGCATCGCCTTCCTCCTCTCCGACTTTATCGACAACGGCTTCGACGATGCCCTGACCATCGCCACCAGAAAACACGACCTCATCGGCATTCACATCCTTGATGTGCGTGAGACAGAGCTGCCCAACATAGGCTTTGTACGTGTCAGAAATGCCGAGACGGGCACCACCGCGTGGGTCGACACCACCGATCCCGGGACCAGGGAATCATTCAGCAGCTGGCACGATGACCATGAGAAACGACTCAACAGCCTGTTCCTGAAATCAGGTATGGACGTGGTGACCGTGCGCACCGATGAAGACTACATCAAACCACTCGTCAACCTCTTCCAACGCCGCGAAGCACGGTATTAAATCTCTACTCTACAACAATATAACAATATAACAATATAACAATATAACAAGCAATTGAACAATTGAATCCGAATCAGCCAAAAATGTCTAAACGAGTATTAACGATATTACTCCTCTGTTCATACTTCGGGACAAACGCCGTCTCCGCCCAGGAAGCCACCGTTACCGCCACACTCGACACCTCGAGCATCCTCATCGGCGACCAGATACACCTGAGGCTCAATCTGACCGTTCCCAGGACCGCCGCCGTGGTCTGGGCCAGTGTGGCCGATACGATCACCTCAAAGATCGAAGTCATTAAACGATCGCCCATCGACTCGGTGCTGACCGGGCAACCCGAAGGGATGAAGACGCTGTCACAACTGCTCACGATCACCTCATTCGACTCCGGCTATATTGCCATCCCGCCCTTTGTCTTTCTATATAAAAATAAAGGCGATAACGATTATAAAAGCGCCGAAACCGAAGCCATGTTACTGGAGGTGCGCCAACCTGAAGTGAACCTCTCGGGTGAAATCAAAGACATCAAAGGGCCGATGAAAGCCCCGGTCACCTTCGCCGAGCTGCTGCCCTGGATACTGGCGGTCCTCGGTGCCGCTCTCCTGACATACGGTATCATATATTATATCAGGAAAAGAAAAAAAGCCGAACCTCTCATACCGTTGCGTCACAAAGCTGCACTGCCGCCTCATGTGATCGCACTGGAAGCCCTGGAGAACCTCCGGGCCAAGAAATTATGGCAAAGCGGAAAAATAAAGGAATACCACAGCGAACTGACTGAGATCATCAGGGTATACATCGAAGGGAAGTTCAAGGTCATGGCCCTGGAGATGGTCACAACCGATATTCTGGAATCATTGAAGTCCAAAGCCATTGAGCCGGGCACACAGGCCAAGCTGAAGGCCATGCTCGAACTCGCCGATATGGTGAAGTTCGCCAAGGAGCATCCCCTGCCCGAAGAGCAGGAACAAAGCATGAATTACGCCATCGACTTTGTGAAAGACACCATAAATGTCATTGAGCAGGAAAATGCCGTTCAACCTGATCATGAAGAAACGGTTGAGGCTGTTGCGGCACCCTCTGATGAACCGGCTGAAAAAGAACCGTGATGATGAATAACACTGAATTTGCACAGCCCTATTTCTTCTATTTCCTCGCGGTCATACCGTTGTTGATCGTCTGGTATTACTTCCGGCAGCGGCGTATTCATGCCGACATCCGCTTTTCAGCCACCCAGGCCTTTGAAAACAGGCATAAGAGCATCAAGGTTTACCTGTACCATGGTCTGTTCGTACTGCGTCTGCTGGTCCTCGCGTTGCTGATCGTGGCCATGGCGCGGCCGCAGTCGAGCCAGCGCCGTCAGAATGTCAACATCGAAGGGATCGATATCGTCATGACGCTGGACATTTCGGGCAGCATGCTGGCCGAGGACTTCAAGCCCAACCGGCTGGAGGCGGCCAAAGACGTGGCACAGGATTTCATCGATGGCCGACCCAACGACCGCATGGGCCTGGTGGTCTTCAGCGGCGAATCGTTCACGCAGTGTCCCCTGACCACCGACCATACCGTGTTGCTGAACCTTTTCAAGGACATCCACAGCGGCATGATCGACGACGGCACGGCCATCGGTGATGGCCTGGCAACAGCCATCAACCGTCTGAAGGAGAGCACCGCCCTCAGCAAGGTCATTATCCTGCTTACCGACGGCATCAACAACATGGGATCGATCGACCCCGTGTCGGCAGCCGAGATAGCCAAGCTCTATGGCATCCGCGTTTACACCATCGGCGTGGGGACTCTCGGCACCGCCCCCTACCCCGTTAAAACGCCCTTCGGCATCCAGTATCAGAATGTCGAGGTGAAGATCGACGAACCCATGCTCAGGAAAATAGCCGAGATGACCAATGGGAAGTACTTCAGGGCTACCGACAATGAAAAACTGAGGGAGATATACCAGCAGATCGACAAACTCGAGAAATCAAAGATCGACGTCACCGAATTCCGCAAGAAAAAAGAAGAGTTCATGCCCTTAGTGCTCATAGCGGCACTGCTGTTCATCTTTGAGATCATGTTGAAAAATACGGTATTCCGTTCAATACCTTAAAACCACTGAAAATGATCCGTCTAGCACATCCATATTTCCTGTACGGGCTGGTTCTGGTGCCGGTGTTCATCATCCTCTTTGTGCTTGTGTTCCGGTGGAAGAAAAAGGCTCTGAGGCGTTTCGGCGAATTCACGGTGGTGCAGCGGCTCATGCCTGATTCTTCCACGGGCAGGCCTGTGCTGAAGTTCATCATCCTGACCGTGGCCTTTGTCTTTATCATCCTGGCACTGGCCGACCCGCAGGTAGGGTCCAAACTGGTCAAGATGCAACGCAAGGGCATCGACGTGATCATCGCCCTCGACGTGTCGAACAGCATGCTGGCCGAAGACATCAAACCAGACAGGCTCGAGAAAGCCAAGCTGGCCATGTCGAAACTGGTCGACGAGATGAAAAACGACCGCATAGGCATTGTCGTCTTTGCAGGAAAATCGTATGTGCAGCTGCCCATCACCACCGATTACCAGGCGGCCAAGCTCTATATCTCCACCATCAACACGAACCTGGTCCCGACGCAGGGTACCGCCATCGGTTCCGCCATCAGCCTCGCCGCCAATTCATTTGGTGAGAGTGATCACAGTAAGGCGATCATCCTGATCACCGACGGCGAGAACCACGAGGACGATGCCGTAAAGGCCTCACAGGATGCCGCAACCAAGGGCATCAGAGTGTACGCCATCGGCATGGGCTCACCCGAAGGCAGCCCCATACCCGTGTACAACGGCAGTGTGCAGGTGGGATATAAGAAAGACCGCCAGGGCAACACCATTATCACCCGACTGGATGAGAAACTCCTCGAACAAATCGCTTCGGCAGGTAACGGCATCTATGTCAGGGAAGATAATGCCAGCGTCGGACTCAAAAAAATATTCAGCAACATCAATTCCCTGGAAGAAAAAGAGATCGAAAGCCGGATTTTTTCGGACTATGAAGACCGTTTTCAATACTTCCTCGGCATTGCTATCGTTTTAATTATAATCGAACGGATTATCATTGAAAGAAAAGGCAGGTGGGCCGGAATATTCAAATTCTCTGGCCGCACCTGAGCGTATAACCAAGCAAGGATAAAACCATGAAACTCGTCACGGCAGTCATATTGGTCGCTTCCCTGGCCATGACACTCCCGGTTATGGGCCAGGGCGAAAGAAAGTACATCCGTCATGGCAATAAACAATATGACGAAAAGAACTATGAAGGCGCCGAAATCGATTACCGTAAATCACTCATAAAAGAAGGTTCTTCGGTACCCGGGCGTTTCAATCTGGGTGATGCCGTGTACCGCCAAAATAATTATCCTGAGGCTATCCGGGCTTTTGACACCCTGAGAACGTCAAAGGCCGGCAAGGATGTTTTACCGCAGGCCTATTACAACCTGGGCAACTCACTGCTGAAATACGCCATGGATTCGGCCGGCAGACATACTCAAGCGCTCCCCGCCAGCATCGAGGCCTATAAAAACGCTCTCCGATATGATCCCAACGACCAGGATGCCAAATACAACCTGACGTACGCCCTTAAACTGGTGCAACAGCAACAGGATCAACAGAATCAACAAAATCAACAACAGAACGACCAGAAAAACCAGCAGCAGAAACAGGATCAACAGAAACAGGACCAGCAGAAACAGGACCAGCAACAGGTCAAGCAGCAACAGAACCAGCAACAACAGGATCAGCAGCAGGCTCAGCAGGATCAACAGCAAGGTCAACAGGGGCAGGCACGGCAACTGTCGAAGGAAGATGCAGCCAGGATGCTTGAAGCCATGCAAAACGACGAAAAAAACACCCTCAGGAAACTGAGAGAGAAAAACATTCAAGCGGTTCGGGTCAAAACTGATAAGGATTGGTGATCCATCAGCCGGATGTTAATTTATAATTTTGTAACCAGATAACGGTCATCCATTAATGAAGCTGTCATTCAGATATATTATCCTCATTCTTATTCTGACCTTGAGCTTCACTGCTCTTCAGGCGCAGGAGATTCAATTCACCGCTTCGGCCAGGCCGGTGGTAAGGGTTGGTGAACAGTTCCGTCTGACCTATGAGATCAATGTGGAGGGAAGGAATTTCATGGCTCCCGACCTGAGTGATTTCAACGTTTTGTCCGGTCCTAATCCTTCCTCCAGTCAGAGCATACAGATCATCAACGGGCAAGTCAGCAGGACCGTTTCCAACACCTATACCTATTACCTCCGTGCGGTGAAAGAAGGGGATTATAACATCGCTCCTGCCACGATCGTAGTGAAAGGACAGAGGATCACCTCCAACGCTCTGAGCATCAAGGTCATTGCAGGCAATGCCCAGCCGCCGCCCACCGCCGCCAGGCCTTCACAGCGTCAGAACCTCCAGGATAACAGCGGCACCGTTAAAGGTGAGGATGTCTTTATCCGGGCTTCCATTGACAATAAAAATCCATGGCAGGGGCAGCAGGTCATCGTCACCTACAAGATCTACACGAAAGTGCCCGTGTCGCAGTATTCGATGGATCAGATACCGTCCTATAACAATTTCTGGGCTCAGGACCTTCTCGACGACAATCAGAAACCGGTGCAGTACAACGAGGTCATCGACGGTCAGCAATATGTTGTGGCGGAAATAAAAAAGGTCGCCTTGTTCCCTATGACCAGCGGTGAGCTGACCATTGATCCTCTTAAAGTGGATGTCGTGGCCCAGATACAAACCATGACACGTCGGAGCATCGATCCCTTTTTCGATCATTTCTTCAATGATCCCTTTTTCGGTCAGAATTATCAGAATGTCCAGAAGACATTATACAGCAATACCCTCAAGCTCAATGTCAAGCCTTTGCCACTTCACAATAAGCCTTCCGACTTCAGTGGTGCCGTAGGGCAGTTCACCTTTAAATCGAACATCGACCGCACGAGTCTGAAAGCCAATGAAGCGGTGAACCTGAAGTTTGCCGTCACCGGCAAAGGTAACATCAAGCTCCTCGATAACCTCAAAGTCAATTTTCCTCCTGACTTCGAGGTATATGATCCTAAGATCAACAACAACATCAATAAGAACAGCTACGGTATTTCCGGTGCACGGACCATTGAATACCTTCTCATCCCGCGCAATGCGGGTGATTTCACCATTAAGCCTGTGACCTTCAGTTATTTTGATCCCGACAAAGCCGATTATGTGACCCTCACATCACCGTCCTATACCATTAATGTAGCCAAAAGCGAAGGCCAGACGGCCGCTGTCACATACAGCGGCGTCAATCAATCGGATATCGAATACATCGGAAGCGATATCCGCTTTATCAACATCCACCCGTTTGTTTTGCACCGGATCGGCTCGTTCTTCTTCGCATCACCCCAATATCTCCTTCTTCTCGCCGGGACCCTGCTGCTGGCCGTCGCCCTGACACTTTCATGGAATGCTTACAGCAAACAGAGAAGAAACGTGACACTCATCCGTAACAGGAAGGCGACAAAGGTAGCGCGGAAGAGACTGCTGAAAGCATCCGGTTTTCTTAAAACACTCGATGAGACGCTGTTTTATAATGAGATCTCACAGGCTTTATGGGGCTATATCAGCGATAAGTTTAACATACCCCTCTCGGAACTGTCCATGGATTCGGTGAGGGAAGCCCTCGTTTCGAAGAACGTACGGGAAGACATCATGAACCCGTTCATCGCCACCCTCGACCATTGCGAATATGCCAGGTTCGCACCGGGCGACAAAGCGGTGAACATGGATCATATATACCATGAAGCCCTTGACGTCATTACAAGAATTGAAAGGGAACTGAAATAAACCATCATCCATGAGCCACGGTGACAAATATATTATGAAAGTGTTCCGATCCATGAAAGGTTTAACAGGCGTATTGGTATTGATGTTTCTGTGTCTGACTTTATCAGCCCAGGACAATGCGGCACTCATCGGGAAAGGCAACAAGGACTATGCCGCCGGGCTTTACAACAATTCCATTGAGGATTATCTGAAGGTGGTGAGGAACGGATATGAGTCGCCTGAGCTGTATTATAATCTGGGTAATGCTTATTTTAAAGCCAACGATCTTCCGTCGGCCATTCTGTATTATGAGAAAGCCAAAAAGCTTAAACCCAACGATCCTGACATAAATTTCAACCTGCACATCGCCAACAGCCTTATCGTCGATAAAATTGATCCGGTGCCGCAGCTTTTCTATATCCGGTGGTGGAAGAGCCTGTACCATCTCTTTGACGTGAACGGATGGGCCTGGTTCAATGTCGCCTCTTTCATAGTCCTGCTGGCACTCATCATCACCGTCATCATTTCGCGGAAAGCACTCCTGAGACATGTGACGGCATGGCTGGCGGTCATCGTGCTGGTCATTTTCTTCTTCAGCCTGGGTTTTTCGTTACAGACCTACCACTCTTTTAAAAAAGCCAATGAAGCGATCGTCTTCAATCCTTCGGTGACGGTGAAAAGCTCACCGTCGGAGAACAGCATCGATCTTTTTGTCGTGCATGAAGGGACAAAGGTTAAAATTACCGATACCGTCGGCGACTGGTATGAGATACACATTGCCAACGGCAGTGTGGGCTGGATGAAAGCCGCCTCAGTGAAGAAGATTTAAATTCATCACAGCCTTCGGTAAGACTTGCTTTTCAGGATATCCCTTATTTCTGATAGTAATTTCTCCTCATTGGAGGGTGCGGGAGGTGGTGGGGGAACCTCTTTTTTCTTCCTTTCCAGCTTCTGTGCCACTTTCACTACGAGGAACACTGATGATGACGGCGACAGCCAGATCAAGGACATGGCCGCGCATGGCGAAATCACGAAAGTCTTTCAGGATGCTCATAGGTTTCTGGTGTTAGTTTGGTTATGCACAAATATATGAAATAACCCGACAAAACAAACAGCCTCATTTCTATCTCATTATCCTCCACACCCTGCCCCAAAAAAATAGATACAGGTTGACAATTCTTTTTTAATTTTAAAGGTTGATTTATACCTATGGATGAACAGCGGTTCCCTTCATCATCCTTTTTCAGGGCAGGACATTTGACGATGAAGGTCATCCTGACCATTTCCGCCGTCTTTTTTTCATCCCGGGTGTCTGCCCAGGAGTTCCTTGCGGCTGAACCTTATGGCGGTACGGCCGGTCTGAAGGATCTCATCAGGCTGGAGATGATTTATCCTGAAGAGGATATGAGGAAAGGAACTGAAGGAGAAGTGAAACTGCTTATCGCGACCGATGAGAAGGGAGCCGTGTCATCCATCAAAGTGACCCGGTCCGTAACCCCCGCCATGGATTCCGAAGCGGTCAGGATTCTGCGTAAAGTGTTGTGGAAACCGGCCCGGTATAACGGCAAAGCCGTCGCCGACAGTCAGACCGTCACCATACCCTTTAGCATCAAAAAATATAACAGAGCTTGTGCCGACAGGGGCTACACGGCCATCATCTACCCTTATGAACCGGTGGATGAAAGCGGTAAGGTCTGCAGCTTCAAAGATGTCAATGAACTCCCCAGGCTGCTGTTCAAGGATAAATCCATGACCCTTGGGGCATTCATCAACAAGGAGATACAATATCCGGAGGCGGCGGTCAAATTCAATATTATGGGTAAGGAGACCGTATGGTTCGTCGTCGAACCAAATGGGATCATCACCAACATTCAGCCCGAGAACTATGTCGGGGCGGGATGCTGGGAAGAAGCGGTACGGCTGGTCAGGATGCTCAGGTGGTACCCGGGCATTAAAAACGGCAAAGCCGTCCGCACCTCCATGACCATCAGCATCACCTTCAACCTGTCGGAAGGATCGGGATTGCACTATGTGCCTACGCAACTGAACAATACGGTACAGCAATGACATGACATGCAACCTTTATACTCATTAATATTAACTAAACAACGATGGCAATGAAAACAACTTTGACTTTGATTCTTGCGTTTGTCTTATGTTCTCACCTGCAGGCCCAGGAGGCTGACACGGTAAAGTACTGGAAAAAAGGAGGGCAGGCAGCCCTGAATTTCTCACAGGTGTCATTGACCAACTGGATCCAGGGTGGTGAAAACTCACTGGCCATCAATGGTTTTCTTAATGTCTTCGCCGATTATTCCCGTGGCAAATCGATCTGGACGAACCACCTCGACCTGGCTTATGGCACCCTGAAAAGCGGGGATACCGGCTTCAGAAAAAGTGATGATAAAATAGATTTCGCATCCAAATATGGTTACCAGGCATCCAACAAATGGTACTACAGCGTTCTCCTTAATTTCAGGAGCCAATTTGCCAAGGGATATAACTATCCCAACGACTCGGTCATTATCTCCAAATTTCTGGCGCCGGCCTATGTGTCATTGGGTGTGGGTATGGACTATATTCCCATTGATTTTTTCTCTGTTTCCCTCTCCCCTGCCACCGGCCGCCTGATCATCGTCAATGATGCCACTCTGGCCAATGCCGGAGCCTTTGGAGTGGATCCCGCAAAGTACGATACCACAGGAAAACTGCTTAAGGCAGGCAAGAAAGTTAAACCTCAATTCGGTGCCCTCCTCAGGATAACTTTCGGTAAAGACATCTTCACCAATGTCAACCTTAAGACCAAATTTGAACTCTATTCCGATTACCTTGACCATCCTGAGAACCTCGATGTTTACTGGGATGTCTTTCTTGCCATGAAGATCAACAAATGGCTGGCCGCCAATCTCAACACCACACTTATCTATGAGGATAAGACGCTGATCACCGACAAGGAAGGCAAAACCGGCCCACGGACGCAGTTCAAGGAGGTGTTTGGCGTGGGGCTGACTTACATGTTTCCATGACACGCATAGGCATCCTTTCCGACACACACGGTCATTTTCATCCCCGCCTCATCACTCATCGCCGGCCACTCGCATATCCTGAAAGTCATCAACGACAAGGAATATGGATTGCTTCACATCAACCCCGGAGCGGCAGGTACGTTCGGGCTGCATAAGGTCATCACCGCCGTCAGGCTGATCATCAACGTGAAAAACATCTCTAATCTCGAAATTCTGGAAATACAACGGTAAAACCTCACCCCCGAGGAGGGTGTATCAAAACCGTTTTTAACCACAGAGGCGTCGGAGGATAACGGAGAACACGGAGGCATAAAGAATTGATTTTCATTACTCTGCGTTCTTGGCGCCCCCTCTGCGAACTCTGTGGTTAATCTAAAACAATAGTTTTGATACACCCTCAATACTGACGACTGACGACTGACGACTGACTACCGCAGCCGCTCCACCGACCGCACCAAACGCTCATCGCGGCGTATGGAACGGTTCGCCAGGACGAAAAAAACCAGAGAAATGAGAGGCAGAACCGAGCCGAACTCATATTTTGTGGGGACCTTGAAATCCTTTGAGATCTTATCGGTATAAAAAAACATTAAGACAATCAGAACAATGTTAAGAAGGATGCAGAAATTCACAAATTTAATTTGCGTCAACCGCTTCTTGTAATACAGGATCGAGAGGATATCAAAGACCATGATGGCGAGCACCACGATGACGAAGGGAATTGTAAACAGCTTGCCATAGGGCACAGGATTGCCAGGAACCATGCTTTTGATCTCCAGAACAAAAAACTTGACATAGCTTTCGCTGGACCAGAATGTCGCCAGGGGAAAGAAAAAGATCATGACAACCGCTACAAATGCGATAAAAAGAAACAGGGTATGAATACGTTGAATCATAAGTACTGAATATTTTGTGACAGGTTAAAAAGGAGACTGTCACAAATGTACAAATGATTTGCTGATCAGCACAGTAAACGACATATTTTTACATTAAGATTTTACACGGCAGGTAAAAAATTATATTTTTCTTTTTTTGGATAATTCATTTATATTGTTGTATCTTTGCACCATAATTCCTGAACTCTGTTCGTCAGCTATTCATAAATTTTACATTCATACTTCAATCGGGTGAGAAGATAGACGATACGGACGGGAGAGATTAGACATCCGGTTTATTCCATTTAAATATCTGAGTTTCCTTTAAATTGTTATATAAATGTATGATATCATTGAACTTAACGGTAAGCTATTACCGGAGTTAAAAGAGATTGCGCGAAAATTCAACGTCCCCAAGTTCGAAGGCCTTAAAAAGCCGGAGCTGATCTATAAAATCCTTGACTACCAGGCTCTGAATCCTGTCGAAGACGAACCTGAGAAAGAGAGAAAAACACTTAAAAAAACAATTCGTGGTCGCCGGCAGCGGTTAGCGCGGGAGACTGTCAACACGGAAAACGCTCCTGACGCCAAAGGTGAAAAGATCGCCATGAAATCCGAGGACAAAGCAGAAGACAACGGCTTCCTGAACGATGCCATATTCTTTGACCAGGACACCGATGACTCCGAATCCAACGTGACATACACCGAAACGGCCGAAGAGGAGATGCCCGTCATTCCAGAGTTTAAGGAAACGGAAATGCCGACGGTAGAGAAAGAGACGGAGGGTGAGACCAAAAAATGGGCACCCCGCGAAAAACCGGTCAAGGAGATCACCTTCAGACCCAAGTACAATGACCGCCATAAGGATGAATATTCATTTGAATTCGAAGGGGTGGTCACCAGCGAAGGGGTGCTCGAGATCATGCCCGACGGTTACGGTTTCCTCAGATCCTCGGATTATAATTACCTGAACTCACCCGATGACATCTATGTATCACAGTCACAGATAAAACTTTTCGGACTGAAGACGGGCGACACGATCAGTGGCAGCATACGTCCTCCTAAAGAGGGAGAGAAATATTTCCCGCTCATCAAGGTCGAGATGATCAACGGGCGTCTGCCCGAGGAGGTGCGTGACCGTATCCCCTTCGATTTCCTGACGCCGTTGTTCCCCAATGAGAAGTTTAATCTCACAGGTCATCCTGGCAACTCGTTGTCGACGCGTGTCATAGATCTGTTCACACCCATCGGAAAGGGACAGCGGGGATTGATCGTGGCCCAGCCTAAAACAGGTAAGACCGTTCTCCTGCAAGAGATAGCCAACGCCATTGCCTATAACCATCCCGAAGCCTATCTCATCATCCTGCTGATCGATGAGCGGCCTGAGGAGGTGACCGACATGGAACGCAGCGTCAAGGCCGAGGTGATCTCCTCCACCTTTGATGAACCTGCCGAGCGCCATGTCCGCATCTCGAACATCGTGCTGGAGAAAGCCAAACGCATGGTGGAATCGGGTCATGATGTGGTCATCCTGCTTGACTCGATCACACGTCTGGCGCGTGCTCACAACACCATCATGCCGGCGTCGGGCAAGGTACTCTCCGGCGGCGTGGAAGCCAACGCCCTGCAGAAACCCAAACGTTTCTTCGGCGCCGCACGTAAGATCGAAGGCGGCGGCTCGCTGACCATCATCGCCACCGCTCTTATCGACACCGGATCGAAAATGGACGAGGTCATCTTCGAAGAGTTCAAAGGCACCGGCAACATGGAGCTGCAACTCGACCGCAAACTGGCTAACAAAAGGGTGTGGCCCGCCATCGACATTGTGGCGTCGAGCACACGCCGCGAAGAGCTCCTCCTCGATAAGGAAACGCTTCAAAGGATATGGATACTGCGTAACCACCTCGCCGACATGAATCCTCTCGAAGCCATGGAGTTCCTGAAAGATAAAATGAAATTCACCCAGACCAACGAGGAGTTCCTCATCTCGATGAACGGATAAAACTAACGGCTGCTGCCTGCAAGTGACATCACCTTCCCGGTCAGCGCACTGATGTCAATGCCGTCAAAATCCCCCGACGTCATCATCAACAGGTTGGCATTTCCCCATGCCAGGCTTTCCAAAGCTTGAATCATCTCTTTTGAGCCGGTGAAAACATACAGATTGTCATGACCGAATGCTTTCTTTATCATTTCTGGTGAAAGCGCCGGCAACCGTTTCAATGCCAGCACATGAGGGTTGAAATACACGAAAGCCGTATCGGCAAAGCGCATCGTATCATGGTATTGCGGCAGGAATGCGCTGTTAAGGCTGCTGTAAGTGTGCAGCTCCATGCACGCCACTAACTGACGCCCGGGATACTGTTCCTTCAAAGCACGTGTGGTGGCCTCCAGCTTGGAGGGGGAATGGGCGAAGTCACGGTAAACAGCCGTCTGAGGACCGGCAGCCACCAGCTCCAGCCGCTTCGAAGCCCCTTTAAAGGTGGTGACAGCCTCGTAAAACATCCCGTCGCTGACACCCAATAAATTGCAGATAACACGGGCACCGTTGATGTTGAGCAGATTGTGCCTTCCGAAGATCTTCAAAGGAAAATCTTTTTCACCATATCTGAGACAGGTTATCCCTCCTTCATTTTTGAAAGCCGGGACAGAATACGGGATGATGGTGATGTCGTCGCGAATGTCGCGGCATAATTCCCTCACGGTCACATCGTCTTCACAGTACACCAGCGTACCTCCGGCTGGGATGAGGCCGATAAAGGTCTTGAATTGTTCACTGTAATCTTCAAAAGTCGGGAACACATTCATATGATCCCAGGCTATGCCGCTGATGAGGGCTATATCAGGACGATAGACATGGAATTTGGGCCGCGGGTCCAGGGCAGAGGTGAGGTACTCATCCCCTTCAAGGACCATGACAGGTGCTTCGTCCGACAGACGCACCATGACGTCGAAGTCGTCGAGCTGCGCCCCCACCATGTAATCGAAAGCCATGTTGTGATGCTTCAGTACATGCAGGATGAGGGCCGTAACGGTTGTCTTGCCGTGGCTGCCGCCGATGACCACCCGTTTCTTGTTTTTCGAATGTTCGTAGAGAAATTCAGGATAAGAATAGATTTTCAATCCCAGCTTTTTTGCCTTGACCAGTTCGGGATTGTCAGCGTGGGCATGCATGCCCAGCACCACCGCCTCCAGGCCGCCATGGATGCGTTTCTCATCCCAGCCCGGCGTGGCAGGAAGAAGACCAAAGGCCGCCAGACGGCTCCGCGACGGCTCGAAGATATCATCATCGGAGCCGGTCACCGTCGCCCCTTTGAGATGCAGGGCTATGGCGAGGTTGTGCATGGCGCTGCCGCCGATAGCGATGAAATGAATCTTCATGAATGGGGCGTTTTAGAACCGATGCCAAATTTAAAATACAATCCGGTTGGTAAAGGTTTTCTGATCAGAATATTTTCCTAATAAAATGGAAAAACGATTTTTAAGACTTAATAAATAAAGATTAAGTTTATAGATTTGTATCGCCTGCAATATCGTTCACTATCCCTGTTTTATTAAAATAAGACATATGAATGGAAAACTTGAAAAATGACTTCACCCGGGCTATTGAGCTGCTCCGGCATTCGGGTTACACCACCGCCTTTACCGGCGCCGGCATCTCCGTCGAGAGCGGCATTCCCCCGTTCCGGGGCGAAGGAGGCATCTGGACGAAGTATGACCCGATGTATCTTGACATTGGATATTATCTGGAACAGCCTGGGAAAGCATGGAAGATCATCCGGGAGATCTTTTACAACTATTTCGGCCATGCAAAGCCGAATATGGCCCATTACGGGCTGGCCTTACTGGAACGCAAAGGGCTGCTAGAGAATGTCATCACCCAAAACATCGACAACCTGCACCAGGAAGCCGGCAACAGGGTGGTCATCGAATTTCATGGCAACTCAAAATATTTCAGATGCCTGCGGTGCGATGAAAAATTCAGTGTCAACGACCTCACCCTGACCGAGACGCCACCCAATTGTGCACACTGTAACGGTTTGCTCAAACCCGACTTCATTTTCTTCGGTGAAGGCATCCCCGAGGAGGCTTACCGGGCCTCGCTGGAGGCAGCACAGCATGCCTCTGTATTCCTGCTGATAGGCACCTCGGGGCAGGTCGCCCCAGCCAACCAGATACCTTACCTCGCCAAACAAAACGGAGCCCACATCATTGAGATCAATCCCGACCCAACAGCATATACCTTCTCCATCACCGATGTTTTCTTAAGAGGCAAAGCAGCAGAGACTATGGAAACATTGATGAAGAAAATGTTCTCGTAATGCTAAATTTTAATCTTTGAATATGACTGTAACACGATGTCCGTGGTCCGGGGATAATCCTCTCATGATCGCCTATCATGACGAGGAATGGGGTGTGCCTCTCCACGATGACGATAAACTATTTGAGTTTCTGGTGCTGGATGCTTTCCAGGCAGGACTGAGTTGGCAAATGATCCTAAAGAAAAGAGAAAACCTGCGTCGGGCCTTTAACAATTTCAACCCTGCTATCATCGCGACCTATGATCAGCAAAAGCTCGACGCCCTGTTGAAAGATGAAAGCATCATCCGTAACAGGGCAAAGGTGAATGCAACAATCGTCAATGCACGTGCATTTCTCGATGTGAAAAAGGAATTCGGCACCTTCGACCGTTTCATCTGGAGCTTCACAGACGGTAAGACCATCAACAACAGACGGACTACGATCAGCGGGATACCTGCCACGACAAAGGAATCCGATGCCATGAGCCGGGAATTGAAAAAGAGGGGATTCAAATTCGTCGGCAGCACGATATGCTACTCGTTCATGCAGGCCTGTGGCATGGTCAATGACCATATTTTGGGATGCTTCAGGTATGACCTCACCCTCAACCCCCGAAAACCTCATCCCCCGGCCCCTTCTCCTTAAAAGGAGAAGGGGAGTATATATTATTCCCCCTCTCCTCCCAGGAGAGGGGGTCAGGGGGTGAGGTCATTTATCCGGCACTAATTTTAGCGCTGCCGAATTAATACAATACCTCAATCCTGTGGGTGGCGGCCCGTCGTTGAATACATGACCGAGGTGGCTGCCACAGTGCGTACACAGCACCTCTTCACGAGTCATCCCGTAACTCTTATCGATCTTGATATTGACATTATGCTCCAGCAACGGTGCATAGAACGAAGGCCATCCGCAACCGGCTTCGAACTTGGTGTCGGAGTTGAACAAGGCTTGGCCACAAGCCGCACAGTAATAGGTCCCCTTCTGGAAAAACTCATCGTAGATGCCTGTGAACGGCCTCTCCGTCCCTTTTTCCCTCAACACATGATATTGTTCCTGGGTTAGCTCTTTCTTCCATTCCGCATCCGATTTTTCAACTGCATATTTCATGGCCGAATCCTCCTTTGAAGCCTTCACGTCAGAGGTTTTTGCATTCTGGCATAAGGAGTATATAAACGGAGATAATAACAATGATGTCATTATCAGCACACGGTACTTTTTCATTGTAAATATTTAGTTTTATAACGGCAAATCTCATGATTTTGTTCATCCGGCGATACTTTTATACTTTTGCTGAAAACAAGCTTTCATGGACCTGTTATGGATTATCCGCGGTTGCATTCTCATGGTGGCGGCTGTTGTATGTGACCTGGAGGTTTCATCATGAAGCTTGTATCCACCGTCATCATGGCGTATCATCTCATTGCCGGTTTCTTTTAAAATCAGGATCATGCCATCCACAAAAATAAACGATGCCGCTGCGTTAAGGCAAATAGCAAAGGAGATGCGTAAAGACATCATCCGCAGCCTGGCGGCGGCAGGGTCGGGACATCTGGGCGGCTCCCTCGACCTGGCCGATATTTTCGCCGTGCTCTACTTCCATGTCCTCAACCATGATCCCTCCGACCCTGCCTGGGACGAGAGGGACCGTCTGATCCTCTCGATAGGTCATGTGGCGCCGGTGCTGTACACGGCGCTGGCGCATGCCGGCTATTTCCCCAGGGAAGAGCTGCTGACGTTACGGCGTCTGGGCAGCCGTCTGCAGGGCCATCCCGGCCGTGAGCACGGCCTTCCGGGCATCGAGCTGTCGGCAGGGTCACTGGGACAGGGACTGGCGGTGGGAGTGGGCCTGGCGCTGACAGCCAGGATGGATGGGAAAAAATGGCGTGTTTACACCATCCATGGCGACGGCGAGCTGCAGGAAGGAGCCGTCTGGGAAGCAGCGATGAGCGCCGCACACTATAAACTGGATAACCTCACCGCCCTCGTCGACCGTAACGGCGTCCAGATCGACGGCGCCACGTCGAAGGTCATGGGCCTCGAACCGCTGGCCGACAAATGGAGAGCCTTCGGATGGCATGTCATCACCTGCGACGGCCATGACCATGAAGACATCATCAAAGCGTATGATGAGGCGGTGAGCATAAAAGGAAGACCGTCGGTTATCCTCGCAAGAACAGTCATGGGTAAAGGCGTCAGAAGCATCGAGGGCGATCACCGCTGGCATGGCAGGGCACCGACGGCGGAGGAGGCGGAGCGGTTTATTGAGGAAGTGGACAGTTGAAGTTGACAGTCATCAGTCGGCAGTCGGCAGTCGGCCATCATGCAATCATTTTTTTATAAATTTTCCTGACACTACCTGCCCCTCGATTAAAGCCCTTACAATGTAAAGTCCTGTTGGTAATGTTCTAACGGTTATTTCCGTTTCTTTCACCCCATCCCGCATTATCTCTGAATACCATTTCTGGCCGTAGATATCATAGATTTCGAGCAGGACATCAACCTTGTAATTGTACTTCCAGGTCGTAACATTGAAATCTGAGGAACTTGAATGAGTCGTTATGACTTCGGGCAATTTTACTTGTACGCGATTAAAAGCCGGATTGGGACTTATTGTAAGCTGCGGTGATTCTTCCGTTTTTGTCTCTTCCACTCCAACGATATCACAGTCTAAGGGAATAGTGTCGGAAACAATGGGATGGTCGCATAAGCTGTCGTATACAAATGGCTGAGTGTAAATAGTGTCATACTCAAGGTCCTGGTTGAATTTGAACGCATAGATGTCCCAGTTATTACCAAAATAGAAGCCACCCATG
>Ga0172365_10001391_pt1 | contig 17580 bp, 26 predicted proteins | sample LakKivSesite48cm_FD_114535 | JGI IMG/M metagenome (GOLD analysis project Ga0172365, IMG submission 114535) | Sediment microbial communities from Lake Kivu, Rwanda - Sediment site 48cm | ecosystem: Environmental > Aquatic > Freshwater > Lake > Sediment | place: Rwanda: Western Province, Lake... | reverse complement strand
TTATAAAACTCAGTATAACCTCTATCGTTATTGAGTAAATGCCCTAGTACATAAGGGTAGTCACTGATTAAGTCATGGTAAGGAAACAATTGCTTAGGTATTTCGTGACTTATTTTTGTCATATGTTTGCTTTTTTATGTTCTAATAATACTTGCTCAACATGTGCTCTAGCTACCTCCCAACTTACAGGTCCGGTTTCATCGGCATATTCAACCGGGTCAGGACGGTCTAGTTTAATAAATGCTTCTATACGTTCTACAGATGCAGCTGATTTATAATCAGAATACCACTTGAATGCATAGGTCTCTGGACGGTAATAATGCTTAATTGGTTTATATGAAGTATTAGTACGTTTGTATACCTCGTTAAAGTCTAGGCCTAACTCTTCACAGCAGTCTTCGCCATCTACCAGGATATCGTACTTATTCATTTCAAGATAGGGAGTATAGAAGCTAACTAACTCTGAATCCCAGTTACCGATTCTAAATGCTTCCATGTCAGCGTCCCTAAATTCTTGACGGCAATCTGGATAAATAGCATGATCGCCTGCATGAATTCCTAATGCAATCTTAACGTCTTGTCTTACATTACAATCTTCACCTATAGATTTAGTTGCTAAAGATAGAGCAACTGCTTGAATTAATGAACTAAAAATTTTATTACGATTAGGTACGACAGTTTCTTTCATATTATCCTGCTCGTAGTGTCCCTCCGGTACATCTTTACCGCCTTCGACAAGCGCTGAATTAAGCAACTGCTGTAATCCGTCTAACTTAATAATTTGATGCTTGATTCTTGGACGTCCATTCATAGTTTTATTAATGTAATCAACTAATGAAGTAGCGCGTTCAAGTTCAACCTTATGCTTTTGACCGTAATCAAAAGATAGAGCTGTAACTGCATAATTGTTTGCAAGTAGGTGTAGAAGGAGTGTACTTGAATCCATCCCACCAGAAAGACTTACTATCGCTTGTCTTTCAAGGTTAATTACCTGTTCCATTTTAAAATGATAAATTAATTTAGGAGCGTATTATTTTATAACCCGATTAACTCCTTAACCGGCTTTTTTATCTTCTTTACTACCAAGATCCTTCTGAATAGAAATTATTTGATTAGTAACACCAGATACTAAGGTACCTAACTGCTCCCAAATTCTATCGCATTCGTTCTGCAGTTTTTTAATAGCTACCCATTGTACTATTTGCAAAATAATCAAGAAAGCTATTACACCTATATAAAGATGTTCTTGTGTTAAAGTTATTGTCATCTTTTAATATACTAATTTTCTACAGGATCATCAACGTCTCCACGCATAAATTCATAAGCTTCTGGCGTTCCAGGAAAGGCTATGAAATCGGGATGCTCCATAACCCTCTGCAAAATCTTTATTGTGAGATCCCTATCTTTAGTGTCTATTACTAATGGTTCAAAAACAAATTCTGATTCTGCATCTTTTTTGCGAGTCAGGTAGTACAAGCTACCGGCACCGACGTGCTTAATTGCTTCGTAAAAACTTTCAGCTGTTGTCTTTTTCATATAACGAATTTATATATTCTTTTAAACAATCTATAGGTTGCCATCCTAGACGCTCAATAGCATCGTTATTTATTCTAATGGTTTCGCGGTAATTTCCTTTTTGCTCAGACATGTATACTTTGACACATTTAAACTTCTCAATAAACATATCTGCTACCTCATTGATCGAATAATTTTTACCTGTACCAAGCTCCCAGGCATCTTCATGCTTTTCATTCGATTCAGCTACTCTAATTAATCCGTCTACAATATCATCTACATAAGTGAAGTCACGGCGTTGTTCCCCGTCCCCTATAATTGTTATAGGATAATTTTTTCTAACCTGTGCCCTCCACACCCCAATCACAGCTGCCATGTGTGAATCTACTAATTCACCTGGTCCATATACGTTATAGAATCTAACTATCTCTGCATTAAAGCCATATACTCCTTTAAGCATTTTAATCCATTCCTCGCCCATATGTTTTGTCAATGCATAAGGAGATAGCATTGGATCATGATGTCTTGATGACGAACCTGCATATATTAACTTAGCATTAGTTTTTTTAGCATATCGAGCTACTTCTACTGTTCCGACTGTATTTACTGAGAGTGATAGGTGTTCGGCTTCAAATGAAGGCTGGATTCTACTTAATGCTGCTAAATGAAATACATACTTATACTCTTTTACAGGTATATTTTCCATTGCTCTTACATCACCTCCTAAAAAGTTTGAACCTTCAGGTATTTTTGCTTCTCTACCGATATACAGGTTATCGATTATATCTACTTTATACCCTCTACGCAGTAACTCTTTCGTTAATGCATAGCCAATAAATCCACATCCACCTGTTACAAGTACTTTTCTGTTTACCATACTCCTACCGCTTCTTTCAGTGATCCACTTATACATAAAGTTCGGATCTAGAGTTGTCTGTCCAGCTATCATTTTAGTTAAGTAAGTCCCAATATATTTTTCTGACTTTTGCCCCTAACTCTTGATCGTTAGGGGTATTATAGACTACATCAGCAGGCACTAAAATCTGTCTACGTTCAGTTCCGGCAGAATAACAAGATTGACAAAGTTGACCGCATCCTTCTACATAGCCATACCTACTGTCTATATGAGTTGAACGTTGATAGGGAGTTTTTGCATTACAGAGAACGCAGTTATCGTAATTATCATCGTTAATAGACCCTACAGCTAATACATTGCCGTTTTCATCTATTTCGAGAGGTACATGTTGCTGTCCCATATTATAATGAATTTAGAATCTCTTTGACGCGCTCTTCAAGTACGTTTACTGCAGTACGTAGGTGTCCGGTATCTTCTGGTTGAAATCTAGATCTCAATACTTGAACTTCTGCAAGAAGTGCTTGAAGATGCTCTTTTTTGTTTACAATTTCCATATTACTTTTTCTTTGGTTTAGTTTCCTTTACTTTTTCAATTATCTCAAAATCAGTATCGTCTTGATAACATTGATCATCTTGCAGACGTACGATACCTTCACATTCTCCATCAGGACAATTATATACCATCTCTAACGCTTCATCTTCATCCTTAGCTTTTACTAAATAAGTCCAAGCCTCTACAAGAGTTCTTTCTCCTTTGATTTTGTAGGTTGGCATATACTATACGTTTAATGTCTTATTTTTATACTTATGCTTTATAGATTCATAGAAATCAGGAGCATATTTTTTGGCAAGATTAAGAAAATACTGTGTTTTAAACTTTTCATCCTGTGTAGTCTCGTACTCGATTAAATCTCTTAATCGAGCAGCCATTTCATATCTCTCTGTTTCTACGCACCAATCCAATCTACTTTGCATTAAGTTTACATAAGCAGATTTTATTTCTGCTTGTTTGTAATGAAGATCGTATAGATGATTCATACTATACATTTAATGTTTTATCTTCTGTCTTATCTAAGGCAAATCTCACCATTAAACCTCTTTTACCTTTTGGTTTATACTCATCTGGATTAGCTAATAATACTTCTAGCTTTTCTCTTAAGTAAGTCTTTTCATCTTCCCATGTTATTGGTTGAATATTTTTCTCGTGAAACAAATCTTCTGGATGCCAGTAAATTGTAAGGCTTCTGTTTGGTTCGAACGTAGTTGGATCGTATAATAACGGCGACATTACCATACCGTCTTTTACCGGGGTCTTTACTGTGTTAGGGTCGTATAATACCGGTGTGTATATTATTTGGTACAGGTAACATGTCTTGTCTTTAAAATCATCTACCGGAGTATCTCTGACTAATTTAGTTTTGGCGACTATAGCCATCTCCTCACCTTGACTATTAATAACTACACCGGCAGGCAGATCCATCCATTCTACCTTACTAAAACTAAAATGTTCAAATAGAAGTTCTTCTATTTTTTTCTGTTGCTCTAATGTTAAATTACTTAAACCGTAGTAATAATTCTCTACTTCACCTTCTTTAGGTTCGCCTGTAACGGCGTAAAACTTTTCTGCTATTGTCATATTATACGTTTAATGTTTTATTCCAAGCTGCAATATGCAATCTAGTCAAGCCTCTAAACTTATACTTCTTAGCCATCTCGAGACAAAACTGGGTACGCTCTTCGAAATTAGTTACATCGTCTAAACCTGGCATACATACTACATTTTTAAGAGGTATGCTAAATGGTACGACAAAGTCGCGGAATAATTCCTGTACATCTTCTTCAGTCGAGATAACAAACTTAAACTGATAGTTTCCATGCTGCATTATTCGTTTAATAGCATCAGGTACTATACGTTGTTTAGCGCTCATACCTGAGTTAGCTAATTTAGGGGAACAGTTAATTTGATCTAAGATATCAAAGAGATCTTCTTCCATAACTACAGTACCGTTTGTTTCAATTTCGTTAAAGACGTTATAGTTCTCGAAGTCTTCTCTAGTGCTCCAGTACTTGAAAAAGTTAGTAATAGCTTCTTGATGACCTTTTATAGTAGGTTCGCCACCTGTCCAAATTATGTGAATAATACCGTTCTTAATATCTTCGTAAATATCTTGCTTTTTCCAACGATCAATTAGATATTGAAACTCTTTATCTTCACCTCTCCATAACCATTGACTAGTACTATCACAAGTCCAAGTAGCTTTACCTTCTTTAACTAAGTCGCCTTCAAATATCTCACCATCTTCTAATTTCTGCTCTTTAGCTAACTCGTTAGCAAATCTACGAGACATACCGCATGTTAGATTGCAAATACCTAGGCGTACGAAGTAAGATGGTATACCGCTACTTATTCCCTCTCCTTGTACTGAATAAAAATCACTACTAATGAGTAGCTTATTAGGATCTATCTTTGACATTCTTTTTGCGCTTCAATTGTTTCTTTGAGATAGTTTCTTCTACTACTGCCTCTACTACTTCAGGTTTTGGTTTACGAGTAACTGCCTTCCATTCAGACTTTGGAACAAACTTCCAAGTGTTACCTACCTTGGCGTCAGCTAGCTGATTATCTACTCGCTGAATATCGCCTGTTTTAATGTTCTTAATATACTTCATAGGTTATACCTCCATGTTTTTATGTAATTGAATATATAATTAATTTGTGGATATTCCAACAAAATACCTAAAATAGTTGGGTGCTGGTCTCCGCAAAGACCGAGGGCGTGCATAATTGATTCGAACATATTATTTATTTATAGTGGTGTAGCTTCTTTTTCCACCTGTCGATCTGAATTTGGCAGTACCATTTTCCCATATTGCTTGAAGCATTAGCATACCTGTCTTGCCATTCCTCAATTCTACGGTATATAGGTGCGTTAGCCTCATTGAGAATATCTATGTCATAGTAACTATTATTTTCCAGCATCTCTTCCTGCCAGCTGTCTTTCTGCTCTTTCAAGTTTCTTTTTTTGCTTTTCATATTCTTTTCTATAAAATTCCTGTGTCCATCCGTCGTTGTAAGGACTAGTAGCGTGAACTGAGAGTTGACCGACTAGGACTTTTTGTTTTATTAGTTTTTCCATACTGTTTATTGACCTAAATAAGATGCAGAGTTTTTATTATTCTCCATAAACTCTACTTTTACTACTTTAACTCTATTATTAGTTTCTTCATGAACAAAAGTATTGAATTTCTCAAATATAAATTTAGCAAATTGTTCGGCACCGACTGCTGAAATCATTCTTAGTTGAATAATTCCTTCTGAATCCATTAATCTGAATTGTTCTAAATATGGATCATCTGCTGCTACAACAGTTGTGTGATCAAACATATAATCCATCCAGGCTTTAGGACTCATACCCTGAATAGTGCCTTTAGCACGTTTCATTCCTCCGAAATCCCACACCCAATTACGGTGATCTAAATCACCTTCAAACCATACTCTAAATGATACTCCGTAGCCGTGAAGGAAACGGCAATGCGTTCCGTCTGCTTTCCATTGACGGAATACGCAACTGTACCCGTCAAATAACTTGGTTGATTGAAATACACTCATAACAGGTTATTTATAATAATTTAAGAACTTTTCTTTGACTTAACAAATTTTTTCTCTACTAAAGTGCCACCTTTTTTATGCTTAGGTTCATAGGGACAATGTCTGCACCCGGACCCGCAACACTGACCTCTCTGTAAATGAAAAAGAGCCGTAAACACGACCCTCTCTCCTTCTAAATAATAATGTATGTTTTCTTGTAACTTTTTGCTTTTCATTAAATATTAAGGATATAATTGGTTCCAATTGAAACCATCAAAATACCAAAGCACTCCATTAATAACATAAAGAAAAGGAACGTGATTAGATCCAGTATTAACTGAAGCTGTAGTATAAAGATAGGAACCTGTTAGGTTGGGTAAAAGCAAAAGAGATCCAGAGCCTGGATTAAATGATCCTGTATATCCTAAAGATCCTGATACGATCATAGATCCTGAGATGAAAATGGAGCCTGATAATACTAATGGCATGTTATATTAATTTTATGATATTCTGATTACGATAAAGTTGCCGTTTCTATATAAACCTCCGAGAGGAACACCTCCGGCTTGAGCAGCTGCATCATCAACAAAATTTAGGCTTTCTGATACTTGTGTTAGAATAGTTATATTTGAAACTGCCAATGATCCTGACACATCTAGTGTATACTGAGGAAGTGATTTGTTGATGCCTACTTTAGCGTCAGTCATTGAACCAGAAAAAGCATTTCCTGTAAGTGTAGCGTACGAACCTGTTGCAAAAATAATTCCTCCTATATTAATTGATCCTATTGTATTGTTTGGTAAGGTAATATTGTTGCCAATTATAATATTATTAGTTCCAGGACTAACACTAGAACCTGCTTTATAACCAAGGAAAGTAGAGTATGATGCACTAGTTGCATTAGCGCCTGCACCCCAACCTAAGAAATTAGAAAAACTAGCACGAGTTGCAGATTGACCTGCTTGATATCCTATAAAGTTGGAGTTCGATGCACTGTCTGCATTAAATCCTGCAGAAAAACCTATGAAGTTAGATAGTGTTGCTTCTTCAGCAGCATATCCTGCTTGATATCCTACGAAGTTGGAATACGAAGCGTTGGTTGCACTATAGCCTGCTTGATTACCTATGAAGTTTGAAACAGATGCATTATCTGCATTGAATCCGGCAGTTAAACCTATGAAGTTAGCAGTTGATGCATTAGGTGCACTATAGCCTGCTTGATTACCTATGAAGTTTGAATTTGATGCATTCGTAGCTTGATAACCAGATTCGTATCCAAAGTAGTTTGAGTTGTTAGCATTAGTAGCTTGGTATCCTGAGTAATTGCCTAGGAAGTTTGATAAGCTTGCACTCGTTGCAGAATATCCAGCTGCCCAACCTAAAAAGTTAGACTTCTGAGCCCATTTAGCATTAAAACCAGAATCTACTCCTATAAAATTAGATACAGATGCATTATCTGCTTCAAATCCTGCATTATTACCTATGAATACTGATTGTGATGCATTTGTAGAGTTTACACCTGTAAAAGGTCCAATGAAAACAGATCTTATAGCATCACTTGCTCCAGATCCGGCACTATTCCCAATAAACGTAGAAAATTCAGCATTAGTAGCTAAGAGTCCTGCATTAGCGCCAATAAAATTAGAATATTGTGCATTAGCTGCTGAGCCACCTGCATCAGGTCCTATAAATGTAGAATACGCTGCATTAATAGCAAAAGCTCCTGCTGCTGTACCAACAAAAAATGAACCTATGGCATTTGTTGAACCTGAACCTGCAAGTTGTCCTAAAAATATAGATCCATCAGCTAATATAGCACCGCGACCTGCATTTGAACCTAAAGCAATACTATTTATAAGATTAAATCCTGTTGTAGAAGGATTTGTTGAATATATCGAAGATCCACTACTTGATACTGCAAGTACTACGTTAGCTCCTGGTGCATACGATGCTGATACGGCAAACGAGCTACTCAATGCATAAGAGGCAGAAACTACAGTATCTGCGGTTAATGCATGTGATGCGCTAATAGACGATGTTACTTGTGGTAGCGAGTTTGCTAGATTCGTTATAGATAATTTCGAAGTCGTAGCAGTAGCTACTACAGGTAACACATCAGTACCTGTTACCGAAGTAACTGCAGGGAGTTGGGATATTCTTACGTTTGCCATTTTTAGCTATTAGTTTAACTTATACTATTCTATATTAGTACCTGTTATTAGATTATCGTCGTTTTCAGTCATTAAAAAGTCATCGATTTCCGTAACCATATAATATGTAACTTCTACAGGAGCTGGTGATCCAGGTACAGCACCTGTCTCTTCATACCTTATATATTGATCAAAGGTAGCGCCCGGTGAAATAGTTGGAGGAAATTTTACGTTCCTCATCTGTACTACTCCGTCTTGATATGGTGTAGGTTTGTTACCGTCGGGGGTATTGATCTTTAACCTACTTTTTCTGAATAAATCAAGGAGACTCATGTTAATAAATAGCGGGAAAACTAACTCTAAGCTTATTTAACCCATGTTCTTTGGTTATAGTGATAAGCAAGACTACAGCTAGGATCATCGTAGATCTGACTGCTATCAAAAAATTTAACATCACCTCTATTCAAACACCATTCAGTAAGTGCGTATACGCTAAACGGTTCAGACTGATCTTCTCTTAAATTAGTACGAGCTAGACAATACTCTATATATTTTTTAGTTAATCCAGGCCTAGCTAAGATAACATAATCATCTAAAAGATATATCTTTGTAGGGGAACTGTAAGAATAGTAGCTATTCCTTCGGACGAAAATTAAATTACAATCGTTAAAAAGACTGTAAACAGAATCAAAATCTACTTTCCATTCTATATCAAAATCACAGCAGATCCCTCCTTTAGAATTCAATACTAAATACCTTGCAAGCTGCAATTTATGGAAAACCGTAAAAGATAAAAATAAATCGCTAAACTCGCCTAATATAGGGATTAGCTTATCGTCAGTCCAGATTTCAAACTCGTACCCCGGATTGAGTTCCTTAGTTCTATCATAATTCTTCATGAAAGGTTTAGGAATTTCTGTTTTACCTACCCATATGTAGTGTACAAGATTATTATACGACTTCACAAGCACCTCCTGCGCATGCTACCTCTCCCATGAGATTTGTAGTATCAACAAATTCTACTACCTTTGATAAATCAATATCATTTAAACTCTTCATAAGTTCATCATATTGTTCTTTTGTACAGTCTTCAAAAGGTGCTTGCTTATAGGTATGATCTGAAAATGGAAGTACAGAAAGTCCGTTGTAAAATTTGCGATTTTCCCACATCCATTTACCTACCTCATCCCATTCGTTATCTTTGATTGAAACTGTTGCTGAGATATTATGAGTATTCTGTCCAGTTTTATGACCAGGCTTAATCCAGTTCTGATAGAAAAATTTAACTCTTTCAAGCAATTGTAAAGCAGATTCATGACGTAAGATAGATCCTTCAGGAGCTTTTTGAGGTACGGAAATCACTGCTGTATCATGAGGACGGAAGTACTCGTCTTCAACAAGCTCTGGATGGTGTATTGAAAGGTGTGTATAGATGGCTTCGTTCTTACCTACACGAATTCTGCGAATATAGTAATCATTATGCCATGCATGAATACCGCTTGATGTTCCTAAAGTTAAGGAAGAGGTACCAGAAGGTTTGATAGTAGTACATCTTGCAGCAGGATTGATACCGATCAGCTTAGCAACTCTTTCATTTTCCTCTTTAACAATTTGAGCTGCTTGCTTAAGATCTAATTTCTGTACCACACCCGAACCTATTCCGGTCATACCTACCCCGATTAAAGCATCTTTTTCAGTAGTACGCTGCCATACAGGACGTAGATAGTGAAAGTTTGTATAAGAGGCCTGTAGAGTACCGATAAATGCTGCTGCTTTAACTCTTTGATTGAGATCTTCTTGATCATCAACGTCGGAGACGTTTACTTCGCATAAGTTACAAAACTGATAAGGACGTAAGGCAATCTCACAGCACGGGTTGGTTCCCCAATCTTTATCGTTATTAAAATAAATTCCTGGTTCACCAGCTCCGGACGCTTTGATCTTATCCCAGAGAACTGTGAAGAACTCCTCAGTCGCCTTGCTACGTAAAAGCACAGCAGAATTATTAGCACGGCCTCTTTGAGGATTATGCTCCCACCATGCCCCTGATTTAGCTGCAATCATATTTTCATCGTCAGCACTAAATAAACTAATCAAAGCTGCACGACGAATACCTCCTGTCAATACAGCATCAGCAATATGACATACAATATCATGGACCTCGATTGGTTTTAACTTATCGTTATTTTCTTTACTATCTAAAACTCCCTGTATCTTGAGTAAGCATTCTTTCAACGGTTGCGGTCCAGGTGCTTTACCGCCTGATGTAATTAGTTGTGCACCTTTTGGTCTTATATCCGAAAAGTCGAATACTGGTGTAGATCCGCCTTCAAAATAGGAGCGCACTAACACCTTAACTCCATCGGCCCACCCTTCAATACTATCACCGATTAAAAAGCGACGATGCTTTTTTGGATCAGGTTTTCTGATCTCAGGTAATTGATCTACATGATGTTTTTGTACCGAGTAACCTACTCCGGTACCGCCAAGTAATAAGAACATAGTTTCACTAAAAGCACGCCAATCATCTATAGGTAAGTAAGCACAATTATATATACGGTTAGGACTAATTTCAATAGGCTTACCAGCAAACTGCATAGAACGCATAGAAGGTAGAGCCTTTTTATCATAGACAAAAGTGTAAGCATCCTCGATCTCATCTTTTAAATGAGAGAATTTCTTTATGTGCATTTCTTTATTTCTGTCAACTAACTCATCCCATGATTCTCTTCTATTTAAGTCTGGATTAAATTTCGCGTACTTCATGTAAACTGTAATGTCACTTAGAATGCTCTGGGAGATGTCCATGTCTCTTAATGTTTTTTAATAGTTTAAAGATAAGAAATTCTATCGGTCATCTTACGATGCCGTCAAAATCGTAACTGTGTTCCTAAATACTAGCTAAGGTTGGAATTAAGCCCACTTTGAAATCTTTGGGCTTGATAGCTATCAGAAGCTTGCGGAGGGCGGAAGGTAGGGTCGACCATATCTCTTTCTACTAGGTCGTTAGTACCGTTTCTTTCCATGTTAAATACGAACTGCTCATAGGTAGTTTGATTGACAGGGGGTGCCAAGGCAGTTCTCTTTTCAACGTATAATTCAGCAATACTCATAGTGGTAACTTTTGTAGTAATAAATAGCTTATTTTCCTAATTCAAAAAACCTTTGCTGTAAAAAATTTCGTTCCTCTGCACTGAAACTAGTAACAGGTTTACCGGGTACTGCAGCACCTTCCTGAACGAATTCTTCTTCTCCCATCTCACGTGCTTGTATCTCGATATTACCGTTTTCAGTATTAATCTTTACAGGATAGGTCATACCGTCGCCTCCATAACGATTTTTCATAATATGTGCTCTACCTGTACCATTAACCTTATCTAACCTCTTCCTAGACAATGACATCGCAAAGTCTGCAATCATAATCTTATTATAACTACCGGCAGCCTTGTCTCCTTCAATTACATCGTCTTTTGCACCAGCCCTATTTACCTGAGATACAGTCCAGATAGGAATCTTTAAGTCTCTAGCAAGAGCTTTGGTGGAAACATAAATATCATCGATTTCATCTTTTCTATCTATTGATTTCCTCTTTGATTTCAAAAGATCAACATAGTCGATAATAATAAGGTCAGGTCTATTTCCAAGATCAGTAAGTTTCTGAATATGACTCTCAATAGTAGATATAGATGCTTTACCCATTGAGAATTCCTTGATAATAAGCTTACCAGGCAGTTTACCGACTGCTTCGTCTACTTCTTTTCTATGTAAACCGAGATCTTGAATTCTTATTCCGGTAAATATAGCGTCATATCTTTTCCCCATGTAGGTTTCTGAAAGTTCGAGAGTATAGTGAGCAACAGTACCACCGCCTGAAACTATCATTGCTCCTAAAGCTACAAGCATCCAACTCTTACCTCCTCCAGGGTTCCCAAAAATAATACCTAACTCACCTGAACCTAATCCGCCTTGAAGTAGTTCATTGATATGCTCCCATGGAGTAGGTTGAGGGCCCCTCTCTTCCATCCTATAACGAGTCTCAGCATCTTTTTCATACTCGTGGCCAATATTTTTATCTTGACCTGCCTTCAAAGCAGTATCAATAAGGTAACGAATATCATCATATTGACCTTTTTCTAGCAATTCTACAGAAGATAGTAACGCTTTTTTTAACTGCTGGTTTTTGCAAAAGTTTGAAAACTCTTGCTCAACAAAATCTCTATCTTCGTTTGATGCTTTATAAGCTTCTTTTAATTGTTCAATTACAGATACTCTCAGTATTTCATTTTCGATTTTTTTTATCTCTACCGTTAGTACGTCTAGAGTAGGAGTAGTATGGTACTTATAATAATACTTTAGAACTTCCTCTACGATCCATTTATGAGCTGGATTATCGAAATAGTCTTCCTCGAGAATATCGTAAATGCTTTGCAAAAACTCTCTATGCTTAAGAAGACTAGATAGGACTTTTATTTGAAAGCTTACACCGTACTGGTTTAGCTGATTTAAAACACTCATATTCTAATATAACAATCTTTTATCAATCTTTCAACTTATACTGCACTAATTTTGCAAACGTTTCATTTAACCATAATTGAGGATTTAGCAATGTCTTTCCTAACTGGTCTTCTCTATACAGACTTAAGAAACAATTAGAGTCGAAATTATTTTTAGGATTTGCAACAATATTCTCCAGTGATAACTTATCGGCGTCAGGAATATTTGGATTCTTTAGGTCCATTAACTGTTTATTAATAAGCAGTTGATTCCTGAAGTTATAAATGTCAGCATATCTCTTATCTTTTCCTTCACACTCCTTTATTAGTTCCTCTACAGTGAATCTATCTTCTGTTGCTATCACGGGAAATAATTTTATAAGAGTTTTAGCTGCAATACCTCTAACCCCAGGTACATTGTCTCCTTTATCTCCTACAATAATTTTATGGGTCAGAAAGTTATGAGGAGGTATCCCGTAGTCGGTTAATACTTGACGTGGACTGTAAATAATCTTCTTTACTGGACTGAAAACAGAAACGTTTTCATTGACTAACTGTAGGTAATCTTGATCAGTCGACAGAATAAATACTTTATTATTAAATTTCCCTGTCAAGAAGCCTACTACGTCATCGGCTTCAATTTTATCTATGACTACCAGATCAACAGGGAGACATTTGAGATAATCGATTAGACGAACTATTTGTGCAGTTATCGATTCAGATTCCTCTTCTTGGTTATCGAAAGCATCCCAGTTAGAGATTTTTGTAATATGTCTATTTGCTTTATACTCCGGATAAAGATACCTCTTGTTAGTTGACCCTCCTTGCCCGTCAAAGACTAGAATAACTCTTGTGGGATGCAGTTGTTTTATCGCAGAGCCTATAGATTTTAAAAATCCACCTAAGCCCCCAATATGTGCTCCACTTGGATTGATATGACTGATAGCTGTAAAGCTGCGAAGGAAAGTATTAAGAGAATCAACAATAAGTACTCTACTATTCTTATGTAACTCAACTGGCTCCTGCTTCTCCATCTGTTCGAACATCTTCCTGTAGTCCATTCTTCTTTTGTTTTGCGATTGGATTTGCAAGCCTATCCGCTATCCTTTCACGTATGATATGAATATCTTTCTCTGTAGGTGTATAACCGTTCATTAATTCTTGGGGTATGCCATCCCACGACTTTAAATAGTTCTGAACATTAAATCCTCTTGATATACATTCATTGTATAGGTCTATGTACCTCTCTTTTAGATACCCTAACTTATCGTAGAAGAAAGATACATGACCTTTACCTAATGAAAACTCTTGAGGTGTACTATTGAGATTAAATCTACCTCTAGCTACAACGTTTGGTATACGTTTTAACTCTCTATGTTCAGCAATAAGATGCTTATTGGTTAGCTCTTTAGGCGGTATACCTACATTTATTCTTGTCATAACTTTTATTCAAAATGAATATAAGCTATTCTTCTGTAGGATCAAATACGTCTTTATTATCTTCGTCAGTTTCAATCACTACCTCGAAGTCTCTAGAGCCAAGAGTTCTAAGCCAGTCTTTTGAGTATTGCTTCTTATAAGCATCGATAGCCTGCTTAGTATCATCAATAAAACCATGGGCAGTCATAATTACCCGTCCGGTAGATGTAACATCATTAACGTGATTCTTATCGCAACTTATTTTAGTACGCTTGGCGAACTCAACGTCTTTACCGTTCTTGGTTGCTTTAATTTTATTAGTTCCTGAATTAGTTACATTACCAAAAGTAATAATTAGAGAAGCATCGAAGTACATAGTATCGCCGCCCTTGTTCTTCATCTTGGGCTGGGCCATAATATTCTCTGCTTTAGCAACCCAGATTTTATTTACCGCGAGCATAGTATTGGTATAGGGCTGACTTTGCTTACGAGATAAAACAATCTTCTGGTTAATAAAGTTACCAAACTGCTGGGACATAGCACCTGCATTCCACTCATTATTATTCTTATTAGATTCGATCGATAAACGGCAAGGAATAGATCCTACTGAATCCCATAAAAATAATAGGTTGTAAGGTAGGTTACCTTTTTTCTGTTCGTCAAGAAGATCGGCAATAAATGCTGCTACATCTTCAATAGTATTAAGTCTTTCTCTATCTATATAAATAAAAAAACCTTTGTAATCAGCAACCTCCCCTTCTTCGTTAGGCACTTCCTCGAATACAAGTCCCATTTGCTTAGCATGCTCCCAATTCCATTTCATCTCAGTAATAAGGAATACAGGTAAGATACCAATCTTTTGAGCGCTAACTGCAGCTTCTAAGAGAGCAGTAGTCTTACCTGTATCAGAATGACCACGTAGCAATGCAATATGTCCTACCGGAATACCAGGAATAGATAAGCAGTCTTGAAAAGCCTTTGATAAAGGAATCCAAGTTTGTTCTTTCATTTTAATTGAGGTACTTGAGAGATTTTTAGATTGAATAAATTTCTCTAAATTAAAAGTACCGTTAACAGCTTCCGCTATACTTTCGTTTAAGGAACTTTTGATTGATTTTGCCATAAACTATTTTTGCTTACAATTAAATAAATAGCTCATTAACGAAATAGATCATCAAATTCCTCGTCAATGCTAGGTTTAGCCTTGGGAGTATTCAGAGAAAGAGAACTTGGTTTTGCAGCAGGTGTAGTTTCTTGCTTAGGAGCAGGAACGGCGGCAGCAGGGGTAGTCTCTTCAGAAGGTTCTTCAGGATTTAACCACCCAAGTAACGCTTCTTTCATATCATCGTAGCTATACTTCCTAAAATTACTCAATACGTCAGGCTGATTTGCTAGCCACTTTTCAACTTCTTTCGAATCTTCAGACAGTGGAGTTGTTTTTGTACGTACGCGTACTTTTGATTGATTAAAAGAAGTACCGTTAGATTCTGGTCCAGTAGTTTCAATAGTTATATCACGGCCTTGAATAATATCGGTAAAGTCTCCGATATCCGGATCATCGGCTAGGCTTAATAATTCAGCATAAATTTGCTTACCAAATTCCCAAAGACGTACTCCTTTCTCTTCTTCCCCGCGTACAACAACAGGAGTAAATACACGCATCTTCGGTTCTAACTTACGAGACATGATCCAGTTCTCTTTATCACCGCTAGATGCAAGCTGTTTAGAGAACTCTACAATAGGATCTTTTTCACCGAAGTTGGTTAAGGCTAGCATTACCTTGTTTCCGATACCGTAATGGAACATTACTTCTTTGAAAGGATTTGATTTGTCCCATAAAGCCGGAACAATACGTACAGCATGCTTACCTATTGTCGGTTTCCATAAAATGAGAGTCATATCTCTCTTTTGACCGCTTTGCCTTTGATTTTGCAAGGCAGTTAGTTTAGACTTAATTGCGCCTAAATCCATACCCATAACTTATAGTTTTAAAATTAAAAATACGTTTATATGAGAATATAAGAAGAGATACTCAAACCAACAACTTACAGGTTGACTATTTTGTAAATTTTTGTGGAAAGCTTTTTAAGCTCGTCACCTTGAGAGAGGAGAACAGTATTTCTGAAGTCATTCCAGTTTACTTTGAATGATATATCTAGTACCCCTTCGTTGAGTGATTTAATAAGAAGATTGAGACTATTAATAGTATATAACGTGTTAGTCTCTTTCTTTCGATGTAAAAGAATTGTGTTAGGTAGTACTTTTGTGGTAGTACCTTCAACTTCTATATTAAAGGTGCAGAGAAGCTCTTCAGAATCATAAGATTCTAACACAAAGATCTTACGGTACATTATAGAGTATTCGTTCTGAATAACAGCTAATGTTTCTTCCAACTTGTCTTTAGGAGAAAACGTACAAAATAACTTATTCTTCAATTGATCTTGCGTTAATTCAATGTATGCCATAATAAATATCTATAATTTCTTCTAAAAGTTGTAGTTATATCCTTTTTGTGCTTTAACCCTATATCCATCTTTCTCTAGAACTTCTTTGATTTGCTTCAGAAACCCTTTTCCGTCCTCAGTTGAGTAGTCGATGAGTATTGAGTCGTAAACTACTAAAATGACTTTGCTTTTTTTACCTTTAAATAATTCGTGCAAATCATTTAGCTTTTTTACGTTGTTTACGGTTTCGAGACATTGAACATAGTAATTAAAAAGTTTTTGTGGATTAGCATTTTCCATCTTTACCTTTCGCTTGTTTGGCAATTCTAAAAAACCATTTCTTTTATATTCTGCCCAACCTGCTTCTAGTAGCCAGTTAACCTTATCAAATAACTCTATATGTCTGTATTGTTCTTCGATTCCGTTATACAGTTGCCTAAAAGTTATTTTCTTAGATTCTTGGTATTCTTCTGGTGTTAGTTCTTCTTTTCCAAAGTATTGCCTACCTAAGATTACATGTATAGATTCGTCTGAAGGTAGCGGTACGTTTAACATATTAGCTATTAGCCTGATATGATAACCATCGAAATCAAATTCAATAAAAATGTCGTTTTGAGGTATAAAAGCTGCTCTAGAGCCGTTTTCTTTATTGAAAGCAAGAAAGTTAATTCCGTTAAAAGCATTAGTAGGTCTAGACGTAATATTGTAAAGGTTATAGCTTGTGTAGATTCGGTTATCTTTCAAAGACCTAGCCTTCCATGTGGGTTCAAAAAACTTATCAAATACCCGTTCATCTACTGTTATACCCTGTTCTTCTACCCATTTATAAGCTTCTTCATATTTGTTATACCACTCTAGATTAGTTTCTAGCCCAATATACTTTTCCACTGCATTAAAAATACACTCAGACTTTTCGTAATGTTTTGCAATAGGTATTAAATTATTTACTTCTGGCAAGTATTTAAACCTGTTGTAGAAGTCTAAATGTACTGGTGTATAGCATTGGAGATCTTTTATTTCTCCTTCTTTATCTAGAATATTAAAGTATAGATCTACTCCTTGCGGAAGATAGAAAAAGTAAGAGTGCCATTTTTTATCTAGCAAATATACTTTA
>Ga0172365_10001390_pt1 | contig 17583 bp, 13 predicted proteins | sample LakKivSesite48cm_FD_114535 | JGI IMG/M metagenome (GOLD analysis project Ga0172365, IMG submission 114535) | Sediment microbial communities from Lake Kivu, Rwanda - Sediment site 48cm | ecosystem: Environmental > Aquatic > Freshwater > Lake > Sediment | place: Rwanda: Western Province, Lake... | reverse complement strand
TGATATTCGCAGGGCAGGTCGGTCTTCGGGTCCTCGTCATAGAAATAGAGCTTGACGTCCGGCGCGCCCGGCTTGAGCTTGGCCGACTTGATGATCTGGCCCTTGTCGCCGCCGTTGCGGGTGTACTTGACCTTGATGGTCAGGGTGCGCACGGTCTCGGCGTCGAGGCCGTCGGCGGTCACCGTGAACACGGCGATCTTGGGCGGGATCGTCGCCGTCAGGACCGTTTCGGAGTTCGTGACCTCGGACGAGGCCCAGGACGGCGGGAAGTCGTTGTCCTTGACGCTCGGCCGGAAGTAGACCGTGTATTTCCAGCGATGGCTGATCCCCTTGACGTCCGTTCCGTCGGTGAACTTCGGCCACTTGTTCGCCCGGAGGGCCGAGAGCCGCGACCCCGGGTTGAGGATGTTGAAGGCCCCGCTGATGTCGCCCTGGTACAGGTTGCCCTGGAGGAGGCCGCCGAACCGCATGTTCTGCGGCGGCGCCGCGCCGAGCAGGACGCCGGTGTCGCTCAGGTAGTCCTTGGATTCGAGGAGCAGCCCGGGCACGCTGTAGTTGCTGCCGTCCTTGAGCTTGAAGAGGTCGGTGAAGACGACCTTGGTGAAGGGCCCGCCGGCGAAGTCGAGGTTGGCCGTGTAGGTGATGTCGAGCTTCTCGAAAAACGGGTCGTTGAGGGCCAGCTTCTGGGCGTACTGGGCCGCGTTCTTCTGGATCTCGCCGATGATGGCGTCGTCGAAGATCGAGGAGCTGGGCGAAAATTGCCAGGTGACGGCGATCTCCTTGTTCAGGTCGACCGAGAACGACGCGCTCTTGGATTGGTCGAGCGTCTTCTGGTCGAAATAGCCGTAATAGGCCTTGCGGCCCATGTCCTTCCCCTGGCTGAACAGGCCGCCGGTGAGATAGCCCGCGACGTAGCCCCAAACGTTGGTCTTAGCCCCGGCCGGCAGGTTCGGGTCCTTGAGCTCGTGCTTGGGATCGATGAGCTCGTCGAGGGCGATGGGCGCCCCGAAGCGGGCGACGGCCTGGTCGCAGGCGTACTTGGCCATGGCCATGAGGGCGTCGTCGTAACCCTGGAGGTCGCCCTCGATCTTGATCGACGTGTTCAGGACCTGAGTGAGATCGATGTTGTTGACCTGCTGCTCCTTGGTCGAGCTCGTCGCCTGGGAGCCGGGCGTGATCGGGATGACGCCGAAGAGGCTGACGCCGCGGCTGCCCGGCTTCTCGATCTTGGTGGACGAGCCTTCCTGGGTCTGCATGAAGTTGTAGATCTCGGACGTCTTGACCGTCAGCTTGGCCTTGCACTTGATGTAGCCCCCGAGGTCGCCGGTGAAATAGACGTTGAACGGCTCGACGGCCGCGGGGTTCATGATGGCCTGGTAGAGGGCGATCGACTGCGGCCCGGACAGGTTGAGGGCGAACGTGGTCGTGCCGCTGGCGTCGCCGTTGGCCTCGTACCAGTCGGTGTCGGTCTTGTCCGCGGCGGTGACGCCCGGGATGCGGGCCTTGGCCTTGAGATTGTGGATCGGGATCGGGGCCAGGCGGACGGCCTTGGGCTTGGCCGCCGGGCCGAACGTTTGGAGGTAGGGATGGGTCGTGGTCGAGGCCATGGTCAGGAACTTGGTCGCGGGGAGCTTGGTCGCGCCGAAGCGCTTGGGCGGGTTGAGCAGGGCCTGCTTGATGGCCTTTTCCTCGTCCGGGGTCGGCGACATGGTGACGTCGAACTGGAGATAGCCCCCGGCGACGTCGGCGCTGCCGACCTGGTTCTTGTTCTCGGCCATGGCGTAGCTCAGCAGCCGGAAGACCAGCCGGCCCTGGTCGGTCCGCGCGACGCGGGGCTTGGGCACGTAATAGAACAGGTCGGGGCTCGAGAGCGACGGATAGATGGTGAAGCCCTCGATGATGTCGTAGGGCTCCGTCAGATTGACCTTGGTGTAGACCTCCTGCGGCGGGGGCGCCGCGCCCACCTTGAACGCACCCGCTTCCTGAGCGGCGAGCGGCGCGGCGGCAAGGAGAGCGCCCAGGACGAACGACGCAGCCAGAGTCCTCGCATAACGCTTCATGCTTGACCTCCGAAGGTGGGATTGATGGATTATGCCTTGGCGGCATGCTAGCACCGCTCCCCGCAAAAGGCAAGGGCCATTTTGAGGGCCATTTTGAGGCCGGGTCCCGGCCGGATTGACATCGCCGCGGGGGCAGCCCGCCTTCGGGGCTGGCACTCGCCGGGCCGGTAGTGCTATAACGGTCCCATGAGATGAAGGAGGTCCAAATGACCAAACGCATCGGGATCGCGGTCCTCGCCGCCGTCCTCATCGTTCCGCTCCTCGCGGCCCAGGCCCCCAAGCGGATCCGGGTTGCCCCCCGTGAAAAAGCCGGAACGATGGCGGCGGTCACCGTCATCGACCTGAGGGATGTCCTGGGCGAAAAGAAGCCCCCCAAGAGAGAGCCCGGCCAGGTCATGCTGCCCCGGATGATGATGCCCGGCTCGTCGCCGAGCGCGCCGCCAAGAGGCCTGCCCCCCGGCCAGCTGGGCCAAGCCCTTCAGGACGCCGGGATCGGTCCCGTGGCCCCGAACGGCTATGCCCATTTTACCCCCGGTCAGAGCTACGCCACGGGCAAGGGCTACCTGTTCCTGTCCTGGGCGGATTTTGTCTTTCCTGACCACGCCGAATTCCAATCCGGAGCGAGAGATCAATATAACTCGAACCTGGGCGGACCCCGGGTCGTTCTCAGGCAGCCGGGGACCTACACGCTCGATTTCCTGATCGAATTCCCGACGACCCCGGCCGACGCTCATCTCACTTGCCAGACCGTCGTGGGGAACAGCATCCGGAAGTTCCAATTGACGCGGACCGCCGGCACCGCCCAGCATATCGTCCTGGTCTATATCCTGAGCCCGGAAGCGGCCGGCGCCCCGGACGAGGACAGGGCGGTCGGCATCCACTGCTTCGTGGAGGGTGCCCCGGGGCAGACCCCCTGGACGGTCTACGCGGTCGATATCTCGAAGAACTGAGAGGCCGGGAAGGAACCCGCGTCGATCGGCCGGCCGGCTGCCCCGGGTTTCCCGTCTCCGTCCAGGCGAGGGACGATGATCGAAGGAGGGAATATGCGCGTCCGAAGCACACTCCGGGCCGTAGCGGCAGCGTCGGCCTTGGTCTTGTTCTGTTCGTTCGGGAACGGCCGTCCCGGGTTTGCGTCTGATGCGGGAGCGGGGGCTGCGCCGACCTCCTTGAATTTGAAGGTGTATACCCAACCGTCCCACGACGGCCGCATCAGCCCGATGCTCTACGGCGGCTTCGTCGAGCTCCTCGACGACGTCGTTCCGGGCATGTGGGCCGAGATGCTCGGCGACCGCGGCTTCGAGAGTGTCCTGCCGACCTCGACCTGGGATTACTTCCGGGGCGAGCCGAACCTCTGCGACCGCGATTGGGACAAGAGCCCGGAATGGGCCTATGACACGGCGGCGCCGTTCAACGACCGGCAGTGTGCCCGGCTGGACCTCCCGCGGGGCGGAACGGCGCGGCTGACCCAGAGCCGGCTCGCGGTCCGGAAGGGCGCCGCCTATCTCTTCACCGGCTACGTCCAGGGCGAGCCGGGAGCCGGCGACATTCGGGTCTCGCTCCGGACTCTGCTTCCGGACGAAACGTGGACGGCGCTGGCTGCGGCGTCCGCGGGCCGGCCGGAGGCGTCGTGGCGCAAGGTCCGGGTCCGCCTCGTTTCGGCCGGGACGACGGACCGGGCCGTCCTCGAGATCGCGGCCCGCGGCGCGGGGCGCGTCTGGCTCGACCAGCTCTCGCTCATGCCCGAGGACAACGTCGACGGCTGGCGCCGCGACGTCATCGAGGCCATGAAGGAGATGGACCCGCCGGTCGTCCGCTGGGGCGGCTCGACCATCGATCCCGGCCCTTATCGCTGGAGCGAGGCCGTCGGCGACCGCGACCTCCGGCCCTCGTTCGTCAACAGCGTCTGGGGCCGGCGCGACACGAACGACGTCGGCGTCGAGGAGTTCGTCCGGCTCTGCCGGGCCGTCGGCGCCGAACCCCTCGTCTGCGTCAGCCTGGGCGACGGTCTCGAGAACGCGCGGCGGATGGTCGAATATCTCAACGGCCCGGCCTCGACCGAGTGGGGGAAAAAGCGGGCGGTCAACGGCCGGCCCGAGCCGTACGGGGTGAAATACTGGCAGGTCGGGAACGAGATCGACGCCCCCGGCTACGCCAAGAGCCTGGTCGAGTTCGCCCGGGCGGTGAAGGCGGCCGATCCTCACGCGGTTGTCCTCTCGTCCTTCCCGACGAAGGAGATCGTTGATGCCGCCGGTCCGGACATCGACATCGTCTGTCCCCATTACTACCAGTCCGACCTGGAAGGCGTGGACGCCGACCTGCGGAAGATCGAGGATTGGATCCGCGGCTCGGCCGTCGCGGACAAGCTCCGCATCGGCGTCACGGAGTGGAACATCGACGCCGGCAACTGGGGCCTCGGCCGCGGCAAGCTCAACACGCTGGGCTGCGCCGTCTTCGAGGCCCGGTTCCTCAACGTCCTCCATCGCCACTCCGGCCTCGTGACCCTGGCCTGCCGGTCCAATATGACCAACAGCTTCTGCGGCGGGACGATCCAGACCAACGCGGCCGGGCTCTACCGGACGCCGAGCTTCCTCGTCATGGCCATGTACAGGGCGCATACGCGGCCGGTGCCGCTCCGGGTCGCGGGCGACCTTCCCGCCGCGCTCGACGTCACGGCCTGCGCTTCGGAGGACCGGTCCCAGGCGACGGTCTTCATCGTCAATCCGGGCCGGGATCCTGTGCGAGTCTCGCTCGATCTCTCCGACTTCGGACCCGGCTTCGCTCTCCGCGGAGGCGAGATCGTCAAGGACGCCCAGGACCGCGGCCAGATCGACATCGTCAACGGCTTCGCCGATCCGCACAGGATCGTGCGCGTCAAGCTCGAGAAAGGCCGGGGGAACGAACTGACCCTGCCGGGCCTTTCGATCGCCGCGATCGATTGCGGCCGCAAGGACGAAGAGGAACGGCCATGACGATCTCCGGGAGCGTCTCTCGGCGCCGGGCCTTCATCCCAGTCTGTGTTTTGGCCGCCGCCATGTCCTGCACGGTCTTCCCGGCGAAAACACTTGTCGGCGGCGATCTCAAGGTGCGCATCGGATCGGACGGGTCCGTCCGGTCGATCGTTTCGCGCGGCGGCGGCACCTGGACGTTCGTCGGTAAAGGCGCCGGGACCGTGACCTGCGGCGGCCGTGCCTTCCCCCTCGCCAAGCCCCTCCGGACGACGGCGGGGAAGACGGCCATCCAATTCGATTACGACCTGAGGGAAATCGGCCTCGAGGTCGAGATCACCTGCCGGATCGGACCGGAGAAAACGGCCGTCGTCTTCGACCGGGACGTCACGCTTCGCTCGAGATCGCCGTTGCCCGCCGATCTGACGATCAGCCTGTCGCTGGGCCCCGTCTTTCTTCCGGACACGACCTGGCTCCCGATGAAGAACGGCACAGGGGCCCCCCTCGGTCCGGCGGACGGAGCCGTCTATCGTTTTGCCGGATCGGCCCCGGACACCCTTCCGGCCCTGGCCATCCCGATGGTGACGTTCCCGGCCGGGCCGCTGGCGGACCGCTGCACCGTGATGGCCGATCCATTCTATTCACTGGTCTTTCGGCGGAATGCCGTCGAATGGACCTATCCGAAGTCCGTCGGGTTCGAGAACAACCTCGAGCAGCGGGTGATCTCGACCGTCTTCCACAGCGGAAACGAAGACGCGGCCATCGGTCAATTCTATGATGTCGCCCTCAAGGACATCCCGGCCGGGCCCGACTGGGTCCATGACATCGCCATGGTCGACTACGACTATCTGAGCGCGGCGGGCCGCGGCTGGTTCGAGGATATCGATGCCCTCGAGGCGGCTGTCCCCGCCGCCGACCGGAGCAAGGTCCTGCTCGCCCTCCACGGCTGGTACGATTTCGTCGGGCGCTACACCTTCGATCCGCAGACCGGCAAGCTTGATCCGGCGTGGACGGCGTTCTCCAATTATCCCAACGTCAAGAAAGACTTTCCGCGGAGCGTGCCCGTGGCGATGACGATCGAGGACATGCACAAGCGGATCCGCTACGCGACGTCCCGCGGTTTCCGCGTCGCCCTCTATTTCGGCGACGGGATGAGCGCCGGCGACGGGCTCGAGGGCATCTATCAGCCGGACCGCGTTCTCTATTGGGGCGGCTGGGTCGGGCCCGACACGAAAGGGAAGACCTACTGCCAGAATCCGCTCCACCCGGCGGTGCGGTCCTTCTTCATCCAATACATCCGGGCGCTCCTTGGCGAATACGGCGGCGACCTGGACGCGTTCGTCTGGGACGAGACCTTCCATGTCGACACCGGCAGCCTGGGCTCAGAAAAGGTCCCGGGGTATGCCGACCGGGCCATGATGCGCCTTGTCCGGGACCTGACCGCCGAGGTCCATGCCTATAACGCCCAGTCCGGCCGAAGCCTGGCCTTCTTGGCCTCCGATTGCATCGGCGTCTTCAATTGGACCGGCAAGCCGCCCTATGCCCTGGTCGCGGACGGGACCTACCAGGATACCCATTGCGCCCCGGAAGCCTGGTCCTACGGCATCTTCCCGAACTACCGCAACGCCCTGTGGTCCTGCAACTGGGACCCGGTCACGCATTTTAACTTCACCGAATTCGGCGTTCGCAACTACCAGGCCGCCGTGGCCGTCTCCAACGGCTGGGGGGACTACACGGGCTTCGCCAGGCTGTCCCCCGCGGTCAAGAAGGAGGTGCTCGATCTCTTCAATTGGCGAAAGCAAACAAGAACCCGCCTGCGCTGGTTCAAGGAGCTTCCGGCCTTCAAGGCGGGGGATTAGAGGCCCCGGCCGCCTCCTTTTATGATGGAATGGCCGGGCGGACGTCCCGGCCCGGTGACGGGGATGATCACGATGAACGCACGGAAATTCCGGGCCCCCTTCGCTCTGGTTTGCGGCCTGCTTTTCGCCTTCTTGTCCGGCGTTCCTTTCAGAGCGCAGGGCCGAGCCCAAGATCAAGCCCCGGCGGCCGGCCCGGCTTCGGACGACCGGCTGCCCCGGATCCTCGAAAAGGCCGAGTTCTACTGCCGGCGCCTCGAAAAGATCTCTCTCTATTTCGTCTGCCGGGAGGAGATCGAAGAGCACCAGTTCCATCCGCCGGTCCGGCTGGCCAGCCCGGGCGGGAGCGGCCGCGGCACGCACGTTTCTCTCGCCTACGATTATCAGCTCGTCCGGTCCGGCCCGTCCATCGAGGAGAAGAGGATCCTGCTCGAGGAGAACGGGCACCGCCGGAACGAGCCGGACGCGCCTTTGAAGACGAAGCTCTACAAGCACAAGAATCTCGTCTACGGCCCGGTCGGCCTGTTCGGCGAGGCCTGGCAATCCCGCCACACCTACCGTCTTCTCGGCGAGGACACGGTCGACGGAGAGAGGGTCTTCCTCGTCGAAGCCGCTCCCTCCGGCGATGTTGAGCCCAGCCTGATCTACGGCAAGGTTTGGGTCCGGGAGAGCGACTTTGCCATCCTCAAGATCGAATGGGACCAGCGCTCGCTCGGCAATTTCGGGGCGATCGAAGCGATGGCCAGGGCCATCGGCCACGAGGCCGAGCCGAAGATCTCGATCGTCGGGACCTACGGGATCGAAAAAAACGGCGTCCGCTTCCTCTCCCGCCTCACCGTCTACGAGGACTATGACTCCAAGGTCGGGACCGTGAGGGCCTCGCAGACCGAGGTCCGGTACAAGGACTACAGGTTCTTCATCGTCGAGACCGAAGTCCGCTATTGACTTTGCCGCTGCCGCCAGACTAGCATCATCAGCAAGCCACGCCACCGGGGAGGACGGCCATGAACCGTCGGGTCGGGTCGATGCTAGTCCTGGCGCTCGCACAGAAGGCCGGCGCCCCATGACGAAGACGACGCTCACGCTCAAGCTCCTGAGGGCGGCCCGCCTCCTGATCATCGTCTTGACCATCGTCCTCGTCATCGTCGCCGTACCCGCGAGCTACAAACGGCAGCACGTCGTGTCCCTCGGCGGCGTAACCTTCGCCATCAACCAGGCCGGCGAGGTCGTCCTCACGGAGGTTGCCGCGGGCAGCCCCGCGGCCAAGGCCGGCGTCCTCCCGGGCGACATCCTCATGGCCGCCGACGGCCGGACCGTGGAGAAGAACCCGACCGACGCCCAGCTCTTTAACAAGGTGAACGGCTGGGTCGGGACGTCGGTGAGCCTGACCTTGAGGACGGGCGGCGCGGCCCCGCGCGCGGTCTCCGTCGTCCGGACCGCCGAACCGGGGAGCATCGCCGACCGGCTGGGGGCCTTGGGCGTCGGCATCGACGCCATCATCAACGAGATGCTCGTCCTCGACATCATCGTCCTGCTTGTCTACTTGGCCGTCTCGTTCATGATCATTTCTCGCGGGCGCGGCACGGCCCTGACCTATTTCGCCTCGATCGCTCTCGTGACCTTCAGCGCCGCGGCGACGAGCAGCGTCCAGATGCTGACCCAGGAGCCGTCGGTCTGGGGGTCCCTGGCTGTCGCCCTCGTGCCGACGGGCTTTGCCGCCGCCTTCACCTTCCTCGGCTTCCTCTATCCCGACGGGCGCTGGGTGCCGCGCTGGAGCCGCATCCTGGTGGGGATCGTCTGGGGCTGGACCTTTCTCCAGTGGTTCATGCCGGCGGCCCGGCCGGTGACCTGGCCCCCCGTCGCGGCGTTGGCCGTTTATCTTTTGATGATCGTGGCCATGTTCTTGTCGCAGATGCGCCGCTACCGGCGGATCGCGACGCCGGCCCAGCGGGAGCAGATCAAGTGGTTCGTGATGGCTCTGGCCGGCGTCGTCGTGGGCTACGCCGTGTCCCAGACCGCCGCGCTCCTCGTCAACGGGCCGACGCGGGCCTCGAACGTGGCCGTGTTCATCCTCTGGCAGATCAGCGTCGTCGGCTACCAGATCCCCTATGCCCTGATGGCCGTGGCCATCGGCCTGGCCCTCCTGAAGCACCGCCTCTGGGACATCGAGATCGTCATCAACCAGTCGCTCGTCTACAGCGTGCTCACGGCCGCCTTGGCCGTCCTGAGCACGGCCGTCCTGGCGGTGACGACGACCCTGATCGGCAAGATCTTCGGCAACGTCTCGAAGCTTCTGGCCGTGGCCGCCACCGCGGCTTTCCCCGTGGCCGCGTTCAATCCCCTGCGCCAGCGCATCCAGCGTCTCGTGGACCGCAAGATGAAGCCCGAAGAGGTCAGCTTCGGCGAGACGTCGGCGCTGCTCGGCCTCGAGGTGCAGGCCCTGCTCCCGCCGGCCGAGCTGCTGGGGACCCTCGTCGAGGCCGTGGCCGGACAGCTCGGCCTCGATTCCGCCGCGGTCTATGTCCCGGCCGCCGGCGACAGGTTGAGCCTGGCCCGGGAAACCCCGGCCGGAGCCGGTTCCCCGGGCGACCTGCCGATCGACGAGTCCACCCGTGACGGCCTGCGGCAGGGCCGGCTCGTGCCGAGGCCGGAAAGCTCGGGCTTTTCTTTCCTTGTGCCGCTCATGACCTCGCGGACGCTCGGGCACGCGTTCTGCGGGGTGCTCGCCCTCGGCCCGCGACGGAACGGCAAAGGCTATACGACGCCCATGGAGCACGGCCTGAGGCAGCTGGGCATCGAGGCCGGCAAGGCCCTCTACGTGGCCCGGCTCCGCGAGTCCCGAGCGAGGCTCTAACCGCCGTAGCGGGCCAGCCGCGCCCTGGCGATGGCGCACAAGTAAGGAACGGGTTCGGTCAGGGTCCCCGCGTCCATCCAGGACCAGGCCGGGCAGCGCCCACAGTAGGGAAGGGCCCGGCAGGACCGGCACTCGGACGAGGCGGCCGGCGCCGACTCGACGTAAGCGCGGACCTCCCTCCAAGCCGCAGCAAAGCCGGTCTGGAGCGGCCGGGGTCCCGGCTGCGGCAAGAGCGAGCAGACGTTCATCTCTCCCGCGGGCCCGACGGCGAACGCGGCCCGGCCCGACCGGCAATAGAAGTTCCCGTGGGCGGCGGCGACGCTTCCCTTGAGGGAGATCTCGGCCCAATCGTCGGCGGAGGCGCGGTCCGCGGCCTCGAGCTCGACGCAGTCGGCGGGAGGCAGGCGGCAGTCGTCGACCTCCGACGGTCCCCGGTCGGGGCGCGGGGCCAGCAGGCAGCTGGCCGAGAAGGGCACGCCCCAGCCTCGGGCCATGGCCCGCATCGCCTCGAGCTCGGCCGCGTTCCGCAGCGTGAGGGTGGACTTGAGGGCGAGAGGGACGCGCCGGGCGAGCAACGCTTCGATGCCGGCCCGGCAGGCCGCATAGCTGCCGCGGACCCCCGTGACCGCTTCGTAGGTCGCCGCGGTCGCGCCGTAGAGGGTGATCTCGGTCCGGCTGGGAGGGGCCTCGCCCAACCGGGCCGCGGCGTCGGCCGTGATCAGAGTGCCGTTGGTGAAAAGAGCCAGGACGAGCCCCATCCGGGTCAGAGGCTCGTAGATCTCGAAGAAGTCCGGCCGCAGGAAGATCTCGCCGCCCGTGAGAAGGAGGGAGACCATGCCGTCGTCGACCGCCTCGCGGGCCAGGTCGAGCCAGGCCGAAGCCGGGAGCTCGGCCCGTTTCGCCGCCCGGTCGCCGGCGGGCCGGCGGACGTAGCACATGCGGCAGGCGAGGTTGCAGCGGCCGGTGAGCTCGAACGTGCCGTGGGCCGGCTGTCCTGCCGCGGCGGCCCGGCCGAGAAGGTCCCGGACAAGCGGGCCGTATTCGAACGCCGAGGCGGTCACGGTTCGAGCAATCCCCAACCGCGGAGGCGTTCGACGAACGACAGGACATCGGGCCGGACCTTCTCCGGGCCCGCTCCGAACTCGCCCGCGATCTTCGCCACCAGCGCGTCGATCGAGAGGTCGTCGGCGAGGAGCTCCCAGACGCGGCGCCCGGTGGTGTTGAGGGTGACGAGGGCGTTCAGGTCCTTGACCTTGGCGCCGACCGGGACCAGGAGAGCCTGGCCTCCGACGTCCCGCAGCACGGCGTCACGCGTTCGTTTCATCGGTTTCTCGGGGGACAGACCTCAACGCCTCCCGCTCATGCGGGACGGCGAAGGGGTGGGGCTGGCCTTATTCGGTCAGCTCGCAAACGCTGATCGTGGAGAAATTGCACCCGAGGACCCGGTCCTCGAGCTTGACCGGGATCACGTTCGCTTCCGGCGGCTCATAGGACCGCGCTGGGCCCGGCTGTTCCTGGAGCTCTTGGGGACGATCGCGATCTTCCATGTCGGCCCACCTCCTGGCCGTCAGCGGGCGCAAGATCAAATCCGCCGCTGCCGACGGCAGACAAGATGGTTGGACTATAGCACGATGGGTCCGCGTGTCAAGCCGCTTTTCGGCCGCCCGTCGGACCGTGTGAGTCCCTTGACAAGCCTCCGGCAGTTGAGGATGATAAGGCCAACTTTCGAAGGAGGAACCTCCATGGGTCGACCATTGAGCGTGTCCCTTTCTTTTTCCCTGGTCCTTTCCGGAGCCCGGCCATGAAACCCGCCACCCTGAAGATCGCCGGCGGCGTTCTCCTCGGCCTCGGGCTGGTCCTGGTGGCCGTCGCCTTGTTCCTTGGGCCTGGCTCGGCCCGCGGCGAGCTCGCGCTCGACCTGAAGTTCAAGGACCGGGTCGTCGGCGGCGCGTACAAGGCTTACGGCGCGCCGGACTGCCCGGTGCCGATGTGGCTGGCCAAGTCGGTTTTCCGCAACAACACCGGCGGGCGGCTCGCGAACCTGCGCGTCCACTACCGCGTGTCCGAGTACGCGGAATCCGACTGGAGCAACTGGCACCAGTATGCGGCCGTGGACCCGGGCCAGACGGTCGTCGACCTTTATTACCCGATCTTCACCGCCCAGACGGCCCGTCTCACCAGCCGGGCCCCGGCCGACATGTACCTCGAATATGAGTACACGGACGCCGGCGACAAGAAGCAGACGTTCACCGAATCGCGCCGCCTGACGGTCATGAGCCGCTACGAGTTCTTCTTCTCGGACATGACGGCGGAAGAGAGGACGGGCGCCTTCCAGGACGACGACACCAATTACCCGCTGCTCGCGGCTTGGGTGTCCCGCAACGACGACGCCGTCGTCGGCCGCCTCGCCTCCCTCGCCAACAAGAAGGCCGGCGGCCTGGGCGCCTCGAGCAGCAACGAGGACTGTGTCGCCGTCCTCGCCCAGCTGTACGAGATGATGCGGACGATCCACATCAGCTATCAGCATCCGGCCGCCTTGGCCGATCCCAGCATGTCCTACGACATCAAGTCGATCCAGAGCCTCCAGTTCCCGCGCGACACCATCGAGAAACGGAGCGGGACCTGCATTGACCTGGCCATCCTCATGGCGGCCCTCATGAACTCGGTCAACATCGAGCCGCTGCTGGTCAGCCTGGACGGGCATTGCTTCCCCGCGGCCCGCCTGCCCAAGGGCGGTATCGTGCCGGTCGAGGCGACGGGAGTGGGGGACGGCTACGCCAACAGCATGAGCTTCCAGGGCGCCGTCAAGAGCGCTTCGAAGACCTGGGACGAGATCATGAAGAACGGGCGGTACAACATCACCGACGTCCGGGCCTTCTGGATGTCCGGCATCGGCAACCCGGAGCTCGATCCGCTCCCCGCCGACATCCTCGAAAAATGGGGCGTTATGGACGTGGCCGAACGGGGCGCTCCCGCCGGCCGGGCCGCCCCGGCCCAACAGGGCTACGGCCAGGCCCAGCCGGCCGCGCCCAGGGGCTCGCTCTCCGGGAACTGGGGCTGCCAGATCACTCTCCCCACGGGCCAGTCCCAGACGGGCGTCTGCCAGATCGTCCAGCAGGGCGGCCAAGTCCAGCTCGTCTTCGCCTTCGCCTATCAGCAGACGGGCCAGGACGGGATGATGCACCGCGTCCAGGAGCAGAATCCGTTCCAGGGCACGTTTGACGGTTCGACGATCCAGGCCGTCTGCCAGCAGGCCCAGATCTCCATCGACGGCCAGGTCATGCCCGCCCAGGGATTGCCCTACCGCATGGCGCTCCAGGTGGTGCAGGGGGGGGCTTCGGGGGCAGTTCGCCAACGCCATGGGGGTCACGGCTAACATCGTCCTGGTGCGGCAGTGAGGACGGCAAGGAGACCGACCATGAGACAACATCATTGGCTCAGAGCAGCGATCATCGGATCCGCCGCCGTCCTGATGCTGGCCGCGGCCTCGGTCCGGGCCCAGGACATCGGCCTCGACGGGACCTTCACCCTCTCTCCCGTGGGCGATCTCACCGTGGTCCTCAAGCTGACCCTGCCGATGGAAAAGTACCAGAGCCTGCGCAACAGCGTCAGCAACCTCTATCTCTTCACCCGCGGCCTGGCCTCGGCCCGGGCCAGCGAAGAGGTGGCCGAACGGAAGGCCGAATGGGATGACGCGTCACGGACGCTGACCTTTGCCATCCGCACCCTCGGCGCCGCCCGCAATCTCGGCCACCGTTGGGAGCTCGATGTCGCCAAGGAAGCCGTCTTCAGCAACCTCGACGAGGACAAGAAGACCCTCTACTTCAACGAGGCGGCCCAAGGCGAGGGGGGCGCGATCCGAGGCACCGACCGTCTTTACCTGCCGGCTCAGGCCACGAAGATCAAGTATGACGCTTCGCGGAAGGTCGTCACCTACGTCATGCCGAAGCCCTCGTCGGGCGGGGCCAAGGGCTTTTTGCTCCTGCCGGGGATCGTGCTTGCCGTCCTCGGCCTGGGCGCGTTCGGCGCGTCGTTCGCCGTCGGGCGCAAGCCGGGAGCGCCGCCGCAGGCCTGACCCGCGATGCCGGCGGACGAACGCCGCCGGCGGTGGCTCCAGCCATGACCCTGGCCCGGCCCGGGCCGCCGGGCGGAGGCTCTGCCCCGCCGTTCATTGACAGCCCCTCCATCGTTCGGATATGGTATTTTTCATCATGACGATCGCCAAGTTCCTCGCTGCGGCGATGATCCTTGCCTTCGTTCCCCTCGTTAGAGGCGCCGTGAAGGATCTTGGCCCAAAGCTCCCCAAACAGGTCCTGGACTGGAAGTCCTCCGGTCCCGACGAAACCTACGACCGCAAGACCCTCTACGACTACATGGACGGCGGGGCCGAGGTCTACCTGGCCTTCGATTTCCGCGAGGTCTTCGTCCGCAAGTATGCCGATACCGTCGGGGACGAGCTCGTCCTGGACATCTACGACATGGGCTCCTCCGCGGAGGCCTTCGGCATGTTCTCCTGCGACCGGCAGGATCCGGAGGTCCGGATCGGCCAGGGCTCGGAATACGGACCGGGCCTCCTCAGGTTCTGGCGGGGGCGCTATTTCGTCTCCGTCACCGTCTCGGGCAATGAGGACACGGCGGAGAAGGCCGTCCTCGAGCTGGGCCGGGCCGTCGCCCCCCTCCTCGGTCCCGACGGCGCCCCGCCCGACCTCGTCGGCCGGCTTCCCGCTCCGGGGCTGCGCCCCGAAAAGACCGCTTATTTCCACAACAACATCCATCTCAGCAACCGGTATTTCATCAGCCCCGACAACATCCTGAACCTCGACGAAAAGACCGCCTGCGTCTTCGCCGAGTACGGCGCCACGGGCGGCGCCACGGCCCGGCTGCTCGTCGTCAAGTATCCCGACGGCGCCCAAGCCGCGGCCGCGGCCACATCGTTCCGGACGTCATTTTTGCCGGGGGCCGACGCCGAGGGCGCCGCCCGGACCGAGAACAAGGGTTGGTGCGCGGTCAAGGTCCGGGGGAACCTGCTGGCCGCCGTCTTCGAGGCTTCGTCGAGGGACTCCGCCCTGAAGCTCGCTGCCGAAGCTCTTCGTCTTGCGAAATGAGGTGACCATGACACCCGCCATGACCCGCCGCGACTTCATCCGAGGCACGGCCGCCGCCGTGCTGGGAGCGTCCGCCCTTTTGGGCCGGACCGCCGGCGCCGCCCAAGCCGGCAAGACCCGGGTGGTCCTCATCCGCCATCCCGACGCGCTCGACGCGGAGTCGGCCTTCAACGGGCCGGTCATCCAGCAGATGCTCGACGAGGCCGTCATGAAGCTCCTCGACGCCGGCGATCCCGTCGAGGCCTTCAAGCGGCTGGTCAAGCCCGAGGACATCGTCGGCATCAAGACCAACGTCTGGTCGTTCCTGCCGACCCCGGCCCCGGTCGAGCAGGCCATCAAGCGCCGCCTCCTCGACGCCGGCGTCGACGAGAAGAATATCGGCCTCGACGACCACACCGTGCGGACGAACCCGCTCTTCGTCAAGGCCACGGCCCTCGTCAACGTCCGGCCGGTCCGGACCCATTATCTGGCCGGCATGTCCGGCTGCATCAAGAACTACATCATGTTCGCCGAATCGCAGGAGGCCCATCACCCCGACAGCTGCGCCTCGCTCGGCTCGAACTTCCTTCTGCCGCAGGTCAAGGGCAAGACCCGCCTGAACGTGCTCTGCGCCCTGACCCCGCAGTACTACGGCCGCGGCCCGCACAATTTCAGCCGCCGGTATGTCTGGAACTACAAGGGCCTCATCGTCGGCCAGGACCCGGTCGCCGTGGATTCGGTCGGCCTACGACTGATCATGGCCAAGCGCCGGATCGAGCTCGGGCCCGCCCAGGAGGTCCCGCCCGTTCCCAAGCACATCCAGCTGGCCGACACCCGATACGGCATCGGCACGGCCGATCCGGACAAGATCGAGCTCGTCAAGCTAGGCTGGCTCGACGAAATACTGATCTGACCGCCGCGCGGAGGCCGCCCATGTTCATGCCCAAGCCACGGGGATGGATCCTGCCGGTCCTGGTGACGCTTCTGGCCGCCGGGGCGGTCCGGGGCGGCCCGGACGAAGGCCGCCTGACCTTTCTGGGTTCGGCCCTCTGGACCAAGGCCCACGACATCGAGATCCGCGGGGACCGCGCCTATTGCGCCTTCCTCGACGGCCTGATGGTCCTGGACCTCACGGACCCCAAGAACCCCGAGACGCTCTCGACGCTCTATCTCGGCGGCGGCTTCGCCGTCGCAATTGCCGGGAACCTCGCGGTCGTCGCGGCCGGGGACAAGGGGCTCGCGATCATCGACGTCACCGACCCGAAGGCGCCGGTCCTGAAGGGCCTGTTGGATACCGCCGGGGAAGCCCGGGACGTCGCCGTTTCGGGTTCGACCGCCTTCGTGGCCGACGGGCCGGACGGGCTTCTGGCGGTCGACGTTTCGAAGTCCGCGGCGCCGACGATCATCGGCGCGTGGGATTCGCCCGGCGAGGCCCTGGGGCTCTGCCTCGCAGGGAAGACGGTCTTCCTGGCCGACGGCAGCGCCGGGTTGCAGGTCCTTGACGTCGGGGCCGCGTCACGGCCCTCGCTCCTGGGCAGCCTGGACACCGACGGCACGGCCGAGGCCGTCGCCGTTTCCGGGCCCTGGGCCTACATCGCCGACGGCTCGGGCGGGATCAAGGTCGTGGATGCCGCCTCGCCGGCCTCGCCGAGGCTCGTCGCGTCCCTGGCCGCGTCGGGGTATGCCCGCAGCGTCGCGGCGAGCGGGACGCTTCTCGTCGTCGGCAGCCTCTATGACGGCGGCTACCAGGTCTTCGACATCGCTAAGCCCGGCGCGCCCGTCCTCGCTTCGACGAACAAGTACACCATGTACAACGAGGGCTGGCGCGTCGTCCTCGACGGGAACCGGGCCGTCGTCCTCGATTATTTCTCCGGCATCTTCTTCGTCGATCTCGCCGACCCGGCCAAGCCGCGCGACATCGGCCAGCTCCCGGCCCCTAGCTCGATCGTCGCCGTCTGCGGCCTCGGCCGATATGCCTACGCCGTCGGCGAGCTCTCCGGGGTCCTGGCCGTGGACGCGGGCGATCCGGCCCGGCCAGTCCTCGCCGGCGGAACGCCGATCTTCCGCGGCGTCCAGGGCATCGCCCTGAACGGGAACTACGTCTATGTGACCGACCGCTGGTCCATCCGCGTCTTTGACGTCACCGACCCGGCCAAGCCCAAGCCGGGCAAACCCCTGACGTTCTCGGAAGGCATCCCGCGGACGCTCGTGATCAGCGGGAATTCAGGGTTCCTCACGGCCGACAATTTCGGCCTCTACACCCTCGACTTCGCCGACCCGGCCCGGCCCAAGGTGGCCGGCACGTTCAAGATGTCCGGATTCACCTACGGCCTGGCCGTGGCCGGGGACCGGGCTTATCTCGCCAACAGCGACACGGGCCTGCACGTCCTCGACATCGCCAAGCGCGAGGCCCCGGCCGAGATCGCCGTCGTCAAGCTCCCCGGGGAGCCGAGCGGCGTCGCCGTCCGCGACGGGCTCGCCTACGTCGCGGCCGGACCCGACGGCCTGATCGTTGTCGACATCAAACAGCCGGCGGCCCCGCAGATCCTCGGGACGGCGGCGTCCGGCGACTTTTCGAGCGCCGTCGTCCTTGACGGTCCGTATGCCTATGTCGCGGACGGCCTGGCCGGGGTCAAGAAGATCGATGTCTCGAACCCGAGGCCCCCGAAGCTCGTCGCGTCCTATGACACGCCGGGGGAAGCGCAGAGCCTGTGCCTCCTCGGGAACACGGTCCTGGTCGCGGACACTTACTCCCTGATCCTCTTGAAGTAAGGCCCGAAGGAG
>Ga0172365_10001389_pt1 | contig 17585 bp, 20 predicted proteins | sample LakKivSesite48cm_FD_114535 | JGI IMG/M metagenome (GOLD analysis project Ga0172365, IMG submission 114535) | Sediment microbial communities from Lake Kivu, Rwanda - Sediment site 48cm | ecosystem: Environmental > Aquatic > Freshwater > Lake > Sediment | place: Rwanda: Western Province, Lake... | reverse complement strand
ATCACAGCAGGCTTTAATCCTCTCTTCTGAAAGTACTTTGAAAGCTTGGCTGCAACGGTTGTCTTTCCAGAGCCTTGAATCCCGACAAGCATTATTATCTTCCTTTTTCCGGGCTCCACCTTTAAGGGGACAGGTTTCTCTCCTAGAAAACGTGTTAACTCCTCGTAAACAACTTTTATCACGTGTTCACGTCTTGAAATGCCTGGCGGAACCTTTTCTTTCAATGACCTTTCTTCTATCCTCTTGGAAATATCAAACACAAGTTTAACGTTCACATCTGCTTGAAGCAGAGCCCTTTGTATATCACGGACAAGCTCCTTAATGGTGGCCTCATCTACGACAGAGGCTTTGAAAACCTTCTTCAGAGCATCATAAAGTGATGATCCTAAGCGTTCTATGGACATGATTTTCTCCAGAGTTACAACACTTTATGCCTTTAATAGGTATTCCGTTCTTCAAGCTTGACTCCCATAAGCTTTTTACATTCCACATACATCTAAGAAATGTCTGAGGGTCAAATTTGAGTGAACAAGTAAGAATCATTGAAAAGAAGAAGGTACCACCTGGAGCCACGTTGCTTTTCGGTTTTCCAGATGTAGGATTGGTCGGCGTGATAGCTGCTTCGCACTTGATTGAAGAGCTTGGTCTGACTGAAGTAGCATATGTGGATTCAGAGTTGTTACCCGCTCTCATCGTTTTGCACGAAGGTCTACCGCATTCTTCGATAAGGATTTTTGCAGACCATAACATTCTCTTAGCGGTCTCCGAAATGCCCATACCAACAGATGTGATTTATCCAATAATGAATGCCTTAATTGAATGGGGAAAGAGCAAGAACGCCAAAATGATGATCTCCCTAAGCGGAATCCCCATCCAAGATCGACAGGACGCTAAAGAGTTGAAGACATTTGCGGCGGCTTCAAGCCCAGAGGCACTGAAGTTGGCACAGGACAAGGGCATAGAAGTTTTGACGGAAGGATACATGGTTGGTCCTCAAGCAGTCGTACTGCAGCGAGCCGCACAGTCTGGGCCACCCGCCCTAACATTGCTTTCGCAGTGTTTCTTCAACTATCCAGATCCAGAAGCGGCAGCTGAAGTGTTAAAGGAACTTGGAAAAATCACAGGACTAAAAGTAGATGTTGCAAAGCTTTTGGAGAAAGGTGAAGAAATCCGTGTAAGGGCCAGGGATGTGATGAAGCGAACACAACAAGAAATGTCCAAGATGAAGAAGGGTCAGGAATATGACATTCCGATGTATGTGTCGTAGGGAGGAAAGCGGAAATGTCCATTAAAAGGAAGCGGTCAATTTCCGACATAATCGACGCGTACTTTGAAGATTTAGAAAGATGGGCAGAACAGTTTGAAGAGACTTTGATGGTAAGCCCAAGTTGGAACTTAAAGAATTGCACGATAGAACCGCTCCGTGAGACTATGGTGACTCCGACAGAAGTAGTGGTGACTGTTGACTTGCCCTACACAGAGAAGAAAACGGTGCAAGTTAAACCAGTGGGCAGAACCTCTCTTGAAATATCGGCAAAAATGAAGAGAAAAATACGACTCGACGATCTCGGAGTAACTCACTGCAAAGGAGAATTCCAAAAACTCCATTGCCACATGCGGATACCAGTACCTGTTAACATGAACAAGATGGACATTCATTACAAGAGAGGAATACTGGAGATTCACATACCTCGCAAGCGTTAACCGATAACTTCGGAACCGCGACGAGCCTCAGCCTTTGAATTTCGTCACAAATCAGACGGCTCTTCATTGCATCATCGGCCTCGAAAAGATAGTGCGAGACCATAAAATAAACTTATGGAAAAACACTATTTTGTTCGCATAATCTTCATCCTGCCCATTATCCGCCAGTACTCGATCTCAACGCCCGGAACAAGCTTAGATTTTAACTCTTCCTCCTGCGGAAAAGGAGCATCAAAGTACTCGTAAGTTTCCAAGTCCATGATCTGAACCCCTGAAGGATTGACTGCAAAAACTTGGCCCATCCTCTTGTCAATTATGGGTACCTCCGCGTTAAGAGCAACAGGTTTGACAAAACTTCTTTTAACCCCGTCAAAAACCCCTATAGCCACGATTCTCGCTTTGGCTGACCCGTGCTTACCAGGTTTTGATTTTGTTATGTCAACTATGTGACATGGTTCACCATCAATTATCATGTAGCCGCCGACACGCAAACTGCCAACGTCAACAGGTTTACTCACCCACTCACCAACCCGTAACAGCGTACACACAGCAATTTTAAACAACATCCATATATAGATTAAGGTGTCGCTAGTAAGTTAACGGTGAAAACGTTGCCTAAAAGCATCGGCTTGGTGGCGCGCTTCGACAGAAGGAGCGCCATAAGACTTGCAGAAGACCTAGCCAAGCATCTAAAGGCAAAAGGACTAAAGGTTTACGTGGAAGACACGTTGGCTGGAAAAACAGGCATGAAAGAAGAAGCTATTCGGCTAGAGAGTATGAAAACTGATTTCATAATAACAATTGGCGGAGATGGAACAATTCTGAGAACATGCATTTCCCTCCCGAAGCCGGAACCGCCAATACTAGCGATAAACATGGGCGTCCGAGGCTTTCTCACAGAAGTAGAGCCCAAACAGGCCTTCACCGCAGTAGACAGGTATCTAAATGGCGAATTCAAAATTGAAAAATGCATGAAGCTCTCGATAACTGCAGACGGCATAAAGTTTCCAGATGCATTAAACGAGGTTGTCATCTCAGCCGATGAACCGGCAAAACTACTCTATACTCGAATCTTAAAAGATAAAGAACCAATCATAAACTGCCAAGCGGACGGATTAATGGTGTCGACACAAACTGGCTCCACTGGTTACTCGCTCTCAGCCGGAGGACCTGTTTTAGATTTAGGGATAGACGCTTTCGTCCTGACACCCATATGCCCCTTAAGCGTTTTCCACCCGATCGTTTTCCCAGCGGATTCATATCTCACCATTGCAGTTGACAAACCGAAAAGAATGCACGTGTTAATTGATGGTCACTATCGTCAAATCATAAAGTCCAAGCTTCCAAGCCTCACTGTGACACGCTCCAAGTACGAGACGTCTTTCATAAGATTCAGGGAAAACTTTTACCATCGCTTGAGAAGTAGACTTCTCTTCAAGGGAATGAAATGAAAAACTCAACGGACAAAACAGGCAAAAGAACAATAGTTTTAGACACATCCGCTCTTGTCGCTGGTTTTGATCCATTTTCAATCAGCGAAGAACAATACACTGTTCCGATGGTCAAGGAAGAAATGGCAGAAAACTCCATGTCTGGAATGAGATTTAGAACAGCAGTAGAAAATGGAAAAGTGAAAGTCAAAATGCCTAACGCAATTTTCTGGAAAAAGGTTAAGACCTTCGCGTCAGCTGTTGGAGACGCATTTTTTCTGTCAGAAACAGACATGCAAGTTTTAGCCTTAGCGCTGGAACTTAAGACATGCGGTTACTCTCCTCTAATTGCCACAGATGACTATTCGATACAGAATGTTGCGAACCAAATGAGAATAGAATTCGCCTCGCTAGCTACATTTGGCATTCGCAGCCGTTTACAATGGATACGATATTGCCCCGCCTGTCATAGGAAATACCCTGCAAACCACAAATCCGCTATATGTAAGATATGCGGAACAAAACTGAAAAGAAAGCCAGTGAAGAAGAACTCCATAAACCACTAGAAAATCCAAAACTATAAAATAGAGATTAGAATTTTATGAACTAAATCGTCAATGAGGTAGAGCTGCATGAGTTCGGTTGAAAGGAAGACTGTCTATTTCAAAGAAGCAGGTGAGCAGAATACTGATACCCTATTGAAAATTGTAGGAGAATACGTAGAAAAAGAAGAGTTAAAGGACATCGTAGTTGCTTCAACCACCGGCCAAACGGGAGCAAAGGCAGCCAAAATCTTCAAGGGCCATAATGTTGTCGTGGTCGCACATTGCTTCGGCTTCCAAGAACCTGGAAAGAGCGAGTTGTACGAAGAATACAAGAGGGAAATCTTAGCCAACGGGGCCAAAATCTTCGTGGGCGTTCATGCCTTAAGCAGCGTTGAAAGAGCAATACGCAAAGACTTTGGCACAATCCAACCCTTGGAGTTAATGGCTAATGTGCTTAGGCGTATGGGAGAAGGGACAAAAGTATGCGTAGAGATCACTTTGATGGCTGCAGATGCCGGGCTGATCCCAGTTGACAAAGATATCGTCGCAATCGCTGGAACTGGAAGAGGAGCAGACACCGCGCTCCGCATACACCCGGCGAACGCTGCAAGATTCTTCGATTTGAAAATAAGAGAAATCATAGCAAAACCATACGACTTTTAAGAGCAAGTAGGCTGAGCGCAAGTAGCGCGCATGCTTGTTCCTAAATTCGTTTTGCGAGGTGGCTTGTGCTACTGGTTTTGCATCGTCTATGAACGGCGATGTTCTTGTAATACGAGAAGTGTCGATTAGAATACGCGATCCTGCCCTATTATGCTTGAAAAAGGGAATTTAGGAACACCCATGCGCGCGAGAATGTGGATTGAAATTCTGCCGAAGACATGTACACATCCATCAGTTGTAGGAAGCACTGAACACTTCCTGCTTGTGGGCAGAAAGCAAAATTAAACCATGTCGTTGTCGCGTTTGCTGAAGTACAAAATGCCACGATGCTCAATATATCCGCATTTCTCAAAAAGCTCTTTCGACGCAACGTTGTAATCTTCGATTAACGCGCAGAAAATTCTCAAGCCATGTTTCCTGAGGGTTTTCTCAGATTCCTCAATCAGAGCCTTAGCAATGTCGCGATGTCTGTGATCTGGATCAACGGCTAACCGGTTTATCCAACCCTTTCGCAGATCACTACTTAATATGACCGCTCCAACAAGATGGCTGCCTTCAAAGGCTCCGAGGAAAAAATCAGGGTTAGCCCTCATTTGATCTCCAATTGCTTTCTTGCTGTCTCTTCCCACGGGCTTAAAGGGTAAACTTGCCCTAGACCAAAGCTTCGTCATTCCCTCGTAGTCGCTAATTGTCAGTCTTCGGATATCCATGTCAACACATGGTTAGGCTTTACTTTCTTTTTCAACTTCCCTCGTGACGTCTTCTACTATGTCTAGCGCAGAGTCTACGAGATCTCTCGTAATAATTATCGGCGGCGCAATCCTGATTGTTGAGACCCCACAGCTGATTACGTTGATCCCGCGTTTCCATGAGCGCATCATAATCTCGGTGACCTTTTGAGGCGCTGGTTTTTTGCTTTCTTTATCCTCGACCATTTCCATTCCGATCATTAAGCCTTTGCCTCTAATGTCACCGACGATTTCACTTTGTTCCTTCAACTCTTCAAGCCTCTTCATAATGTAAGCGCCTTGCTTAGATGCATTTTCCAACAGCCTCTCTTCTTTTATGGCATCTATGACCGCGCTTGCTGCAACGCATGATAATGGATTGCCACCGAAGGTGCTCGCATGAGAACCCGAAACCCAGTCCATAATCTTTGCTTTTGCGATAGTTGCTCCTAAAGGCAATCCGGATGCTAATGCTTTTGCAGCGCACAAAATATCCGGTTCAACGCCCCAATGTTCAATTGCAAACCACCTCCCAGTCCTGCCCATGCCTGCTTGCACTTCATCATCTATAATCAAAAGACCATATTTGTCAGCAAGTTTCTTCAGCCGCTGAAAGTACTCTGGCGGTGGAACAACATAGCCCCCTTCACCTTGAATTGGTTCAACTACTATTCCAGCAACGTCTTCAGGAGGCACATACTTCTGTAAAACATATTCATCAATGAAGTCTACGCACCAGTAATGACAACCAGGATAGGTAAGTTTGAATGGACAACGGTAACAGTATGCATAGGGCACGTGAGTGACGCCTGGCATCAATGGGAAGAAGTAGCGTTTCTGAGTAGGCTTACTGGCGGTGAAAGACAATGCTCCTATTGTGCGTCCGTGAAAGGCACTTATGAAGCCGATGAATAGTTGTTTGCGACTGTGCCACTTGGCAAGTTTAACAGCCGCCTCAATCGCTTCGGCTCCACTGTTCCCGAAATAAACTTTCTTCTCAGGACTCCCCGGTGTGATTTGTGCAAGCTTCTCCGCGAGGTCAATGACTTCCTCATAGTAGAAATCCGTGTTTGAATAGTGCAAGAAGCGGTCGCATTGATTCTTTATAGCTGCAACTACTTTAGGATGATTGTGACCGATTCCCATGCACACCAAGCCGGAGTTGAAGTCAATGTATTCGTTTCCATCAACATCCTTCACTATACAGCCTTTTCCAGACTCAACGACAAGAGGATAAAACCGACCGTAGGAAGGAGAGATCAGCTTTTCGTCTTTCTTAACCAACTCTCTTGCCTTGGGCCCTGGTGGGGTGACGACCATCTTCGGATAACCGTTCATTTCATATCACCAAAGGGGACTAAACGATTAGAAAAGACGGTTTTATATAATTACCTATGCCAGTTGCACAAAAAGAATCTAACAAGTAGGTTAACAATCAACAGTGTCCAGTCAGACAGGTTCGCTGGTATTTATGGAAAAGAGAAGCAAGCTATGCCTTGGTCACTGATATTTCAATCGCTGATACCTTTGATTTTTGGCCTTCTTCTCTGGCGACCTCTTCAGTGGACAAGCTTATGCTCTCTAGTTGCAAGCCTTTCGCGAAAGAGCGTCTTAGCACTTCAATCGTGTCGACTGCTCTTGGGATTGCACGTCCTCTGGCTTTGACGACAATTTTGTTTGAACCAGAATTGAGGTAGGTCAGACATGCAAGTACATAGTTCATCACTGGCTTTCTGCCGATGAAAACAACGTTTTCGCTGGCTTGCGTTTCGCTGGCTTGCGCGTTTCGGGTCGTTCTTCTTGCTTTCTCTCTTTTCTCAGGCTTCTTCTGTTTTTCCTCTGTCATATCTTATCCCCTTCTTTCATTGAGTAACAGTTGTTCGCATGGTAAGGCAGTCTATATCACGAACCCTTGCTTATATTTTTCCGTACAGTGCTAGATCAGACACACTGTTTGATGCCAGTTTACCATACTGATCCCAGTCTTCATCGACCCACTTCTGGACCCTTTCCATGCCCTCTTGTGCTAAATTGCGGAATCTACCTTGCGACACAAAATATTCCTTGACAGGCTTACGCTTAGCTTTATCAACTAATCGGTCGCTTGGAGGATTAAGCTTGAACTTTCCATTTTCAACTTCATAAAGTACCCATAAGCCACTTTGCACAGCAAGACGCCCCATTTCAACGGTTTTGCTTGTATCATACCGCCATCCGGTTGGACAAGGTGTTAAGAGATGAAGGTATTTCGTGCCTTTGATCTCCTTAGCCTTCCTAAGCTTGTTGACAAAGTCCAGAGGATAAGAGGTGCAAGCTGTTGCAACGTACGGTATTCTGTGAGCCGCCATAATTAGCGGCATATCCTTCTTACGCTCCCTCTTCCCAGAAGGAGTCGTAGTGGTCCGCGCGCCATATGGCGTCGCCCCACTCCGCTGCATGCCAGTGTTACCATAGGCTTCGTTGTCGTAGCAAACATAGATGAAGTTAGTTCCTCTTTCAGCCGCTCCCGATAAAGCTTGAATTCCTATGTCAACAGTTCCGCCGTCTCCAGCCCAACCTACAACAGTTATATCTTCAATTTTTCTCTGACGAAGAGCTGCAACAATTCCGGAAGCAGCGGCGCCTGTGGACTCAAACAGTATGTTCTGAAGGGGCACAGCAGAGGAAGTGTATGGATAAGGCCCCTGAATCACCGTGGTACAGCACGCAGGAACAACCAGAATGATCTTGTTTCCTAACGCTTTGAAAAGTAACCGCAGTGAAATAGCCGGACCGCAACCTGCACATGCAGCATGCCCTTTAAGCAAATACTCCTCTCTTGGAAGCTCCTTCAATGTAACCATCCTTATCACTCCCTCAAATCAACCCATTCAGTCTCTTTTTCTACCCTGCCTGTGTGCATGCATTTCAGAGATTTTTTGACAATTCTCTCAATAGTCTCAGAAGTCACATCTCTCCCTCCTAGGCCTGCGATGAAACCTGCAATCAATGGCCGGTCTTTCTGATCGAAAAGAGATGCTTTGATTTCTGAAGCGAGAAAACCCTCCATTCCAAAGGATATGTGGCGATCTATTGTCGTGAGCATCTTGGCACGCCCTGCAAGCTTCACGACTTCTTCTATTGGAAACGGGCGATAAACACGAACCCTTGCTGACCCTACTTTTAGCCCTTCTTTTCGCAACCTGTCCACAGCCAGTTTCGCGTCGCTCCCCATGGTTCCCATTGTAAATACAATCAAATCCGCATCTTCACATTTGTACTTCTCAATTAATCCGCCGTATTCAAGACCAGAAAACTTACCATATTCCCTATCGATCTGCGGAATAAGTCGCTTAGCATTTTCCATGGCCTCTTGAATCATATAGCGAAATTCCATGTACCACTCTGGCGCAACTAGATTTGCATGGGAGTAAGGGCGGTTGACGTCTAAGATCCAGCCTGATTTATATTCCGGCAGGAAGGAATCAATCTTTTCTTGATCTGGAATTTTTGCTGGAGCATAAGTGTGCGATAGAATGAAACCTTCAAGGCAAACCATGGCTGGCAGGAACACTCGTTCATCTTCGCACAGCTTGTAAGCTTGAATTATGGTGTCGAAGACCTCTTGGTTATCTGCACAGTAAAACTGAATCCATCCTGTGTCCCGCTGAGAAAGCGAATCACTCAAATCAGGCCATATACTCCAAGGAGCCCCCATGGCACGGTTCACAACAGCCATCACAATTGGTAAGCGTGAACCTGAAGCCCAATGCAAAGCTTCATGCATAAGGGCTAAACCATGGGCGGAGGTCGCTGTGAAAGTTCTAACTCCAGCTGCGGCAGCACCTATACAGGCTACCATTGCGCTGTGTTCAGATTCTACGCGAATATATTCAGCGTCCATCTCTCCGCTTTCAACAAAATCAGCTATTTTTTCAACCACTGTTGTCTGAGGAGTTATTGGATATGCGGCAATAACCTTGACTCTCGCCGCTTTGGCAGCGTAGCCAGCGAGATGGTTTGCCGTGTCAATTATCGTCTGAGTCATCTATTCTTCCTCCCGCTGCATATTTATTGCCTTAACTGGACACTCGTGAGCACATATGCCGCAACCTTTACAGTAATCATAATCTATCTTTGGCGAATCATCTTCTTGCCGAGTTATAGCTGCGTCTGGACAGTAAACCCAACAAAGAGTGCAGCGTGTGCATTTGGAATGGTTAATCTCCGGACGAAAAGTTCGCCAAAACCCTGTTTTCCCCATGCTACCAACTGTTGGACAAGACAGAGGCGTAATGGGCATTTCCTTACGACGTTTCAGAGCCGCAGTCATTATATTTCACCGTTCCACCATTTTTTCAAACGCTCATAAGCAAGCTCTGTAGCCCTCGAGTTCTTTTCGCCGGCACCACCCGACCAAGTTTCTTTCACAGCCTTCAAAACACTGGTCAACTTTACTTCGCCGGTTGCTTTGGCAAAGGCTCCTAAAATCGATGTGTTAACCACAGGCAATCCAGCGACGAGCAAGTTCAGTTCGAGAGCAATGCCAGTTGCATCAACTGCGGCGACACGCCAACCTTTCAACCCGATTTCTTCAGGTTTCCTCTTTGTGTTTATGACAATGATTCCGTCTTTTTTCAAGCCTTCAGTTATGTCCACAACCTTGTAAATGTATGGGTCAAGCACTATCACATAGTCAGGACTGTAAACTTGACTGTGCACAAGTAATGGTTCAGTGCTTATCCTAGTGAAGGCTTTAACCGGAGCGCCTCGCCGCTCCGCTCCAAAGTATGGAAACGCTTGAACACATTTGCCCTCAATAAAAGCAGCATGAGCCAAAACTTCTGCAGCAGTGACGCTTCCTTGTCCACCACGACCGTGGATCCTAATTTCTTTGAGCACTGCTTCCCCCTTCTATTGAGGAAGTAAACATGGAAAACTTCGCACTTATTAGTGTTAGCTCACACAAGTAGCAAAAATAACATTAAAAGTAGGCCGCTAGTTGCGCAAATAGGGACAACAACCCTCTTTGCTTTTTGCAGAGTTCTATCTATCAAAAGGCATAAGGCTTCAAGCTGTTTCGCTCCGAGAACCTTAACGCTGGGAACTGTTATGCTCCGACATGCTACTTTTACAGGTTCCAAATTAGAAAGGGCACTATGTGCTGCTTCTTTAACGTATCTGACTAACTTTTCGTTGCCCGTGGCCTCCCCAAGCGGGTGATATCCATACCTAGTTAACACCAAAGCACTTACTGAATGTGTGTCAGTTGTGTAAACTTCACCTTCATCAATGCCTATTGAAAGCAGCATCGAAAGAATGCGCTCGCGCAGTCCAGAAACCATGTTGTTACCATCGATGACAACATAAGCAGCTTTCTGCTGTCCGGTTCTGACTACTAATACAGTGATGCCCCCTGGTCCCATACCATCTTCGAGACTGAACTCCTTTGGCAAAAGCGAGGCAACACCAACTTCAAAGGGCAACTGTTTCTTTGACGCTACTTCCTTAAGACACTTAGTTGCAACATCCTTCAAAGACGCCAAAGATTCTTGCATCTCTGATTTGCCATCGATGCTGTTATGAGCATTGACGACAGCGCACAGACGCAGTCCATGTTTCTCTGCTTCCTGGCGAACAAATAGACCCAATTCTTGCGGCAAGTCTTCGATCGTTCTCGGCGCAAGAGTGAACGAAATGAAGGCAGATTCACCGAAAATCTGACAACAAGCAGTAGCTAAGCCGTTACTGACCTTAACAAATGGCGATGCCTTTGCCTCAGTGACCTTCAAGTCTCTAAGAGAATCGGCAACATCAGCGATTATTCTTTGATTCTGAAGCTGAGAAGCCAAATCAAACTCATGGCCAAGCAAACCGTGAGGAACGCAGGCTAGACAATTAAGCTCCTTTTCTAAATCAGCTTTAAGCAAAGAGGGCAAAAGGCTGCTTCCAATATTTTTGAAAGGACCGGGATGAACAGAAGGAATAACCATGGCCGCTTTAGATCTTGAAGAGCCGAACCTCATCAAGGAAATTTCAACATTCCGCTCTTCACCCAACCTCTCAAGAAGTTCCTCCAATGGTGCATTTAAACCTAACACCCAGTTAAGCATGAACGCCTTGAAAAGGGATAGGGAGTGAAGCCCAAGTGTTTGTTCACCCACACGGTTTAAGAGAGAGAGGAAACTGAAAGCCGAAACAAGGCACACAACTAATGAAAAAAAGAAGAAGAGAGGCACATAAAACGTGATGGGATAACCTATTCTAGCCCAGAGTATTAGAAATGGGATCACACAGGAAAATGGTTGAAGAAGAGAAGCTACAAGAAGCCGCTTAGGGCCCATTGAAGCCGTTGAGCTGAAAACTACCAAGCGAAATATCGTAACTGCTGAGAAGCCTAAAAGGCAAAGCCTGACCCACCATGATAAGCCAAACACCAATGCAGCAGCAACGCCTATTAGAATGAAAAAAAGCCAGAAAACCCAACCGAAAAGTGAAAGTGCCATCGCCCTTCTCAAATTGAAAATTGTATCTCGTCCTAAGATGAATGCGCTTACAGCGTAGTCAACGATTAGACTTGTAAAAAACAAGGCAACGCCTGTGAGCAATCCATTAGTTAGTCCCTCAATAGACGGGAAAAGGATTATGGTGGAAAGCAACACGCCTCCAATGCAAGATAACGGAAGCAGCGAGAGCACTTTTCGGGTCGACGGAAGTTTAAATAGTGAGGAATAGCGTTTAACCGCCCTGTCCATCGATTGCTTCAGCGCATCTTCGCTTGCCACACCCATTCCTCTTAAGTGACTTCCCTAGAAGAGAAATCCACACATATTAAACTGTCGCGAAGCCAAGTATAAATAAGTCACGGAAAGCAGAAACATTATCCAAATAACTCTCACAGAGGTTAGCCTATCATTTTTAACATGAACCCGGTAAAAGGAAAAGGTAGAGTTTGAAGCAAATACGGGTGCACCATTCACACGGTACGTATTTAACGAGGGCAACTGTTTTATCCCTAAAGCGCCAATTATAAGGTTTTGCGAAGCCTATGCCAGAGCAAAGCTTACCCCCGACAATATTTCATATGCTTGAGAAAAACGTTGGGAAACAGATACGGGTGATTCTGGATCCATCATATGGTTTTGAAGGCACCTTGATGGCTGTAACCCGTGAACCCGCTGGAATATGGCTTTCGGGCGCAGAGGCCGTTATACTGCGCGCAACTATTGCCCAACCTATACCACAGGTTGCAAGTAGAGAAGAAAGAAGCGAAATATTTGTACACCTTAACTCTGTACAACGAATAGAAGTTTTGCATGCGCCTTCGCGACACTAAGTTCAAAGTTCATCTGAAGAATACGTGTGCTAGAACAGCAACTACTATTAATGCCACTGCCAGAATTATGAGGACCTCTGGTCTGACCTTAATTCCTTCAGTTTCCTCTTCAAAAAACCTGAGCAATCCTGCGCTTGCAGCGGGCATTGGTGACTTCTTTTCCTTCTTTTTCTTGCTCATCCAAGACCCTTCCTGTATTATAGCATTTAACTTCTACCATTCTCTACATTATTAATGTTGTGCTGGTTCAAAGAGTTTTTATTTTTGAACGCCTGATAGTGTGACGCTAAAGGTGGTTGTAATGTCGACTCCTAGAGATGATTATAATCATGTGTTTGACCTCCTGCGACAACATCACAGTTGGTTTCAGGAGAGCATCCCGCTCATAGCAAGTGAAAATATTCCTAGCCCAGCTGTGCGTGAAACTTTAATGACGGATTTTGGAAACCGTTATGCAGAAGGATGGCCAGGAGAGCGTGTTTACGCTGGCTGTCGCTTCATTGACCAAGTGGAGTTTAAATGCATCGAGCTTATGAAGAGGCTTTTCAAAGCAGAATTTGTGGATGTCAGACCTATTTCAGGCGTCGTGGCAAATCTGGCCGTTTACACGGCTTTCACAGAGCCAGGTGACACTCTACTGGCGTTGTCTATTCCATGCGGTGGCCACATCACTTCGGGCAAGAAGGAACTGGGGGGCACAGCGGGTGCGGTTAAAGGTTTAATCGTTGAATACTTGCCCTTAGACTATAAAGAACTGAATATAGATGTTGACAAGGCGAAAAACAAGATACAGGAACTCGCTGCAAAAAGTAGACCTCCGAAGTTTGTGATGTTTGGTGCGAGCGTCTTCCCATTTCCACACCCAGTCAAAGAACTGGTTGAACCCATTCATTCAGTCGGGGCAACGGCAGGGTACGACGCAGCCCATGTTGCTGGATTAATTGCTGGAGGGCAATTCCAAGATCCTCTAAGAGAAGGCGCCGATGTCGTCAGTCTAAGCACGCATAAAACGTTTTTCGGACCTCAACACGGTGGAATCCTATCTTGGGAGAAGAACGCCGAAAAAATAAAGAAGGCAACCTTTCCAGGAATGGTCAGTAACCATCACCTACATGCAGTCGCAGGCTTTACAATCGCATGCGCGGAAATGCTTGAATTCGGAAAGGAATATGCAAGTCAAATAGTGAAAAATGCCAAAGCCTTAGGCCAAGCACTTTACGAAAGAGGATTTAATGTTCTAGCTGAACATAAAGGATTCACGCAATCGCATGTAATTCTAATAGACATAATAAAATACGGCGACGGCGGAACAATCGAAGAGACACTGGAAAAGGCGAACATCATCATAAACAGAAACTTGTTACCATGGGACATTAAAGAAGGAAGGCATTTCATGCATCCGGGCGGTATAAGAATGGGTGTTTCAGAGGTCACAAGGCTGGGCATGAAAGAGGCTCAGATGGAGGAAATAGCAGAATTCGTTAAACGCGTAGTAATAGACAAGGAACCATTAGAGAAAGTAAGAGCGGATGTAGCAGAATTCAGAAAAGACTATCAGAAAGTGCATTACTGCTTTGAAAACTCAACAGACGCTTACGAGTACATAAAAATCCGCTAGTGGGAAGACGCGTTGCTCGGTTTGCCAATGTCAGTGGTTTGGCTATTGCTCATCGTTTCCTTGAATTGAACGTGTGAGGTGAAAGCGTGCATATATGCGAATTCCAAGAGATGATGCGGTGTCTATATCTTCACAGAGATTCGAAACGCGGCATAGATGGAACCTATGATTGGCTTGTGGATGAGGTAAAAGAGCTCGGTGAAGCGTTAAATGCGAATGACAAGGGGGCAACGGAAGAGGAATTTGCAGATGTCATTGCATGGCTAGCTTCACTTGCTAACGTTGCTAATGTGGATCTTGAAAAGGTAGCACGTAGTAAGTACAATCATAAATGCCCAAAGTGCGGACATTCACCTTGCGAATGCATCTTTTAGCCCGAGGTTTCTAGTCGTTTCTGCCCCAGGCCGGTAAGTGTCCAAACGTATGGCTTACTGCCCTTCCGATTAACGATGCCTTCCGCCTCCAAGAGCTTCAGATGGTGCATGACGACTCCATAAGACATTCCAGCATCTTTCGCAATGGATTTGGCATCAACTGAAAGTTCCTCTAAAACATCCAGTACTCTGGTTCTAGCCCTTAGACCGAGTTTCATGTTCTTAATGCTTTCCAAGTAAGCATTAGGATGATAGGTCTCTTTTAACATACACTTCTACAGATAGTGTTGTCTTGCATAGAAAAGTTTTGTTAGGCAAAGTCCGTCAGACAGATCTGTTTTGGCTTCTTGCTTTCAAACAGGGCATTGATCTCCTCTTTCATAAGCGAAATCCTTTGAGAATAATATTTGGGTAACTTGTATTTCTGAATCAGATTCTGCGCGGCCTCAAGATATTTTTCAATGCCACCACGGTACACAGTCAAGGTTAGTTGCCCGCCACATGATGGACATTTGCCTCGGAGAGGTAGACGGCGGAAACGTCTGCTGCATGACTTACACCTAAAGCCTTGTGTTGAAAAAGCCCTCAAATTTCCGGCAATGTCCCGCATGAAATGTGTAGTTAAAACTTTCAAAGCAACTTTCTCCGCATCCACAGCTTCAATCTTCTCAGCCAAATCAAGCTGACTATCCAGCTTTTCAACCATTGCCCTGAACCGCTTGTAAGCACTTTCAGGGTTTCCCATATTAATATTGGACACGGGTGTTGTGTAATTGAAGCCTTCAAACTGTGCTTCGGTGCCAAGCCGATTTCCAACAAGGTCTATCAAGAAGCTAGCCTGTCTAGCCTCCATTTTCTCCCAAGTCTTCTCAAAGAATTCAACAGGATAACCCCTAGCAACATCAAAATCATGTGCCTGTCTTTGTACTTCCTTCGTGTTAACAACCGGAATCAGAAGCAACGGAGCATCCATTATGCCACCTATTTGTGCGGGCAAGTACTCACGGGAAAAGTTAAGCAACGTATCCAACGCAAGCATCAACGTGTCTTCATCGCCATCACAATCTCTTCGCTTGGCTGAATGCCAAATCGGGTGTGCGTAGCACAGGCTTAGATTCGTGAATCCTACAATGCGTCCTAGAATGCCCACGCAAGTGTGAGGCGCCAAACCAACAATCACATGACCAACAAGGTCCTCTACACGCTTAACATTATAGTAGGCTGGGAGCCCATAAACCTTAACCAAGAGTTCATCCGTAAAGTTTGCCACACCTAAGAAGTACTTTGCGCTTCTCAACGGAATGACAACATCCTGAACCTTCAGTTCGCACACCTGATTTTTGTCCGTCAAACATACACCATTCATGTCACATTCATAGCCAAGCTGTCTAAGGCTGTCAACCGAAACACCAATCTCGGCGGCCCTAAAATGAGTTAAAGGCGCGTTAGTTGCATCGAACCGTATTGTCCCGTCCTTGTAAACTGACAACTCATGTTTGGCGCGGAGAACACCCTTCTCGACTATTTCTGGCGTCTTAGTTTCATTTGTCAGACCTTTAACACCTTTCAAAACTTTAGGCATGGAAACACCCAAAAAACCACAGGTGGTCTCAAGCGTTTCTTTAAAGTTAACAACTTGTTTCTGAAATTGTTTAGCCGGAATCCTGCAGACGGGACATTCGTCTTCCTTCAGGATCTTCCCGCAGCGGGGACAACTTCTCTCAAGAACCGTTTCAGAACTACAGGCAGGGCATTTGACGCGGAAAGTGAAAGTCTTACAGTTGGGGCATTTCCGCCTGACGACTTCCACAAAAGTTGGCTCATGTTTTGCTGCTTCAACCATGTCTCTCTGAGAGCCCCCGACCAGTCCGACTGGAAAGAGAACATGAACAAGAGGCTTCATCTCACGCCTCTTCGCCTTCTCCGGTCTCCCCATGCGCGCACCTATCAAGGTCGGAGCCTTTTCCCTCACCTGAACACCTGACAGCGAACGAAGCGTTTCTAAAACAGTTTTAGGGCAAGAAACATCAATATTGCAAGAGGTCCCATGGCCTAGGCAAAACGCAAAAGCATATGCATCTTCATCCGCGACAATTATTTTGCCATCCAACATTTTATGTGGCAAACATATCATTTCTAAAGCATGTTTGACGCTTACGTCTGTCTCTCCAACAATCTTGCGAACATTACCGCCTTCAGTCTGTATTTCGCAGTTAAGAAGCCAGTTTCTTAATAGTTTTAGCTCTTCAGTTGAGGAAAGATTTGACCAGAAAAATGTGAAGGCTGGGTGTAGAGGAATGTGCAACATTGACGACAGCGCTATGGTTTCCTTGATGTTAGGCTTGTTGATAAATGGATCTTCCACGAAGGCCTCCAATCTTTCTGCAGCAATATTGAGAGCTTCTGAAACTCTTTCAAAGTTTCCATTAACCTTTTCTACAACTGCATTCCGCAGATCTTCAGCCCACCATTCCTCAACATACCCTGAAGGAACTAGTAACTTGCTATTATACAAGAAGTCCCCGAAACTTATCAGAATGTCACCCAGAAACAATATCTTTTCAATCTTGTCCTTTATCACACCGAAACTTTCAACGGAGACTCGAACAATCGACCCGTCGCTTAAGCGAACTATTGGACACTCTATGGTGTCAACCGGAACGACGATCCCGCCTTTTCCCGGAAGTTCCATCCGAAGTTGCGTTCCACCAGCCAAAAAACCTTGAAGCACAAGCATGGTTGCTGGGTGGATGCCCACGGCAGATAAACCTGTGTTCCGCGCCCTACCGTATCTTAAACGAAAACCGCCTCGTCTAGACGGAAAGGAGAAGACTGGACGTCCAGCAATAATGTCATCCATGAATCCAGCAGATTTTTTTTCAGACTTTTTTCCAAACTCCTTAAGCCAATCCCACCCTTGGAACCCAAGTTTTTCGACGATGGCTAAAACCTTAGGAGCCCGCCCAACAATACCATCGTTTATTACTCTAAGAGCTCCACCTCTCACACGATTGGTCTCCACCCTTGGAAGATTTCGGAAGGAGGAAACTTCAATAGGATCAGATTCGGTGCCTGTCACTTCCACAGGAAGCCATTGAAGCGCTTTTCGCAATTCTTCATCCGAAATGTGATACTGGAAACCTGTTACAGACCGTTCATAAACTCTCAGTTCTTCAATGAACCGTGACATCTCTTCTTCAGTAGGCTT
>Ga0172365_10001385_pt1 | contig 17602 bp, 13 predicted proteins | sample LakKivSesite48cm_FD_114535 | JGI IMG/M metagenome (GOLD analysis project Ga0172365, IMG submission 114535) | Sediment microbial communities from Lake Kivu, Rwanda - Sediment site 48cm | ecosystem: Environmental > Aquatic > Freshwater > Lake > Sediment | place: Rwanda: Western Province, Lake... | reverse complement strand
TGTCGTGGGGTTGAAGACTGCGTAGGTCCGGTCTAGAGGGTCTGCTGGTCTTCTGGCAATGCCAACGCGTCAGCCCTGGGTCCTGCCCCTTGTCAGCCTGACTTCCTTGTACAGAATCCTCCTGACGAGCAAGCTGTACACCGCAAACCCGGATGCGAAAAGCGTTCCCATCACGGAGAACCACTCGATCAGATATACCCAGAAGAGGGCCCGGTCCTTCAGCTTCATCGCGCTGTCGGCAATGGACTCGACCCTGCCGAGCGCCTCCACCATGGACGCGGAGGCCGAAGCGAAGTCCTGCTGTCTGTACGCTTCGAACGATTCCTCTTTGAGCTGGTCAACGTTCGCTATCTCGTTCTCAAGCGTCCTCGTGTTTGCCCCGAACCTGTCGACGAACTCAAGGAGCGAGAACAGCAGCAGCCGATCCTCGTTGTAACGCCAGTACCGCATCCTGAGATCGTGCAGGAGGAGGATATCCTCCGGCAGGGAACGATCCGTTGAGTACAGAAGGATGTTGAGGAAGACGTCGATCGCGTATTCGTTCCCGCTCAGCCCGTGGACCGCGGACCACCATGTCGAATCCAGATCGTCTGCCACGACCCAGAATATGCCGCCAGTTGCCCCTACCCGCCAGGACACGAGCCAGTCGCCCGAGGCGCTCGCCGGCAGGGTGGGGGATGCCAGCTTGCCCCAAATCGTCGCGCCGGTTCTGGTCGTGAGATAGGTGAAGGCGGAGGCTCCCCGGACGCTCTCTATCCCCAAGGGCACGAACATCGATAGTAGCGGGGGATCCTTCTTCAGGACCCTGATGCTGAACGTCGATCCATCCTGTCTCATCTTGTCGTTGAGCTCCACGGGCAGGATCTCCTCCAGCACCGAGTTCTTCCAGCCGGGGTAGTCCTTCCCCGTTGGGCTTGACAAGTCCCCTCCCGTCGTGAGAAAGGCGCCCACGCCATTCTCCATCGCATACCTCATGTCGGCTATCTGGGCCGGGGTGAAGGGCTCTATGTACCCGTCGGGGAAGACGAAGAAGTCGAGGTCACTGACAAGGGATTCCCGGGTCTTTGGGAAGTAGATCCTGATGTACCGCCGCCAGGCCTGCTCCATCACGCGCTGTCCCGCGACGGCTTGTCCCGCCATGATGTCGATGTCCGTCGGGATGAGCATATAGTCCACCAGGGGATCCGCGTCGAACCAATACGGTATGGGGGATTCCCCGGGCATGACCTGGCCTATGGCCAGGACGTTTAGCCTCTCAACACACATGGCCGATGCAGGACACATCAAGACGAGGATAACAATCGAGATGCGGTTCATGTAACTCGCACCCAGAATAGCCCGGGGGGTGGTCGTCCCGGTGGATTGGCTGAGGACATATCTCTTAATGGTTTCGAGGTCAGAGGGTCGGTACGTCGTCAGATCTATGGATCGAGTCGTCTGTCGGTTCCTGGGCACATGGGGAAGCAGGGTTGCGGGCAGCCCATGCGGCTTCTGGCGACTGTCCAGGTGGGGTTAAAGGCTCGGAAAGGCCTCGCCGCAAGGGGTCTCTGACACGTTCTGAAAACGTACAATCTTAAGTACCCCAACCGCCAACACTTTGCCCGGAGGTTTCTTGAACAACAAGGGAATCCATCTCACGAGAAACGCGGTAAGACGAGCGTTGGACGATCTTGACCCCGGGGGACATGGAGCGGATAATCCGAGAAAGACAGCGCATATCGGAGGGCAGGAGCAAAGACATCTATGCCTATGACCTTTCGGCAAGGAAGGAGAGGCAGATAACCTCGGATCCGTCGGACCAGATTCAGCCAGTGATATACAACAATACCATAGCCTGGGTGGATCGCAGAAGGGGGGGCTGGGACATCTACATCTACGACCTGTCCACCAATAGAGAGGGACGAATAACCTCAACGAAGGTTCTGACTTGACGATGCCTGGCGTCCAAGCTGAAGGGCGCCCGCCGGGGACGGTCAGGCCAGCTACATTGTTCCGCTGAACCTCGTCAGCTGAACCTCCCTGTAGAGCCTGCGGCGGACCATGATCGACCAAAGCAGGAATGACGACACAAGGGCCGTAGCCGTGACCGCCAGCCACTCAATGGCGTAGACCCAGAGAAGGGCCCTATCCTTCAGGACCATGGCGTCTGCCTCCAGTCCGACAAGGGCTTTCTCGGCCTGTCGGTAGATATCCAGGACCTCGTCGAAGCGCAGCTCAAGGTACTTGGCCTTGGCGGATGCGATCGCTGCATCGACCCCGTCCATCCCCGAGACGACCTTCCTTGTGTTTGCCCCGAAGGTCTCGCAGAAATCCAGCAAAGTCAGCAGCAACGACTTCCTCACGGCGATCTGGAACATCATTGTCCTCACGAGGTGCACGAGGTTGATGTCCTGCGGCACCGGCCGGCGCCCGATGTAGATCGCCAGATTGCTCTGGAAATCGTAGGCGTAGATCCAGGGGGTGCCCCACCAGGAAAGCTCGGTGAGGTCGCCGGTGTACGCAAACACCATGGCTCCGCTATCAAGGTCCCAGGTCACCATGGCGGGGTGATCCTTCCATGCCGCAAGGCTTGTGCTATCGATTTGGCCCAGCAGCTCTGCGCCCTGCCTTATGGTGACTACGTTGTGGTGGAAGTTGTTCATGAAGTAGTCGCTGGGGTTCCACGGAAGGCTTCGGATGAACTCATTGTCCTTGTTGTCGATCACGAGCCGCCCTTCTTGCACCCACGTTCCCGGGACATCCTCCGTCGGCAGGATGCGTCCGATCGAGGTCTGCCCCCAGGCCGGGTAGCCAGCGCCGCCGAAGCTCTCCCAGCCCCCGGACATGAGCAGCCCCCTTCCCCCCTCCTCGGCCCCCCGGCTGAGCATCTCGATGTAGGAGGTGCCCAGCGCCTGGGGGTTTGCTTCGGACAGCACTATCACATCGTATCGCTTCATGAGATCTCCATATGTGCGGGGCATGTTCATCCTGATTGCCCTCTGCACTGCGGCCGAGTCGTAGCTGGTGAGCCCCCAGCCGCGGATCGAGGCATACACGAATCCCACCGAGCAAAGCGGATCGGACACCATCATCTTGAACGGGGGAGCGCGGGCCGTGTCGCCGACGAAGAGAACTCCGATCCGGCCATCCTCCAATCCTTGAGCGAAAGGCAGCTGACAGAGGCCAAGCATCGCGAGAACGGTCACGGCTGAAGCCCCGCAAGGGAGCCTTGGGGACGCCCTTCTTACCATCGCCCTTTCCCTCCAATTCTCTCGGTACAGTGCGTGGGCAAAAGATTCAGCATGGTTCCCAACCGCAGAAATCTCGGTGACTGCTGCGGGATGGACGAGCGACCATACGCTCTTCTTTGTACTCCCTTCTTCAGCCTTTGCTTTCTTTCAGTAGAACCTCCAGCATTTCAGTGACTTTGACTATGCGGATTCCCTTGAACTGGCGCAGGACCAGCAAGTGTTTGTCCCCGGTGACGACGTAATCGGCGTTGCCGTCGTGGGCGGTGGCGAGGACAGTGTTGTCATCCTGATCCTGTTCAACGACTTCAAGGTGAGACCTCACGGTCGAGATCTCAGACTCCCTGATCAACCCCGACACAAACCTGTCAATCCGGCCTCTTCCGACCAGCCTGAACTTCTGTCTTGACAGAACCTCAACCAGCTCAGCGAGCATCTGAGCAGACAGCAGTAGGGAGTGATCGTCTAGGAGTTCGAGCACGAGTCTCCTGGGCTTGCCGCCGCGAACAAGAGCCGACACTAGGACGTTGGTGTCGACAACAACCCGAGTCATGTCATGTGACCAGTTCGGCTCGCCTGCGCCGCCTATATGCTTGAATCTCTTCCAGGATTTCTTCCTCGCTAGGCTTTCGTCTGCCTTTGTACTGCTGGTCCATCTCCTTGAACAGGCTCCTCAGGTCCTCGCCCAACGGCGCGATCTTGAGCCTCGTGACTATGAGCTTGTCTCCTCTTCTGTAGATCGCCAATCTAGTCTTGGGAGAAATGTCCAGTTCTTTCCTCAATTGTTGAGGTATGACGATCTGTCCTTTTGCTCCAACTACTGCAATGTCGGGTTCTTCCTGTCCCACAGTATGACTTTCATACTGAGGCTTAAATAGCTTGCCTCGTGGGGGGTCTCCCGTTGAACGTCTAAGAGGCCTTCCGAATCGCTACCAAGCTTGGTCGGCTTCGCGACGATCCCGTTCAACACATATCCTGATGGTCCGGGATGCCAATGGTGGCAACGTATGTTCAAAGCAGAGAGCCCCATCTCGGCGAGTTATGTGCCCAGATGGAATCCTCTCCTGCGTCAAGGCATCGGAAAGGACGGGATTGTCGGTTGACTTGATGCCAAGGGGCTCCGGCCAAATTTCCACACGCATCCGGGATGGATGGTCCTCGTTGTTGACCAGGTAGACGATTAGATCCCTCCCCTTCCTGAGGCAGAAGACCACATCGCTAGCGTCAGGAGAGGTGACCCGGATTGGGCTTCTCAGGATGCTTTCCGCGAAGGCCTGCAGGATGGCTGCAACCGCTGGATCCTCCAGCCTGGGTCCGCCGGCCAGCCCGGCTCGAAGCGCTAGGCCTCGGCCGAACCTATTGACTGTGAGGGCATCGGCCTTGCTCCTCGACCATCTTCCCACGACCTCCCCGACGGTCGCTTTGAGCGCAGTAGCCGACTTGGGCCTAGCATAGAGACCTGTCTTGGGAAGGTAGGGCCTTTCCTGTATTAGCTGCAGATCTCCCTCCGCCGCTTGATCAGTATCTCTAGACCCCACTACTTGCTGGTTGAAGGGCTCGAGGCTCTCCGCATTTCCGTTCTCATCCCTCGTGAAGGAATCCGAGCCGCACAACAGCATCCCGCCCTCCTTGATCCACGCAGCCAAGCTCTTCGCATAGTTCTTCCCTACGTTCCTCAGGGAGCTGAAGCCCACAATGGCTCGGTACATGTGGGTGCGGTCGGCCATCAGTGGCATGAAGTCGGCGAAAGTAGGGTTGGCGGATAGGCCCATTCCGGAGAAGTAGCTGTACAATCTGAATAGCTCCTGTAGGCTATCATCTCCGCGGATCACGCTCGGGTAACTGTAGGGTAGCATGATCTGCCCGTAGACCTCTTTGGTGTCCTCGGATGCGAGGAATAGCTGCTCTGCCTCACGGTTGATGCGGGCCGCTACCTCGATTGCCTCCTTTTCATCCAGCCGCGTTTCCGGGTGAGCGTCGTCCGCGATGCCCGGGGGAAGCCCCCAACAGACCATCCCCCTGGTTCCCCTCCCTATTGCCACATAGAATTGCTGGAGGATTTCCCTCACGGTCGGGGCTCTGACGGCCTTCATGTCGAAATCGCTGTAGCTTGACGCAAGCTGGTACTGGGACATTATGGGCTTGCCCGTTATCAGGGATATGGAGCGATAGGTTTCGAAGTCGAAGGCATACCCCCTTATGTTCCACTTGCTGCCTGACTCCATTGGATAGGGGTCCATGAAGAGCACATCGCATAGGTCGCTCACCCTGACCCAGTCGGGGTACTGGGTCGCCCAGGACGACCTGGGATACTTCATGACGATTGAGAGCAGGGCATCCGGCACATGCTCCCTGACAACCGATCTGACGGTCTCCATCCAGCCCATCAGGCCCTCGGTGAAGAACTGGCTGAGTTCGAACCAGAGCCGTTCGTTCCTGCAATCGGCGGGCAGCGGGACCTCGGCAAAGGATTCGTATCGGGTTTTGTGCGTGGCGTTGAACCGGCGTATGTCCTTGTAGATGCGCGGGAGGAACTCGCCGGTCCATGCCTTGCGGCAGGTCTCGCAGTAGCAGAAGCCCCTGTCAACGGTATCGTTGTGGATCACGAAGAGCGGTCGCCCGCCCTCGTCTAGGCAAGCGTCATCTCCGTTGATGCGGAACCTCGCCAGCGCATCCTGGAACTCATCATCATGAGCATACCTTTCGAAGAGCTGCTTGAGGCGGCCCCGGGTGTACCACCTGATCTTCTCGCTTCTGAAGCACTCGTGGTAGTAGACGGTGTAGTGCAGCGAGCCATCGGACTTCCTCTTCGCTGCGTCGAGGTTGGACCAGAGCCACTGGGGCGGGATGCTGTAGCATATCGCCAGCATCACGTTCAATCCCTTGTGCTTGGCCTGCCTGAACACGCTCGCAAAGCCCGCCTCGATCTCGCCCTGAAGTCTCTGGTCAAAGGACAGCGGCCCCATTGTTCTTGGGGCATGTTCCGGGTACCACAGCTGGGAGTAGGTTGTGCCCAGCTCGGGATGCCTTGTGATGTCGAAGAGGTAGACCGTGTTGAAGCCCATTCTCCATATCTTGTCCAGGTCCTCCCCGATCTGGGAGGACAGCTTTCCAGGCTCGAATTGTCCAGTCATACCATGGGGGAGGTACATCACCCCGAGCAGTCTCCTGAATGAAGCCTTTTCGTCAAGACGCGACAAACCAATCCTCTCCATGGTCTGACAACGCGCCAAAGGAGGGGTAAGCAGTGCGGCTCTCGCACTTAAGGGTTTGGGCTCCGGGGCCTTCTCAACCTTCGGCTACATTCTCAATAACCATTATCTGTAGTTGATCTTGGCCGATGTGATGGCCAGAAGGAGGCTCTACAGCGAGATCGCCACGACTGGGCTTCGGGGGGAACTAGTATGCGGGGAATGATGGGTCTACAAAGTGGGGGGCCATCAACCTCATGGGGCCAACTCAATCTGAAGGAGAGTGGATTATCGTGTCTGCAATTGACCTGACGAAGGCAGCGATCGTCACCGGTGATGGAAATGGGCCCGAGGATCTAGCGGTTCAGGTTCTCAGGGAGGAAGTGGAGAAGCGGACGGGCATCGCTTGGAAGGTATGCAGCGATTGGCCAAAGAGGAAGAACGTGATCGCCGTGGCAACGCGAGGCCCATTCAAGCTTGCTGGTCGAATGATCCCTCGCCGCAAGGCAGAGGACCTGCCCGAATCCCGGAAGGAAGGCTACAGGCTGCGTGTGCAGCGGCTTCCCCAAGGGCGCAAGGTCGTTTGGATAGTGGGAGCCGATCGAAGGGGAACGCTCTTCGGCGTGGGCCATCTGCTGCGGCTTCTGGTGCTCTCAAAGGCATCGGCCAAGCTGCCGAACGCAGTCGACATCTCTACCGCCCCGGCCTACCCGATCCGGGGGCATCAACTCGGCTATCGCGACACCGCCAATTCGTACGACGCCTGGACGGTGGAACAGTACGAGCGGTACATCAGGGAGCTGGCGGTCTTCGGGGCAAACTGCATCGAGAACATACCGCTCCAGGACAAGACAAACGTGCTCATGAAACTGCCACGCCGAGAGATGAACAAGCGGATCAGCGAGCTCTGCGCCAAGTACGATGTCGACTACTGGGTCTGGACCCCGGCCGACTTCGACCTATCAAACGCCAGCCTCCGCCAGGCGGCAATAGAAGAGCACGAGCAACTCTACCGGGACTGCCGTCGCCTCGATGGGATCTTCTTCCCCGGGGGGGATCCAGGCAACAACCACCCAAGCCTGGTCATGCCCTTTCTGGAGGAGCTGTCGAGGCGTCTCAAGGCCCATCACCCCAAGGCAGGAATCTGGATCTCCCTCCAGGGCTTCAACCGGGAATCGGTCGAGTACTTCTTCTCCTACCTCAAGGAGTACGACCCGGATTGGCTGGCGGGCGTGGTGGCGGGGCCGAGCAGTCCTCCCATCGAGATGACGAGGGCACGCCTGCCAAGGAAATACAGGCTGCGAAGCTACCCAGACATCACCCACACCGTGCGCTGCCAGTTCCCCGTCCAGAAGTGGGATCAGGCCTTTGCCCTGACCTTGGGGCGGGAGCCCTGCAATCCGCGGCCCTACTTCTACGCGCACATCCACAACCTGTTTGCGCCACATACGGATGGTTTTCTATCCTACTCCGACGGCGTGCACGACGATGTCAACAAGGTGATCTGGACGAGGAGGGCTTGGAACCCAGAAGAGGACGTCGGCCAGATCGTCCTGGAGTACTGCCGCTTCTTCTTCGGAGACGATGTGGCTGGCGATGCCGCGGCGGGAATCTTTGCTCTGGAGAAGAATTGGGAAGGGCCCTTGGCTGCGAACGAGTCAGTGGAGAGGACGCTCGACCACTGGAGGAATCTAGAGCAAAGGGCCCCGCATCTGGCCGGCAACTGGCGCTGGCAGCTGCTCCTGCTTCGGGCATACTACGATGCCTACACGCGAAAAAGGCTGGTCCACGAAAGGGAGCTGGAGCGGGAGGCTATGACGATCTTGGCAAAGGTGGACAGCCTCGGCATCAATGGAGCCATGGAGCAAGCCCTGCAGACGGTGAAGCGCGCCGATGTGGAACCTTTCTCTGAGGATCTGCGGAAGCGGATCGAGGACCTCTGCGAGGCCCTTTTCCAGACCATAGGCCTGCAGACGAGTGTCCCACGCTACCATGCCAGCGGCTCGGAGCGTGGATGCGTGCTGGACTTCCTGCGCTACCCCCTGAACAACCGCTGGTGGTTGGAGGATGAGTTCGCCAAGGTCCGCCAGATGCCAAACGATGAGGAGAAGTTGTGCCGCCTTGAGGTGATCAGGACCTGGGAGGATCCGGGGCCTGGCAGCTTCTACGATGACGTCGGCAACATAGGCAACTCGTCCCATGTGGATCCCCTGTACAACCTGGGACTCGGGTTTGCTTGGTGGGACGGCGGCTACAGCAGGACGAGGCTTTCATCACAGACCTACATCAACCGGCCCAAGCTACGCTACGAGAACCTGGATCCAGAGGCGAACTACATGATCCGCGTGGCCGGCTTCGGAGAAGCGCTTCTGGAAGTCAACGGCGAGAGGATACAGCCCACCCTGTACAACAAGGCTGAGGGGCAGTTCAAGGAGTTCCCCGTCCCGAAGCGCCTCTTGGCAAGCGGGGCGATCGAGTTGACCTTCGCCAAGCCCGATGAGGATCACCTGAACTGGCGCCACAAGTCCCGCGTCTCGGATGTCTGGCTCCTGAAGCTCTGATGTCCTCGAGCGTGCTGCGCAAGCCGGCCGACTAGCAACGGGAGACACCTGCCCTCCTTGCACCAACAAGTTCACAAAGGGAGGTGAATGGGGGACTGGTATGCTGGCTACGGTTCCCGACTAGTCTGCCGCCCTTCCTCAGACCCGCATTTTCCTCCATATGACCACAAGGAGCAACGCGATAGACGCTGGGGTCACCATACCCATGGGCCCGCCGTATTCGGGTATCTGTTCGGGAGTTGCAGTCGTGATCACCTCCAGGGTGGCCTCCTGCCCGGGTTCCAGATCGATCCAGACCAGCAAAGCTCCCGCGTGGCGAGTCGCGACGACGTCCTTCAGGGCCCAGTTGGCCTGCTGTTTTAGTTCCCGTCCGTCCAGCTTGACCGAGACGACCTCCATCGGCTCAAGGAGGCCATCGCTCCTGGCGTTATCCTCAAGCCTCACTTTGACTGTGAACCCGTCGATCCTTCTTTCGCCGTTGTTCCTGACCTTCGCTTGGATTCCTGCCCTGGAACCATAGGATGTCGCTGAGATATCCACCCTGCTTCTGTCCAGCGTGTATCTTCCCAGCTCCCCGATTGTGGTCCACCAGACATCCTGGTAGTTTCGCTGTATGTCCTGAAGGTGGCCCTTCAGCATCGACAGGACCTTGGTCGAGTTGTAGATCTGCCAGGGTGCAACCCTTGTGACGAGCGCCCCATGGAATCTGTAGACATACTGCCAGTAGTACAGGTCAGTTGCCTCGGTTATCCCGTCGAAGCAGAAGTTGTTCTCGACCACCACCGCCTGGGGTCGAAGCCTGTCGTCGACCTCCCGGTATGCGTTCTTCAGGTAGTAGGGATAGATGGAGCCGTAGAGATCGTAGGGGAAGTCGTCCTTGTAGATGCCGCCGACGATGATGTCAAAGCCCGCGTCGAAGGCCAACCGGTACAGGTCGTCCCCCGTAATGACAAGTTCCGGTACGAAACTGAATATGTATGCTGGATCCTCCACTCCGAGCACGGACCGCATCGCCTCCCTGCCAGCCCGCAGGTTTGAAAGGGCCCTCGCCCTGCTGGTCGGACGACTGGCGAGTTCGCCATAGTTGACGTAGTCGAAGGCCCCCAGCGCCAGCTCATTCCCCTCCTCCGCCCTCCTCCTCAGGGCCTGCTTCCCGACCTCCCAGAAGGTCAGGTTGTACCCTGCATCCCATCCTCTGGTTGCATTGTTCCTGAACACAACGGCTGCCGTGTACCCAAGGCCCATGTCCCTGACAACATCCTCGACCACGAAGTACCTGTCCACCAGGTCGCTGAGGCTCTCAGGGGGATGGGTCGGCACGGTGTACCCAGGCGGCGGGTAGTCGTAGTAGCCGTCCATGATCAGGGCGTAGGCGAACCAGTTGCCGCGGGGGTACAGCCACTTCGATACCATCACCCCGTCGCTGGAGGCCCATTCCATGGCCCTGGCAAGAAGAAAGGCCAAGCTGTAATCCCTTTCCGCGAAGAAATAGCTGGCCTCGAGGTAAACGTAGAAGGGCCGCGCGAACCAGACGATTCTTCCTAGACCATAGCCCCTCGCAATGATCTCGGGTCCGGTCGCAGGTCCCCAAGGCTGTTCCACCGTGGTTGCCAACACGACCCTCTGGTCATCCGGGTTTACAACATCCACCCTATGAACGAAGCTCTCGGGCGTTCGGATCTGGGTGCTCGACGGATGAGGGCCAACCAGGTTATGGGTCACATGCTCAACGGGAGAGTAGAGGGTGCGCGTGATGTAGTGCACGCCATCATCTATTGACAATTCGCCGGAGATCGCTTTGTCCTTCCAGCCCGCCAAGGGACGTTCGATGATGCCGAGGGCCCGGGATGCGTAGGAGCAGGAGACCGTGTGGAGAACCAGCCCCAGGCCATCGCTCTTGACAGCTTCCATGAGGATCCCATCCTTTCCTAGGAACTGGAGTTGGTTGCCATTGTCTACAACAACCGAGTATCTGAGCTTCCCGTCCTCGTACAGGGCGTCCCGCGTCAGCTGGTCCGGTTCCATCTCGTCGTAGGCCATGCCAGAGAGATCAAGTAGCCAGCGCGTCACGTTGTTGAACCGCTGAGCCTCTTCAGCCGTCCAGTAGGCGTCAATGCTGCCTTTCTCGGGGACTCTCACGACCAGGACTCTGAGATCGCACTGGGCGTACGAGGGATCCGCATTCGTACACATCCACGGCACGGCCAACCAGAGGACGATTGCCAGTGTCAGGATGCTCTCCAACCTTCGGCTTCTCAAGGGTATCCCCTTCGGCTTTTCAGTCTGCCTGCTGGCGGACCACCTCAAACCCGTATCGGAACTCCTTTGGTGTGGTGGTGCTGTTTGGGCCTCCAACATCGGAGAAGTCGGTGAATATGATCCGAGATGTCCCGTTGCTCAGGTGGAAGTCCAGTTCCTTTTCAAAGCGCCCTTGTTCTGACTCGTAGTAGCCCAACACGGTCACCCAGCCGGGGTCGCCGTGGTTGGTGGCTATACCGAGCAGGAAGAATGTGTAGATGTCACCGGTCCTGTTGGTGGGAACCGCCCAACTCACCATCGACACCTGCCATTCATAGCGTAGGTCCGTGATCCTGACTTCCATCCTCTTCTTGGGAGTGAGCGTGACCGGCGCCAGGATCCCCACCATGATCACCGCCGCTGCAAGGACGATCCACCACCTGGCCAACTCGCACACGGCCCCCGTTCCTGTGGGGCCTCCGCATGATAAAAAGGCTTTCGGCACCGCATGCTTTCTAAACCAACTCCCGCCTACAGTCGTTACTGAGCGACAGGCGCTCGCCTCAGACTGCCGACCGGTTCACCCGATCACGCGGGTTCTCCCGCTCCCTGCGAAACTGTAAAGAAGCTCTGCTCCCAACAAGCCCGTTGGTGGTTCCTTGAAGCTCAGCAATCCCGACGGCGTCAACCAGCAGTGGAAGCATCCCGAGGAGCTGAGGGTCCCGGCCTTCCGGATGATCGAGAACATCTACTATGTCGGCAACCTCAACGTCAGCAGCCATCTGATCGCAGGCCGGGCCGGGCATGTGCTCATCGACACGGGCTTTGCGACGACCGTTCCGCTCCTGGCGCAGAGCATCAGGCAGCTCGGATTCAAGGAGCGCGACGTGAGGCTGATCCTGATCACCCATGGCCACGTCGACCACGCCGGTGGAGCAAGGAGGATGGCCAAGATCACCGGCGCCCCCGTGGCTGTGCACAGGCGGGATCTCCGGACGGTCGAAACGGGAAGCGAGCTGACCTGCGCCTACTACATCTACGGCATCGAGGATTCCGAGCCGTTCAAGGTTGACAGGGTTCTCGAGGGCGGGGAGACCCTGCGTGTCGGGAACATCGTCGTCAAGGTCCACCACACACCCGGCCACACGCCCGGCGTCTGCAGCTACGAGATCCCCTTGCAGCATGAGGGCAGGAAACTCACCGCCTGCATCTTCGGAGGCCCGGGCCAGTGGACCTTCAAGCAGGAGAACAGAGGCCAGGGCTACGATGGTGATGTTGAGGAATACTCAAGGTCACTGGACGCGCTGGAGCGGATCAAGGTAGACATACCCCTGGGTGCCCACCCCAACCAGACCCGCACCTTCCAGAAGTACGAGATGCTCAGGTCCAACCCAGCGGGACCAAACCCGTTCATCGATCCTGATCATTGGCCTGCCTACATAGGCAAGCTGCGGGCGAGCTTGGCCTCTTTGAAGGGCCAGTGATCGATCGGGCGGCAATTGCTTGTACGTAGGCATAGCCGGAGGATGACGCGGGTCTGGAGGGGATTTCTGACGGTTACCTGATTGTCGATATCGTCGCGACCCTTCCGTAGCTGCCGCTGACGCGGATGGGATCCGGCCAGAGCTTGATTGGTTTCTCCTCCAGCTCCATGATGCTCGTCGTCTTGCCCTGCAGGAACCCGTCTATTCTGTCCTTCATCTCGGCCAGGCGAACCAGCTGGCCCCCGTACCGTATCTGCAGAGCTTCAAGGCCGAAGGGCTTCCTCTCCTCAAGCCAGAGAGCCGAATGGGCCTTCAGCAGCTTCCTCATGCATCGAACGACCTGCGGGATCTTCTTCGATATCTCCCTTAGTCCTTTGATGTCCTTCTTCAGGTACGCCTCCCGCGCTGCATTGTGCAGGTCGGCTTTTAGCACGAGAACCTGGGCCAGCGACCCGGCATAGGCGAACAGGGGTCTGTCTGACGGGGATGCTCTCCTTGCTGCCTTGGCTATGAGATCCGAAAGGACTTGGATGTGGGGTCCAAGCCGGGTCCCAGCGTAGTGCTTGGCGAAGATGCCCAGGAGGGGATCATCCCAGAGCATGCTCTTGCTGATGTTGGCCCTGGCCTGGATGCTTTCGTTCTCGCGACCCGGATAGTGGTCAAGCCGCCCGGGCAGCGTGTAGGCCCCAAACTCCGTCCCGCAGACAGCTTCTACCAGGGCCTTGGTCTCTTCGATGCGCGGTTTGGCCCACCAGCAGTCATCGGCGAACTGGGCGACGGCTGGGTAGTTGGCCGCGAAGGGCGTCTCGTGCCCATCATCTCCCCACATCGTCATCAGGGCCTCCGATATCCCCTCCTCCCTCGCCACGGCCATGAAGGGCTTCGCCGACACGTCCGTCACGTACTGGGAGGCCCAGAGCCTTCCCCAGCTCCAGAGGCCTGGCGCCACCATCGGTTCAAAGCCCATCTTCCGGTATTGGCGGATCGTGTTGCGGTAGTACTCCGGATCCGGCTGGTAGTAGTTCCAGAATACCATCTTCATGTCCTTGGGCAGCTTCGCCGCCTGATCCTCGGAGAACGCCTGGGTTCCGCTCATGCCGATGACGATGTCACCCCACATCATGGGCTTCAGGCCTCTTGCGCGGCAGATCCCCATCAGTTTCTGAAGATGATCCAGGTAATCATTGCGCGGATCGATGGGCGTGTTCGGGACAAACGCCCTTCCACGGCTCAGGCCCCACGTCTCGTCAAGTCCCAGATGGATCCGTCGGCTCCTGTACGGCTTGGCCGCGCTGTCTATGAGCGCCTCAATGAACTGGTAGGTCTCCGGCATCTTGATGTTGAGGATGTGGTCATCGTCGCGGAATTTCCTGTAGTTGGGGTGGCTCAGGATCTGCTCCATGTGGCCAAGCGTCTGGATGCAGGGTAACATCTCGATGCCCAGCTTCGCAGCGTACGCGTCCAGCTCCCGGAGCTCCTTCTGCGTGCACTTGCCTCGAAGATAACCCATCTCCGGATGGCCATCAACCTCGTATGTGTCCTCCGTGTAAAGGCAGACGGCATTGTAGCCGAAAAGGGCTAGGCGACGCAGTATCATTCTCAGGACCTCCGGCTTGATGACGGCGTTCCTTGAGCTGTCTATCATCAGCCCGCGGAACGCTAGGGGAGGCGTCTGGGAACCCGACTTCCCGGGGTGGGCAAGCCATTGTCCCAGGGCCCGCATAAGGTCGGAGGTCGTTGCATACTCGACGGAGCACGTCGAGCCTCGGACAGCCAGGGCATAACCAGGCTCAGATCGCTTCACCCCCTTGAGGCGCAGGCCTTTTCGGAGGCTGAATGCCTTCGGATAGTCGGCAGCGATCTCCATGAAAGGCTGTCTGTTCGGAAGACGTAGCATCGGCGGCATTTCCTCACTCCTCGACACAGGTTGTGGCCGCTGCGGGGGGTGATCGTACCTACCCTCAGACGGCCCAAGACGAGCCGAGAACCGGCTGATCTGCAGTTAACTGTAACCCTAGCGCATGGATCATCCTTTTCCTTGGGTCCCATGAACCACAGTGTCTTGGGGATTGACTATCCCTCGGCACTGCGCCACCTGCCCTCGCTCAAGCATGTGGATCACCCGACACTCCGGGCCAGCCTGCCGTTCGGCGTGAGATAGATAAACCAGAAAATGATGGGGTAGAAGTTCAGATTCCCTCGGCAAGCTGATCTCCTTGCAGGCTTTGGTGAGTCAACTCTCGTTGCCCAATGTTCTATGAGCACAAGTCAATCGGGAAAGAGGCTGAGTATGATAGGCGTTGGAATAATCGGACTGGGGCACAACGGGCTCGGCCATTTGGAGGCCCACCGTCGAGTGGGGAAGTCGGAGGTGGTGGCCGTATGTGATGTCAACCCCGAGCGGCTGAAGGCCGCCTCAGAGCGCTACGGCATCGGCACCACCTATGGGTCAGCAGAGGATCTCTGCTCCGACCCTGCGGTTGAGGCCGTGAGCATAAACACCGGCGATCCCTTCCACGTCGAACCCTTCCTCACCGCACTGAAATGCGGCAAACATATCCTGGTCGAGAAACCGCTGGCCAATAGCGTTGAGGGCGTGGGGGCAATCGTGAGGGCCGCCAGGGCGGCGGACCAGCACCTCAAACTCGCCGTCGGCTACATCCTGCGCTTCAACCCGGTCTTCGAGGAGATCCATCGCCTCTGCACGACGGGAGAGCTGGGCAGGATCTACTACATGGAGGGCGACTACGTCCACAACCTCCTCTACCAGGCCAACCAGACCGATGGCCACACGGGGGTCAACTGGTACCTGCAGAATGAGAAGCCGATGGTTGGCGGCGGAAGCCATCCCCTGGATCTACTGCGCTGGTTCTCGGGCGCCAATGTCCGGGAAGTGCGGGGGTTCTCCAATCACGTCGCCTTTCCCCGGATGGCCAACGATGATTGCCAGGTCGCCCTCTTCCGGTTCGACAACGGTGCAGTCGGCAAGGTCGCGGCGCTCTACGCCCCTCGGATGGCCATGCCCAGATGCCACAACGTCAGGATCTACGGCACCAAGGGAACGGTTGAGCGGGATCAGGTGGCCATCTCCAGGGACGAGGAGGACGTGCACCCAGAGTTCAAGCCCATCTCAGCTCAATCCGTGGCGGGACATCCATACGATCCTGAGGTCGAGGATTGGCTTGATGCGATTCGCACTGATCGGGCGCCGCGTTGCGACCTCTTCGATGGTGCCAACTCGACGATGGCAACCCTCCTGGCTGTGCATGCCATCATCACCGGCAGGTCGGTTGAGGTCCCAGAGTATTCGAGGAGCTGAGGTTCGGACATGGCGATTCCGGAGGATACGCGTCTGGCTTGGTTCCGGGAAGCGAAGTTTGGCCTCTTCGTCCATTGGGGCATATTCACCGTGCCAGCCGGGGAATGGAAGGGACAGACTTGGCACGGCGTGTGGATCCAACAGACCGCAGACATACCGGGCGAGGAGTATGCCAAGTTCGCCTCCGAGTTCAACCCCGTAGGATTCGACGCGGACCAGTTGGCGTCTCTCGCGGAACGCGCCGGGATGAGGTACCTGGTGATCACGGCAAAGAACCACGATGGCTTCTGCATGTTTGATACCGAACTAACTGACTACAACATCGTTGATGCCACACCTTTCGGGAGGGATCCGATGAAGGAGCTGGCGGAGGCCTGCAAGGCGCACGGCATCAAGCTCTGCTTCTACTACTCGGTGAAGGACTGGCACCATCCCGAGTATCCGACCCTCTACACTCGCAGAACCAGGACCCATCCGGACGGGTTCCACGGCTTTCCCAACCCCCGCGCCGACTACATGAAGTATCTCGCGTATCTCCAGGGGCAGGTGCGTGAGCTGCTGACGAACTATGGCCCCATCGGGATCATGTGGTTCGATTGGTGTGGTTGTGCACTCAGCGAAGACCCTCATCGGGAGAGGGCCCATCGGATCGTGGAGATGATCCACGAGATCCAGCCAGCCTGCCTGATCAACAACCGGTTCTGCGAGATCGGTGCCGACTACGGCACGCCTGAACAGCACATCCCCCGGGAGGGACAGAAGGCCGCATTCGAGGTCTGCATGACGTTGAACGATAACTGGTCCTACAACAAGCACGATCGGAACTGGAAGGACCCCGGGACGGTCGTTCACAACCTGGTGGACATCGTGGGAAAAGGCGGCAACTACCTGCTGGGCGTGGGCCCGACGGCAGAGGGTCTGGTGTCGGATGAGGCGCTGAGGATCTTGGAGGAGGTAGGTCAATGGCTGCGGGCCAACGGTGAATCGATCTACGGTGCTGGTCCGGCCGATCAGTATCTGAGGTGGGACAGGGAGGTCGACGTGGTTACGGCGAAACCCGGACGCTACTATCTGCACGTTTTCCATTGGCCCGACGACGGCAGGATCTTCCTCTACGACTTTCGGAAGCACTTCAAGAGGGCCTACCTTCTTGCAGACCGAAACAACCCGCTGAAGGCCGATGTCTACCGCCGGAGCGTGATGATCCATGTGCCAAGGCAGGCTCCCGATCCGATCGACAGCGTCACGATTGTAGAGTACGAGGAGACACCATAGAAGGACGGATGGTGGCCCGCAGACATGAGCGGCGAGGCCGTCATGAACCGCGGGCCCGCCTCTTGTATCCAGATCCCAGCAGCAGAATGCTCCATGAGAACAGAGTGCCAGCCCATGGGAACTCGTCTATGGGGAACCATAGTGAGTTCGAATACGCGCCCTTGAGTTTCAGCCAGGTCTGCTCGGCTTGGTAGTCGGCCGGATACGCGCAATGGGTGTATTCTGGCCACCATGAGTCGGCCGGGAACTTGCCGTCCATTGTGAGGCAGTAGACCAGGGTCTGTGGATGGCTTTTGCCGTTCAGTTC
>Ga0172365_10001383_pt1 | contig 17616 bp, 23 predicted proteins | sample LakKivSesite48cm_FD_114535 | JGI IMG/M metagenome (GOLD analysis project Ga0172365, IMG submission 114535) | Sediment microbial communities from Lake Kivu, Rwanda - Sediment site 48cm | ecosystem: Environmental > Aquatic > Freshwater > Lake > Sediment | place: Rwanda: Western Province, Lake... | reverse complement strand
TTCTTTAGTCCATTTAGCTCTATAAGCACCTTCATTAAAAAATTGGTATAACGCTTGTGAACCTACAGTTGTTTCAGGACCTGCTCTTCTTTTAATTAATTCTTCTGGTCTTACTGTTCTAGGAGTTGGTATTCCCCCTATTAAAGCTTCTTTTAATCCTGCAGCTCTTTCAGGTGTTGTTAATTCTGCAGGTAATAATTGTTGGGCTAAAGTTCCTGCTTCTCTTTCTAATCTTGCTTCTTTTCTTCTTTTTAAATATCTAGTAATTGTAGTACCCATCCATTTAGCAGCTGTTCCATAAGGACCAAACGCTTCTATTGTTCCTCCTAACATTTCTTTACCTAATCCATATAATTCAGGGTGTCTAGTTTTTATTCCTGCAAATCTTTCTTCAATTGTTTTAGGAGTTTTTAATCCTTCAAATTGTTTTCGAATTGCTGTTCCAGTAGTACCTAATCCTTCAAGGGATAATCCTGTTATTGCTTGAATATTTTCTAATTTAGTTTTTAAATTTGTATCTTCAGCTGCTAATCTACCTAAATAAGGAAAAATATTTTCAATAATTTTTATTGATTTAAAAGTAGTTTCAACATCCTGAACACTAGCCTTACCAGTAATTATCTTATTTATTCCTAAATTAGCATTATCTATTTCTTGAATTACATCAGAAATAGTAATTTGTAACTCATTATAAATAGGGCTAATTAAACCTTCTTTGGTTTGAAAAGATTTTTCTAAAGCAAGAATATATCTCTTATAGTCTTTTTCATATTTCTTTTGAACAGTTTGAAGAAGAACTATTTTTTGAGGAGTAAACATGAATATTCCACGTTTACCATATTCTTCAACCCATCTTGGAAGATCTTTTATAAGTTTTTCAGTAATCATTTGATAAGTAAATTATTTTAAATATTTAAAAACCAAAGGTTTTACTTTATTAAAGTTTTTTTCTATCTGTTTTATAAAATCTGTATGAGTTTTAGATGTTATAATTATTGAAAGTAAATAATCCCCATCAGCAGTACGAACTTGCATATAATGTATGTTTGCTTTAGCATTTTCTTTATTAACTAATTTTTTAAGTTCTTCCAAAAAATTTTTTTTATCGAAAGATTTTTTTTGTTTTAATCCATAAACATCAATAACAATTTGAAATGAATCTAATTCTGAAACAGCTCCTCCTCCTATTTCTATACTAATTTTTTCATTCAAATCTTTAAGAATATTTTCAATTAATTGAGTAAATTGGGCCATTTTAAATTACCTCTTTATTTTTTTGGTTAATAATTTAAAATTGTTTGATTCTATAAATATGGTTTCCCCTGTATTAATGTCCTGAAAAATATATATTTTTGGGGGTTTTATCTTAATAAATTTGATAGTTTTATTTTGGTATTTATAAATTTGTCCTTCAATTGGAGTACTCATTTTATTTTTCTAAACCTGCTTCTATTCTTTTTTGTTTTATTAACCTACCATATAACCATGTAATTTCACTTATATCTCTTTCAGCAAAATCTTGCATATGTAAATGGTACATTAAATTAAATTCTATCTCCAAAATATCTTGTAAGGGTTTCCCCATATGGACAAAACATTTGCAATCGAAAGGGTATGGGCATTACACCCTCACCTCCACATTTTGGACAAGTATATTTAGTTTCTAATTTTGGGCCATGGGCAAACTTTTCATGAAATGCTCTAATTGTAGCAACATCTTTTGCTGGTAAATTTTCTAAATATGATACTTTATCCCATATTCCTTTTGAATCATCTACAATAGAAAGGGCAAAACGATATAACCAAGAAGAATCTGAACCTTTTTCATAATCTGCTATTTTTATTTCATCCTCTACTCTAAACAATTTTAAATTTACTGTTCCTCCATCTGATAATTTAACTTGATAAGGTTCTTTAAAATTATCTGGTAAATAAGTTACTTCTAATTGAGATAAATCAACTGGAACAGTTATTTTTTGAAAACATTCTCCGCATATTCCTTCCATTTCATAGTTTTTACTATAAGAATTAATACCTTCCCAAACCATTATATATAATCTATCCCCAGATGTTAGTTGGGTTGGGTCTATTCCTTGAAGAATACTACGAAGAAGTATAAGAACTCTTTTCTCAAAATTATCAAGATTTAACTCTGCAATAAGTTTTTCATCTTTACCTTTAAGGGTTCTTAACTTAATTTTGGTAGGGTCTATATCTTTATAGACAAGACATTTACTTGGAAGGTTTATTTCAATGTAATTTTCATTTCCGTTACTCATTTCTACCTCCTGTTTGTTTTTGTTAGGAAGTTATTAAATTAGTTTATTCTATATTCATTATTTCTGGTTTTGCTCTTTTTTGTATTATTTTAGCAATTTCTACGGGGTCAAATTCTTTTTCTATTTTTTCTCCTGTTGTAGTATTAAATTGTACTAATATAATGGGAGTATTAGCATGTACAGAAACAGATTTATGGTACCGCTTTATAACTACTCCTGTTTTGCCTGCAAATCTTGTATCTTCATAATTATCTACAATTTTTACAATATCCCCTTCATTTACTTCATCCCATATTTCTTTTTTTGTTTTAAAAGTTTCTAATTCATACTTTAATTCAGGATATTTTTCTTTAAATTTATCTATTTCTTGAAATAATTTATTTAAATCCTCAACACTTAATTTTTTTAATTTATCAGCTATTTCTGGATATTTTTCTTTTATTTGGGCTAAAATTTTTGTTTTATCTTTACTTTCTTTATATTTATCTATTAATGCTAAAATTCCCATTGTTACTCCTATTCCTAAAAATGGTAATAAAATAGGTGGTATAACTATTTCATTAATTTTTTTTTCTGATATTTTTTCTTTATATACATCCCTTTGAGCATTTTCTGCTATTCTTAACCATTCTTTTTCCATATTTTCCTCCTTAAAATACATCTATCCTATCTACACTAAAACTAACATCAAATTTTAATACTCCTTCTCTTTCATAACTTAAATCATAACTGGGTAAACTTTTAGGAAAAGTATTTATTAATTTAAAAGTTCCTGAAATTAAACTATCTGTTCCTAATAAATAAACATAAATATTTTTTGCATAATTAATTTTTGGATAGTATATTCCTTTATCATCTACTATTAATTTTCTCCATCTTTGTAAATAAGGAGTAACAACATCAGGAATAGGTCTTAAAAATGTCATTGTTACTTCTTGTATATCTAATGTTCCTGCATATTTATTTTTAAATGCCCCTACTTGAATAATATTTGGTGATTCCATTTGATAATTACCAAATTTAACATTTTGAACAAATTTTCCAATATCAATTAAGGCAACTCCTTTAAAGGAAATTTGTCCTATTTCTGGAAATTTGATGTCCCACATAAATTCCCTTTGTAAATCTTGATTACGTAGGACATCAGCAGCATTAAATCCCAGAAATTCATTAACTACATTTTCTATAATACTTCCTGCAGCACCTTTACCTTTAAGTGAATCAATTATTGAAGGCACATTATCTCCTTATGTTAATTGTTCCCAATAATCATATGCTAAAGTTACTGGAAGTCTAATTGGAGTTTCTGTATCCATAGCTAAATCTACTGGTCCAATTTTTTCAACCCAAGCTCCCCTTAATTTTAATTTTAAATATTCTTGATCAGCAGTAGTTCTAAGAGAAAGAATTACATCAGTTTTAACATCAGGATCAGGAGTTCCAATGCCAGATTTAGGATCTACTACTTTCTTTATCCAATTGTAAAATTCCTGGAATATTGCTTTATCTTCACCTTCAATAAATGTTAAAGCCCAAGTTTGATCCATTGTAACTTTACCATGATATTTAGTTCCTGCTGTTTGTTTATATGGTACTTTAATTTCCCCTACACCTACTGTTGGAATGGATGCTGCTTGACACCTCAACATTAAAGTTTCAGTATCCCCTCCCCCCATTGGAATAGGAAAAATTACATCAAAAAGATAAGCTCGAGCAGGATTAGTAAGATTATTTTTTAATACATCAATTCCAAAAGCCATTTTATTCCCTCCTTGTTTTTATTTTAATTAGAACATTACTCCCTTGGCTATTAACTCATTAAAACTTGCACCTGTAGTTGTAATAATTGCTTGTAATTGTATAAATTCTGCTGCTCTAATTGGCTTAATAAATATATCAACATGAAGTTCATTTCTATCAATAATAGCAGGTGTATTATTTGTAGTGTCACAAAGCACTCTATATCCAGTTCCTCCAACTTCTGTTTGAAATGCCCCTCTTGCTTGTAACATATCCATATAAGATTCAATCATAGAAGTTACTCTATATCTTGTTAAATCACTATTTGGTTCAAATACAAAATATTTTAGTGAAGCAGATATAGATTTTTCAAGAACAATTAATAACCTTCTTACATTAACTCTATCTAATGCTGAAGCTTTTGTTTGTTCTGTTTTTTGTCCCCAAATTACATTACCTTGTCCTCTAAATGTTTGTAAAGGATTAATTTGACCTTCATACAAAGAATCTCTTTCACCTTGAGTAAATACATCAGTTAATCCTAAAATATTCAATAACCCACGATTAAATCCTGCAGGTGCAAACCAAGCTTCTGCTACATAATCATTATAAGCTATTTGACTTGCTACATATCCTGAGGGTGGAACTTCTATTATCTTATCATTCCATTGATCATATATTTTTACCCAAGGAGCATAAAGAGCACAATAACTAGAATTAAAATTTTGAGTATTTTCTCTCCAAGTTACCATTGAATCAACAGAAGTTAATTGTGTATAAGGAATATCTAAAAGTGCAATACAATCTTTTCTACTTTCTGCAATTGTTTTTAATTTTTGTTGAGTATTTACTGAAGTATAACCACCATTAATTAATAAACGAATATCTACATCATCTGGATTGGCAAATTTATCCCAACCAGTACTTAGTTCAGAATCTGTAACTGCACTACCATTGGAACCTTGAGCACAAGCTAAAGTAGTAGATTGAGGTAAAGGCATAACTGTATCTGCTTGATCTGTATTATCAGATACAACTATATAATCACTAAAACCATTAATTGCTGTTTCTAAATACATTTGTTTTCCATATCCATCTACTTTAGTTTTTCTTGATACTGTCCAAGTTTCTACTTTTTGATAATTACCGTCTTCATCTTGGTAATATACTTCAATATCAAATTCATAATCTGTAACATTCAAATTAGTTATTCTAATTCCTATTTTATTATTCCATGTTCCTGGATCTTTTCCGCAAACAAAAAATAAATTATTTTCACCAGATATTATTTGAAAATTTGGGGTTTCTAAACCAGTAGTAAAAGAAGCATTAGTACCCTCACTATATGCTATTTTACATCCCCCATATAAAGCATCTTTTATTACTCTCAAACAATATAATCTTGTACCATTTTCCAAAAAAGCTAAAGCAGAATAATGAAAATATTCACCAGGAACTGGTTCCCCATATTCATTAATAAATTGTTGTGAATTTGTTATTAATTTTATATTAGTAATACTTCCTTTTGTTGAATATCCAACTAATGCTGATGTAGTAGTTGAAATATTTGGAATAATATCACTTATGTCTTTCTCACGAGTATACACACCAGGTGACACATAGAATCCCATTTTTTCCTCCTTAATTAATTATTTTTATTTTGGTTTCCATTTTTTAGGGTCTAATTCAATTTCAAAAATAAATTCCTCTTTATATTTTTTGTTATTCAAACCTAAATATTCTCTATATAATTTACATTTTGTTGCACTTATTCCTTCTACACCAAATAAACCTAAAACTTTGTTTAATTGGTCATCTGTTGCCATTTCTATAAATTTTGTTGGAGTTACTATTCTTTTTTCTTTGAACTCCTGATTAATATAGGTAATTGTTAGTTTTCCCCAATTACTTATTCTGTAAATCCAAGCTTCTAAAGTTAAATCAAAAGTGCAAGGACGAATTTCAGGAGTAATGAGCATATTTTTGAGCTCTTCTTCTGTTAATTCTGCTGGGTTAATGTCCTCTAATTGTTCATTTAGGTCTTCTTTTTTTATTGACCTTTCTATTAATATTTTTTTTATTTTTTCATATAGTTTATCAAACAACATATTTAAACCTCAGCATGTTCTTCCCATTCTGTTAATAATACATCTCTCCAATGATCTTTTCCTTCTTGTTCTGTTTTTAAAAAATCATATACTTTGACATAAATATGTAAAATAGTCCTTATATCTAAATTTGTAAACACCCACCCATCTATTTTAATAGGCATTGTGTAAACAAAATATCTGCCTTTTTCATATTGTTCTACAATTTGAGAATCATCTTTTATAGACCCAAAATGTAAATCAAATTCTAACGGAAATACTTCACCTGATGTTTCTAAATCTAAAGAAATATTTAAATTTGGGTCCATGTGTTGCCAAAACAAATATCTTTCAGCAACTTGCATTAATTTATCTAAACTTTGACTCCAAAAAGTTACTTCATAATCTAAATCCACAGGAACTGCTTTAATAGTTATTACTCCTGCTTTACTAGTTGGTGTTCCTTGAACATCTAAAGTTTTATATATTGTACTTATCCCTCTTCTACCTACAGAACTTCTTTGTCTTTCCCAACTAAATTGCATAGAGGTTCTCCAAATATTAATAAATTCCATCGCTGTTTTTCCTCTATTTTCAGCAATTTTTCTTATAGCTATTTCTTTAGGATTAAAAGTAATTTCATTAGTTTCACTAGTTAATTCCATAATTGAACTAAATGTATTATAAACTAAAGTTTTTAACCCAAGATCAAAAATTTTCACATAACTACTCATTTTATCTTTTTGTAAATAAACAATATAAGAATGCTCTCCAAGTATCAAATTTTATTAATTCATCATCCCCATAACCTAATTTATTTATTTGAATTTCAAAAAATTGTTCAGGTTCTACTCCATATTTTTGACATAATTTAAAGTCTGTATATATTTTAACAGCAAGCATACCTACTAAATAATAATGTTTATCTAATTTATTACTTTTTTTCATTATTAACCCTTTAAGTATTGTTTACCTTTTTTCTTTTCATTTATTTCACTAAGATCAAGTTCTACTTTAGCAAATTTTTGAATATTTAAATAATTATCCAAATCTACATTTTCTAAAATTCCTTTAGGGGGTAAATAAATTGTAGTTTTGTTTTGATCATTTAATACTATTGGAATTTGAACTTTACTAACATTAGTAACTTTTCTTACTATCATTTATAACCCCATAATTTATTTTACCCTTCTAGGACTCAATAAATATTGTTTTACAACCTGAATATCTTGAAAAGGACCTACAAAAATATTTATAATTTCAAAAGAATCTGTATTATATTGTTTTGGAACAAACTGTATATTTACTTTAATGTAAGAACCTATTGGTATATCTGGAAATGTATCTGATTGTGTTTTAAATCTTGCAATAATTGGTAAAGTAGTTTGGGTTGTTTTTTCTTCTGTAAATAACCCCAATTTTCTTAAACTGGCCATAGAAGGTGACCATTCAATCCATACTTTTGTATTATACTTTGTAAATGTTTTTTCTTCAATTTCTGAATAGGCATCATGAGAATCTATTAAATCAGAATCAGTTAGAATATAAAGTTCACAATCTATCCCATAATTATCTAAAGAAACATCTACAAAATTTCTTAAAGCATCAATTGTTTCTTGAGGTATTATTTTACTCATTTTACTTTCCTGATGCTCTCCAAGCAAGACCAATTATTCCTGTCAAAATAAGAAAAAGTAAACACCATTGAATATTTATTTTAGTCCATATACTAGCAATTTTAGTAATTATTCCATTTTTACCATTTCCATACATTAAAGTATACATTTCATCTATACTTTCTTTAATAGAATTGGCTGCTGTTTCAATTTTAGTACTAGATTCAGCAATTTTATCCACTCTTTCATGTAGTCTTGCCATAGAGTTTTGACATTCTTCTCTTGAAACAGGATCTTCTTTTCCCATTATTCTCTCCTAAATTTGCTAAGTGTTTGACGAACATAAGGTTGAACAAAAATTTTATTAGCCCAATTTTTAGTTATTTTATATGCTTTTTGTAAACTTTTTGATCTATCATAAATTGCTTTATAATAATTAGTTATTTTATATTCTCTTTCTTCTTTTTCTTTGGAAGTTAAAGTAGAAATATCAGTAAATTCCCTTAATAAAGGTTCTAAACCCATTGGTTCTTCTTGTTCTTTTATTATTTTTTCTACTAATTTGTTATAACTCATATTTATTTCTTCATAAAAACATGATTTCCAATAGTTGTAGTTACTTTCATTTTACTTATCCAACTATTTGGGTTATTTTTTTCTTTATTGTATAAATCTTTGGTTACATAATGAGTTGCCCCTCCAGTTATATCTGGAATTTTATTTTTATCCTCTAAATTGTTTTGTAAAAAATCAGTATATTCCTTTACTTCTTTATAGTTTCTGTTCATTAAATTTTTATCTTTATAAGCACTGAATTGGTGTGGTTCTGTTATTATTTCCTTTGCTGTTTTATTTTTTAACTTCATTCTATTTTGAATTACATTTGCAACAGCATGCATTCCCTTTTCTCCTTCACTGGCTGCTTCACCTGCAATAACTTTAGCAACTATATTATCTTCTATTTGTTGATGAATTTCTTGTTTAGCTATTGTTTGGCCAGTCATTAAAGGACTTAATGCAATGCCTGCAGCTAAAGTTCCTGCTGCTAAAGTTTTACCCCAATCTTCTTCTATTTGGTTTCTTTCTAATAGAATAGATTCTAGTATGTTTTGGTATTGAGATTTCATTTATCTAATAAATTAAGGTTATCCTCTATAAATTTTTTCTCTTTTTCACTTAGTTCTTTCTTTTTTTGAAGATATTTTACAAGTGTTATACGTTCTTCAATTTCTTCTTTACTCATTTCTTTTTTTTCTTCAATAGGTACCATTACTGCCCATTTACCTTCTTTAGTTTGTTGTTTAAAAGCTTTCTTATCTGCATTGTCTTTAACAATAGAATCTGCTACTCCTTCATCTGACACAGTTACTAATACTGTAGCTTTAACTTCTTCACCTGGTTTTTCTTGTTCATTTAAAGCTTTAATGTTTTCAGGTGTATCCCCTTTGTCAGGTTCTTTTGGTATTTTACCTTCAGAAGTTAATTTGTCTCCTTTTTCCCCAATTTCTTTAGGTTTTTCTTCTTTCTTCTCTTTTGCTTCTGGTACTGGTGTTTCTTCTGGGGTTGGGGTAGGAGTTTCAACAGAAGGAGTCACTTCAGCCGGTTTTTCAACAGGTGGTTGTTCAATTGTTAATTCTTCTGTTTTTGCTGCTTCTTCTTTACTTTTTGTTTTAACTGTTATTGTTATTTCTCCGTCTCCTTTATCAGAAATTGCATATTCCATTATATCATATCCTACCGCTTTTAATGCATCAGTTAAAATTGGTTTAGCATCAATTATTGCATCTACATCTTCTTTAATTTGTTGCTTTTCTTCTGTTTTTTTACTTTCTGTTGGTGTTTCAGTAGTAACTGAAGGTGTTTCTTCAACTGGTTTTTCAGTTGGTACTTCTTCTGCAGGTTTCTCTACTGGTTGTTTTAATTGTTCTTCCATTATTTTTAAAGCTGCATAATAGTCTTTTTCTGGGAATTCTTTAATGTGATCTGCAGCTATATTAGCAATTATATTAATATTATTACCAGTTGAAATAAAATGTTCCATTTCAGTCATTATACCTGTGGTTAATTTTTCTTTATCAATATCTGTTAATTGAGGGTTATCTGCAATAACTTTATCTATTAATTCAGGTGTAATTTCAGGAATTTCTAACATAATTTTTTCTTCTGATTTTATTTCTACTGGGGGAGTTTCAGGAGAAGATAAATTATCAGCAGCTACAGGAGTTGCTTCCTCCTTTAATGCTTTTATATTTTCTGGAGTATCCCCTTTATCTGGTTCTTTTGGTACTTTTCCTTCTGAAGTAAGTTTACTTCCTTCTTTTTCTCCTACTTCTTTAGGTTTTTCTATGATTTCTTTTTTCTTTTCTTCTACAGAGGGTTCTTCTTTCTTTTCTTCTTCAGCAGGCTTTTCTTCTGTTTTAGGTTCTTCTACTTTTATTTCTTCTGCTGGTTTTTCTATAACAGTAGTTTGAGTTCCCCCTTCTGTAGAAACTACATTTACTTCTTTATCATCTGTTTTAATTGTTGCTTCTAAATCCTCTTTTACTTGACCAAAAGATTCTACAAAAGGGTCTGTTTCTGACTTAATTTTTTCATATAATTGATTTACATTAAATCTTGGAAATTTTTTACCCATTTAAACCTCCTTAATATTTAATAATTTCTTATTCAAAATTTCTTGAATTTTCCCTATCATTGATTTCTTTTTATCTAATATATTTTCTAATTCTGTTAATGTTTCTGAATCTTTAGGTATTGTTTTTATACCCCTTTCAATTAAATTTTCAAACAATTTATTTATATTACTGTTTGGGAATTTAATTACATATTCTTTTAATAATTGCAATAACTTTTTGTATATTCTTAAATCTTGTTCTTTTTCAAACATTTTATTTAACAACAGGATTATCAAAATAATTATAAACAACAAAATTGTACCATCTGGACGATATATATAAACTTTAATATTGGTAGCCAAAGATACATCTTTTCCACAATCTATATAAAAAATTGTTCCAATTTCATTTATGTGTGGTTACTTTTTGTGCTAGGCCTGAAGTCATATTTATTACAGATTTAACATTGTTTTTAAGTTGTAATGTCATATTTATACCCTATCTATTATTGTATCTCTTAAAAAACTAAAAAATCTAGAACTAAATACCCCCCCTATTGGTATTAATTGATTTCCTTGGGTTTTTAAACCCCTATACCCCCCTATTTCTGCTAAAAGGTCATCATCATTTGTAATTTGAACATTCTCTTGAATAATATAATTCATTCCTACTAATGTAGTATAAATTAAATTTATATCATAAAAAGAAGAATTAATAATAGAACCAACTAAGTATTTATAATCTTTGAAAACAGGAAATTTATTTAAAGTTCCTCTAGATTCAATTGTTTCTATTAAAAGATCTATTGTTCCTTTATCATCTTCTATTTTTTCTACTAAATCTGACATTAACATGCCCAAATTTATTCTAAATGTTTCAAATTTAAGAAGAATATCTTTGGAGGAAAAATAATTACGAACCCCAAATTTTCCTTTCCAATCCTCAAAATTAATATCACTAGTTACAAATGGTTGAACAGATATCATATCTAATATTTTTTCTTTTAATTCTTCATAAGATTCTCTTAAATTTTGGTCTAATGCTTCTTTTAAATATTGGGTTAAAGTAACAGTAGAATCTAAAGGTAAAGTAGTTAAATGAAGAACATTTTCTAAAAAGTGTTTAAAATCTTCATTTTTAACTTTTATTTTCAATTGGTCTTCAAAATTAATTATTCTATGATCTATACTTTCATAAAAAGTTATTTTCCATTGTTTTTTCATTTTTGCCAAAGTATGTAACATAGGAGTAACAACACCAAGTTGACTAGGAAGATAGACTATGTCTGAACCTATTGTAGTCTGTTCTTTTAAATCTTTTATTATACCTTCCAATAATTTAAACATAAAGGTCTCTCTTTAATCCTATCTTATCTTAAATTGATTATATTACCATCAATGTCATATGTTCCTATTGTAGCAGATTTAGCTGTAGCACAATCAATATTAATACTATTACTGATAGAACTTATTGTCATCCCACTTTCACTACTACAATAATTATGTATAAGTGTTGGAATTTGCCATGTGATTTGATATGGCCAATACCAAGGTGAAACTTCTTTTATTACTTCTTTTTCTTTTATTATTACTACTACTGAAGTTTCTTTTGCTTTTAAATCTTTAGATTGACGTTCAGCAATCAAATCTAATTTTCCTGCTTTAAGATCCTCAATGTCTAACTTTAGTATTTTTTCTATTTCTTGAAGTTCCTTAATTTTTTTCTTTGTTTCTTGTAATTTTCTTAATGTTTCTGTTACTATAGCTTTTATTTCTGCTATTTTCTTTTCTTGAGCTTCTTTTTCCACCTGCTCAAAGGCGGCTTTGGTTATTTCTTTGTTTTTCATTTTTTCCTCCATATTATAGGTCAGAGAGAGACCTTTATATTTTTAACTATAAAAATAATGTATATCTTTATTTATATCATATAACCACATAATATCATAATCTTTATTATAACCGTATGTTGTACCATATGCTGTAGATAAAAATTTTTTATGTTCTGGTAAAATTTCTGCATTATTTAAAAATTCTTCTTTATTAATTATTTGACTGTTTTCAACCATTTGTGCTAATTCTGTTGCATCCATATTTAATTCTTCTGGAGTTCTACAACTAGTAACATAATAATATTTTTTATTTTCTTTAGATTCTCTTGCTCTTTGTAATGCCCCTAAATATCTTCCAGCAGCAGCATAAAATCCTCTTTCTTTTTGAATTTTTTCTTCTTCATCTTTTATTATAATATCCCAATTCTCTTTTAACCATTTACTTATTGTTGAAACATAAAATGGGAATGTTTCCAAAACTACTTCAGTATGTTTACATACTATTCCATATTCTCGAGGGTTTCTTTTTTTAGGTCTTCTATATTCTTCTCCATTTTCTTCTGCATCTCTTTGAGTTTTAATATATCTAGATCCCCAATATAAGTCTGAAGGACAATTACAACTCCATTTTAAATCTATTTTATCTATAAATTCATCTGCTAATTTTCTATAATCTATACGACCTTCTTTAGTCCAAATATCTTTAGTTGTTCTAATTATATCACGAATAGTATCCTCAGTATTAACAAATTCTATTTTAATTTCATATTTTTTACCTTCTTGAGTACCTGAAGTTACATTAAATGTCCATTTGTTTTTATCTATTCCTACTAATCTTGATCCCCCTTTTACAGTTACACCCTTGACTCTTTGATAAAAAGTAGGAAATAAAGAAGTAATACTTCGTTGTTTCCGTATAATTTGTGGGTATGTATACTCAAGAATTTTCATTTTTTATGCTCTACCAGCGAGACAAACCCATCTTGCTTCTCTCCCTAATCTATCTTCAAGGTCTTTTTTTTCATCAAATCCTTCATTTACAAGACGGTCTCCATCATTTTTTATATTAACTATATCAGATTTTCTTAGTGTGTTTCCTTCAGTTATTTTTAAAAGGGCTTTAGAGTAATAAAGAACCCAATCTAAAACATACTCACTAGTAACATCTTCACCGGATAATATTCTTTTAGTACCTACACAAAAGAATTTACTTACACCACTTGGTATATTATATGTATAAAGATAACCCCCTTTTGTAGGATCATCATCTTTTTCAAATCTCCATCTAAATTGACCAGATATGTAAGATTTATAAGATTTAAAACCTTCACTCATCAATATCATATCTGTAACAACATTATCTAATACAGTCATACCTAAAAGTAAAGTATTAGAAAAATCAACTAAAACAGGAATATATTGAACATCAGGAAATACTTGTACTACTGTTTTAAAAGCTGCTGGTAATTGAACTTTAGTTTTAGCTTCTGTCATAGTAGATATTTTATACCCAGAATGAGTATTCCAATAACGAATAGCATTATCTATTATTTGATTAAGAGTAGGGTCATCAGGAGTAGCTAAAGTTAAAGGTTTAAACTCATTCTTTAACCAACTTAGAATGTCAGCTTTTTTCATCAGTTTTTTCTTCTTTTTTCTCTTTCTCAGGTTTAATTTCTATAATAGGTTTAACATTTACTGCCATTGGTCCTTTTTCATTATCTTTTAAATCAAACTCTATTTTTTGTTTTTCTTTTAAAGATTTATAACCTTCCATTATAATATTACTAAAATGAACAAAATATTCTTTCTTTGTTTCTGTATCAATTATAAATCCAAAACCTTTTTTGTTGTTAAACCACTTTACTGTTCCTAACATTTTTTAACTCCTTTTTTGGTAATGTTTCTAATTCATCTTCCCAAATAAATATTACTTTATAACCAGCATTTAATAAAGGTTCAGATTCTTTTGCTTCAACAATTCTTTTAGCTTCTTCTGTTAGAAGAACACCCTATCATTTTTAATATTTTATATTGGGGGATTTTTTAATACAATAATTTTTAATTAGAAATTCTTTTGTTAAAATTTTTTCTGCTTCTTTATTTGTCAAATATTCTTTTTTCATATTTTCTATAGATTTCTGGAGGAAGGAGTGCTTCCTCCAGAAATATTTATTTTAATTACAGATTTAATTATATAGAAATTGACCCATTACACCACATCCCAGGTTGAGTTACCTTAAATCCAGCTGAACTTAAGAAGCCTTTTTGGGCTATTAAGTCACTAGTTATAAGAGTAGCAGTACTAAAAAGTGGGATGTATGGTGCATAAATAAAACTAGACATAAGAAAATCTTCCCCTTTATATCCTAAGAAATACACTGTTGATGTTAAAAATGGGTCTTGAACTACTGTTCTACCATCTAATGTACCAAGAACGATTGGTCCTGTAGGAGTTAATGTTGAAAGATCACCAGCTGGTTTAAAATGATCACCTAACTGACGAATTACTCTTGCACCTTGATTTCCTGTTACAATAAAGTTAGCAAATGCTCTTAATGTTTTTGCAAAGATATTATTACTGCCTAACTCTATTTTATCTATTAACTCATATTTTTTCCAAATCCATTCTTGACCATTTGAAGGTGTTGCTGTCCAAGAACCAATTGCTGTTGCTGCATCTGCACCAATTGAAGCTGAATACATTAAATCAATACCATAGTGGTCTATCGCAAACTTTATTTCTCCACCAAGATATTTTACTACTTGATCTTCGAGATTAATCCCATGTGCTCTCTCAAGATCAATTGCTGCGTTCATACTATATTTTGCTCTTAACGGAAAATCTACTGCAGTAATTGGTTCTGAGGTTACTGAAACATTTACTTCGGGAACACCAGTTGCAGATGTATCATAATTATACCAATAAGATGCATAAATAGTACCTGTTCCAATCCATCCTGTTACTGTCCAAGCACCTGTTGTATAAGTAATTGTACCTGTTCCACCCCCAGATTGATCAGAACTTAAAGTACCATCCCCATTATCTGTAAATGTTTCTACACCTCTTACTAATGTTAATGTACCTTTAACGCATGAAGCCTGTCCTAATGTTCCACTAGTACCTGTTCCTTGGCTTTCATTTGTTATTGATGCTGTAGCATATTTCCGATAAGCAGCAGCAGCTGCTTGACCAGTTTTGGCACTAATTAATGTTGTATCCGCTGATACTGAAGTACCTTTTGCTGTTCCTGTTTTTACATCAAAATAGAAAATAGCACCAGTTCTTCTGTCTAGTGCTTGAATAGTAGAAATTTCGTTAAGTACTAGACTTGGTAATAGTGCAGAAATCACAGGAAGTTGTATTCCTAAGAAACTAATGTTTTGGCCATAAGTTGTTTCAAATAATTGTTTCTTTCCTGCTGCATCTAAAATAGCATTTTCCAAAACTTGTGCTAAATTTTCTTTTTGAATATCTGTTAAAGGTGCTCCACCTTGTGCTTGTCTATTTTTATCAGCAGAATCAATCCAAGGTTGGTGTGCCTCTACTAGTCTCTTCCTAGCCATACGTGTTTCTTGTAACCTGGATTCAACTAGTTTTTCTATACTCATTTTTTCACCTTTTTATTGTTATTGTTTCTTTGGGTTATTCATTGCTTTAAATGCTTTTGTTACACTTTCATATATCTTTGCTATTTCTGGATCCATAGGAATCTGTGAATCTATTTTTATTTCATTTAATTTCTCAAAGTGTGGGAAATTATTTTTTAAAATAGTTTTCGCAGATTCTATTATCTGATCTACTTCTTCCTTAGTAACTGCTTTTTCTAAAAGTGTTAGAATAGTATTAGGAAGCTGTAAACCAGTAGTTTCTAATAGTGTTTCATAATATATTTTAATTATTTCTTTTTGTAATTTTTCTATTTGTTCTTTTAAGTCTTTATTTTCATTTTCTTTTTGTTCTATTTCTTTCATAATTTCTATACCTTTTTTATGAAGTTCTTCATCTGATAACTTCTCAATATCTTTATCTTTCCAACCTTTTCTTCTTAATTCTTGTTTAACAAAATTAGCATGTATTTCAAATAATTTTTTAATTTCTTTTGATTTTTTTACTTCTTCTAATATTTTCTTTTCTATTACTGGAATTATTTTTTCTTTTGGTTTAATTGTTTCTAAAATTACTTCCCATTTGCCATTTTCATAATTCATTAAAGTAGAAGGAATATTTAATTCTTGTAATTTTTCTTTTAATTCTTTTCCTTTTTCTTCAGAATCTACTATTAAATTTTTCTTACGAAGTACTAATACAATTTCTTCATTTATTTTTTCTTTAGATTCTTCTACTCTTAACCATTGTGCATATTTCACATAAAGTTCATCTGCTTCTTTTTGTTCCTCTTTTGTGAATTGATCTGGCCAGGTTTCCATATATTCTTGTAAATTTCTAATTGATTGTAACCATAAACTATCTTTAGCTGCTTCTTTTTCATTTCCTTTATAAACATCTTGTAATCTATTTTTAACCCTAGAAATTATTGTTGATAAATGGCTTTCTTTTATTACTTTTTTATCTAACTCCTCCATTTTTGCTAAAGTAGTATTAATTATTTCTTCTCTTTTTTCACCTTCAAAAGCATCAAATATTCCACCTGTCCATAAACTTAAAGCTCCTTCAACTGCTTTTCTTTTATCCCCTTTTTCAAATTCTAAATTTTCTTTATAAATATCATAAAAACTTACTTCTTTACCTTTTTCATCACTTTTTTCTTTTGATTCTTTAAATAAATGTCCATAACCTTCTGTTTTAGCTAATTCTTTAAATACTTCATTATCACTCATTTTGTTTACTTCTTCTTCAGAACGGCCTTTACTAATTAATTTACGTCTTAAGGTTTTATTTAAATCCCCTATTTCTCCTGGATAAGATTCTTTTGGACGCCATTTTTCTAAAATATCTTTTTTATAATTTTCACGAGTTTTTGTTAATATTTCAGTTAATTTATCTCTTTCAGCTACTATTTCAGCTAATTTAACTTGGGTTTCTTTAAGTTTTTTCATCTCATTCAATACTCCTTTGGATTCATATACTACTTTTAATCCTTTATTTTCTAAATTGGTTTCTAAAGTATCTAAATCTTTTTGTTCTAAATCTTCACCATCAAATAAATGAGCTACATAAACCCCATCTGGATATAAATTAATTTTTCCTACTTCTTCTTCATTTTTATATATTTTAGCAATACTTTCTTTTATTTTACTTTCAGTAATTTTATCTCTAATTTTTTGAATTACTTCAGGAGTTAATGTCTGAATACTAATATATTCTGGATATTTTTCTGTAATTGTTTTAATTATTTCTTTATCTGTTTTACCTTGAATTATCATATCTTGAATTTCTATTTCTATATCTTTAAATTTACCTTCTTGTAATTCTGATTTTTTAACTAC